>Ga0302326_10014812_pt1 | contig 16454 bp, 10 predicted proteins | sample Palsa_T0_3_FD_202264 | JGI IMG/M metagenome (GOLD analysis project Ga0302326, IMG submission 202264) | Peat permafrost microbial communities from Stordalen Mire near Abisko, Sweden - Palsa_T0_3 | ecosystem: Environmental > Terrestrial > Soil > Palsa > Peat permafrost | place: Sweden: Abisko...
ACGGCGGGCCGACGTGCCTGGACAATCTTGCTCGCCTATGCCCCGAGCACCACGATCTCAAGACCTACGGCGGTTGGAGGTTGGAAGGCGGGCCCGGTCGATGGAGGTGGATCGCCCCCGCCCACCCCAAGAGTGCGGGCTACATCGCCCGGGCGAGGAAGCTGGCGGCGGCGAAGGCGAAGGCGACGACGATCAGGCGCGAGTGAGCCAGTCCCAGAGGCGGGTCACCTGCGCATCGAGCGCCGACCGGTCGCCCGAGTTGTCCAGCACGTAGTCGGCGTCCTTGGCCCGCTCCTCCCGGCTGATCTGGGCCCGGATGCGCGCCTCGGCGTCGGCGCGCTCCATGCCCCGCTGGACTACCAGCCGGTCGAGAGCGATGTCGATCGGGCAGTCGACGACCACGACTTTGTCCAGATGGGCCGTCTCGCGGTGCGCGGCCGTGAGGAGCGGGATGGCCATGATCACGATGTGGTCGGTCCCGACCTGCGCGGCCAGGGCGTCGGCCATGACGCGGCCGATGACCGGGTGCGTGATGCCGTTGAGGTCGGCCCGGGCCGCATCGTCGGCGAAGGCCACCGCGGCCAGGGCGGGCCGATCGATGGTGCCGTCGCTGGCGACGATCCCCGGGCCGAAGCGGTCGACCAGCGGTTGGTAGGCCGGCCCCTCGGGCGTCACGACGTCACGGGCCACCTGGTCGGCATCGATCAGGATGGCGCCGCGCGCCACGAGCCGGTCGGCCACCGCCGACTTACCCGAGCCGATGCCCCCGGTAAGTCCGACAGCCAGCATGACGGCGAATGTTACCCGTGGGTGCCTACAATGCGCCGCTGCCGGACGACGAACGAGGAGCTGCGTGAACCCTGCGGGGGTGACCACCGAACGGGGTACGGCACACGGCGCCGGGCGTTTCGGAGGCGGGCGATGGGAAACGTGGGCTGTCCATCTACTGCTGGCCGTGGTCGCCTACGTGCCCCAGCTGATGGCCCAACCCGGGGTCGTGAGCTCGGACACCAAGACCTACCTCTACCTCGACATCAACCGGTTCATCCCGGCGTCGGCGTCCATGTGGGACCCGACCGTCGGACTGGGGACGGTCACCCACCAGCAGATCGGCTACCTGTTCCCGATGGGCCCCTTCTTCTGGTTCTTCCACACCATCGGGGTCCCGGTGTGGGTGGCCCAGCGGCTGTGGGTCGGCACGATCCTGTTCGCCGCCGGGGCGGGCGTCCTCTTCCTCTGCCGGACTCTTGCACTGCGGGGTCTGGGGCCGCCTGTGGCCGCGTTCGCCTACATGTTCTCCCCGTACTTCCTGCAGTACGTGGGGCGGATCTCGGTGCTGCTGCTCCCCTGGGCCGGGCTCCCGTGGCTGGTGGCGCTCGCCGCGCTGGCCGTCCGTAGGGGGAGTTGGCGGGACAGCGCCCGGTTCGCCGTCGTCGTGGCCCTGGTGAGCAGCATCAATGCGACCTCGCTGCTGTACGTCGGCCTGGGGCCGGCGCTCTGGCTCGTCTACTCGGTGGTCGGCCTGCGCGAGTCGACATGGCGCCAGGCCGGCGCCGCGGCGCTGAAGCTGATCGGGATGTCCCTGGTGGTCTCCTTCTGGTGGATCGCCGGGCTCGCCGTGGAGGGCGGCTTCGGCGTCGCCATCCTCCAGACCACCGAGACGGTCCAGACGGTCAGCCAGACCTCCACACCGATTGAGGTGCTCCGGGGGCTGGGGTACTGGTACTTCTACGGGACCGATCGCCTCGGCCCCTGGGTGTCGTCGTCCGTCCAGTTGACCCAGGAGCTCGTCCCCCTGGCGTTCGGCTTCGCCGTGCCCGCTCTCGCCTTCATCGCCGCGGTCTTCACCCGCTGGCGGTACCGGGCCTTCTTCGTCCTCGTCGCGGCGATGGGACTGGTGCTTGCCGTCGGCGTCTACCCGTACGCAGATCCCACTTGGCTCGGTCACGCCCTGAAGGCGTTCATGACCGAGACCTCGGCGGGCCTGGCGCTGCGCTCGACCGACCGGGCCACCCCGCTGCTCGCGCTGGGAATCGCCATGCTTCTCGGCGCGGGCGTCTCCGCGGTCGCCCAGCGGTCCCGCCCGCTCGCCCTGGGCCTCGCCGCCCTTTCGGTGGCCATGGTGGCCGCGGCCAATCCCCCCGCCTTCAACGGCTCGACCGTCGCCGACAAGTACACGCAGCCCGCCCAGCTCCCCGGCTACACCCTGGCCGCGGCGAAGGCCCTGAACCACGAGGGCGCCGGCACAAGGGTCCTGGGCATCCCGGGGTCCGACTTCGCCAACTACGACTACGGCGACACCACCGACCCGGTGTACCCGGCCATCTTGAACCGGGGTTACGTCAGCCGCGAGCAGGTGCCCCAGGGATCGACGGCGACCGAGGATCTCCTGTACGCCCTGGACAATCCGATGCAGGTCGGAGCGTCGAACCCCGGCGCCATCGCCCCGATCGCCCGCCTCATGAGCGTGGGCGACGTCCTGGTGCAGTCCGACCTCAACTACGAACACTACGACCAGCCGCCGCCGTCCCAGCTCTGGGCCCAACTGCAACCCACTCCCTCCGGCCTGGGCACCCCGGCGTGTTACGGGACCCCCCGGCCCGACCATGGCCCGCTGCCTCAGGTGGACGAGGCGGCACTGGCGAACCCCAACCCGGTCGAACCGTGCCCGCTGGAGGTGATGGCGGTCGCCAACCCGCGGCCGATCGTGCGGGCCGAGCCCACCACCTCGCCCGTGGTGCTCGACGGCGATGGCGAAGGCCTGGTCGCCGCGGCCGGCGCCGGATTGCTGGCCGATAACCCCACCGTGCTGTACGCCGGGACCTTCGACCAGCACCCCAGTCAGCTGACGGCCGCACTCGGGCACGGTGCGACGGTGGTGGTCACCGACACCAATCGCCGGCGGGCGTTCCGGTGGGACACGATCGTCGACGAGGCGGGCCAGACCCTCACCGCCACCCAGCCCCAGCAGACCGACCCGTCCAACTCCCCCATCGTGCTCTTCAAAGGGGCACCGATCACCTCCTACACGTTGGCCTCGTACCTCGGCGTCCGGTCGGTCACCGCCTCCGGCTACGGGGACACCGTCACCTACCTGCCCGAGGACCGGCCCTCGCAGGCCGTCGACGGCAATCTCGACACCGCCTGGGAGGTGGGCGCCTTCGGACAACCGCTCGGCCAGTGGTGGCAGATGCAGTTCCTCCGGCCCACCACCACCACTGCGGTGAACCTGATCCAGCCGCTCACGGGAGGCAACAACCGGTGGATCACCAAGGCCACGCTGACCTTCGACGGCAAGCACCCGCTCACCGTCCGCCTCGGACCGGGATCGAGGACCGCGCAGGGTCAGACCATCACGTTCCCGTCCCGGACCTTCAGCACGCTGAGGATTCGGATCGATGCGACCAACCTGAAGGGGACCGACCTGAACGCCGGGCCGTCCTCGGTCGGCTTCGCCGAGGTCCGGGTGGCCAACACCACGGCGACCGAGCTGATCGACCTACCCAGCGACGTGCTGGGCGGCACCGGCACCGCCACGGCCGCCGACCGGCTGGTCATCCTGCTCACCCGCCAGCGCGTCTCCCCCTACCCGCCGCGTCAGGACCCCGAGGTGAGCCTCGACCGGTCCTTCGTACTGCCCAATGCCCGGACCTTCACCCTCACCGGCACCGCCAGGATCAATGCGCTGATCCCCGACGACCAGATCGACCGTCTAGTCGGCCGCCAGCAGGCCTCGGGGATCGTGGCGTACTCCGAGGGGCGGCTTCCGGGGGACCTGAAGGCCGGGGCCTCCGCCGCACTCGACGGGAACCCGGCGACCGTGTGGAGCCCGGGCTTCGGTGCGGCGAGCCAGCTGGGCTCGTGGATCCACGTCGACCTCCCGAAGCCGATCACCTTCAACCATCTCAACCTGCAGATCGTCGACGACGGCCGGCACTCGGTCCCCACCCAGCTGACCGTGGCCACCGAGAACGGTTCGACGAAGGTCCCTATCCCACCGCTCAAGGCCGGCACCAAGCCCGGGTCGACGGTCACCGTCCCGGTCAGCTTTCCCGCGCTGACCGGGAGCCACCTGCAGTTCACCGTGTCCGGCGTGCACTTCCTCACCACCCTGAGCTACACCTCGCGCCAGCGCATCGCCCTGCCCGTGGGCATCGCCGAGCTGGGCATACCCGGGGTTGTCGATCCCCCGCCGCCCGCGGCGATCCCGAGCTCGTGCCAGAGCGATCTCCTCACCATTGACGGGCAGCCGGTCTGGCTCAGGGTCAGCGGCTCGTCATCCGCGGCGCTGGCCGGCGACGGGCTGAGCGTCTCGCTGTGCGGGCCCGACGCCACGGGGCTGCATCTGGGGGCGGGCACCCATGTCCTGCAGGCGGCGAACGGCCACACGACCGGGTGGAACCTCGACGAGCTGGCCCTCGATTCGGCCGGCGGCGGCGCCACGGAGCCCGACGTGTCGCCCACTGCCCTGGTCGCCCCATCCGCTCCCTCGGGCGGGCCGACGGCTCGAGCCACCTCGCAGTCCGCGACCACCATCCACGTCCAGGTGAGCCACGTCACCGCCGCCGCCGGTCCCTTCTATCTAGTACTGGGCGAGAGCATCAACCGGGGATGGACGGCGACCGTCGACGGGGGCCCGTCGCTCGGAGCGCCCGAGCTGATAGACGGGTTCGCCAACGGATGGATCGTGAACCCGCGCCTGGTGGCCGGCCAGATCCGCAATGGGACGTTGACCGTCACCCTCCGGTGGGCCCCTCAACGACTGATCTGGGTGGCGCTGATCGTCTCGGGGGCCGGGCTGGTCGCCGTCCTGTTGCTCTCCGTGCTCCCGGAGCGGACCAGGCGGCGGCGACGGGGCCGCCATGAGCTGGACCTGGGCGCGGGCGCGGCGGCGGACGCGACGCTGGCCTCCCCGCTCGAGTACCCGCCGGCCCGTCCCCGACCGTTGGTCGCGGCGATCACCGCCCTGCTCCTCGGTGGCGTCCTGGCCGCGGTCACCCGGCCCTACATCGGGCTGGCGGTAGGGATCGCAACCGCCGCCGTGCTGTTGGTGCCGCGCACCCGCGGCCTGCTGACCGCAGCCGCCGTCGGGCTGATGGTCGCGGCCGGCACGGTGGTCGTGGTGGACCAGGCCACCGCGCCCGCACAGGCGGGTGGGACCTGGCCACCGACCTTCTCGACGGCCGCACTCCTGGCCTGGGGAGCCGTGGCCTGCCTGGTCGCCGACGCAGTGGCGGAGCTTGTTCGGCGCTCGGCTACCCGGGTGGAGCCACCGCAGGAGCCGGACGACCCCGCCGCGTCCACCACCCAATTCGGTCCTTCAGCTTGAGGATCGGGCGCTCGAAGAACACGTAGCTGGCGGTCGCAGTCAGAATTGACAGCCCCAGGACCCCGAGGAACAGCTGCCACCAGGGCAGGCCGAAGGGGAAGTTCAAGTTGCGATGGGTCCACCGGAGGTAGACGAGGAGCCATCCCTGGTGCCAGAGGTAGATGCCGTACGAGATCAGGCCCAGGCCCAGCATGGGCTTGCAGGCCAGGAAGCGGCGGATCAGCCCCCGTGGCTGGGGCCCGAAGACCGCCGGCAGCAGCAGAAAGAAGGCGAACGCCCCGTACAGGCTCTGGCGGGCCAGATTGGTGGTCAGGTGGTCGGTGTAGATGGGGACGATCGGGATGTGCAGGTTGGACACGGCCCAGAAGGCGACGCCGGCACAGGCCCAGCTCACCCAGGGCATGAACGGCGACCACAGCCAGCGCGGCTGGCGGTCGCGGTGGGCGAGCCAGCTGCTCATGACGGCGAGGAACATGCCCAGCCCGAACATATCGAGCCACGCGGGCAACCAGATGGGCATCACATGCGCCTCGAGGGTGTGCTGGTGGAAGAGCCAGGTGCGAAATCCCAGGCTGATGCCGATGAGCACCGCCACCCCCAGAAGCTCGTACAGCAGCTGACGCGCGTCCGAACGCCGGCTACGGCGCAGGGCCACCACCGCGGCGTACAACGGGAGGAAGATGTAGAAGCTGATCTCGGTGTTCAAGGACCAGGCCTGGGAGACGCCGGTGAGCACCACCTTCGGGAAGTAGATCTGGGCGAACCCGTAGTAGATGAGGTCGTTGTGCCAGCCGTGGAGAAGATGGACGTCGCCCTTCATGACGTAGCTCACCACGGTGAAGGCGAGCCAGTAGGCGGGCACGATCCGCAGGAACCGACGGACCCAGAAATGTCCCGTGGCGGGTGCGGCCCGTCCGGCGATGTGCGACGCGGCGAAGGGGCGGTACAGCAGGAAGCCCGAGATCAGGAAGAAGACGGTGACGCCGATCTCGAGCCGTGCGGTGTAGATGCCCTCGGGCGAGGAGGTGGTGAACCCCGAGACGAACGCCGTGTGGACCGCCACGACGCTGATGGCGGCGATGGCCCGGAGACCGTCGAAGCAGGGGAAGCGGCGCGGCTTGACCGGTTCGTCCCGCCCGGGGCGGCGGCGGAGGATCCCTCGTTTCTCGCGTACCTCGGGGGCCGAGACGTCGATCGCCTCGGGCGCGATGTCGAGAGCCTCGGCCTCGGCCTCGACCGTCTCGGCGGCCTCCGTCGTCATCTGCCCCGAGCGATCTGCGCCACCAGGGCCTCGAGGGCCATGGAGGCCGTCCGTTCCCAGGTCATGTCCTCGACTCGCCGCAGCGCGCCCTGGCTGAGCCTCCGGCGCAGCATCGGATTGGCCAGGATCGACCCCGTCGCCTCGACCAGGCCGGCGAGCGTCGAGACGAGGAACCCGGACTCGCCGTCGATGACGGCGTCCTCGTGGCCCGGGATCCGGGTGGCCACGGCAGGGGTGCCGCAGGCGGCGGCCTCGGTGAGCGTCATGCCCCACCCTTCATGGGAGGACGTGGAGCTCACCACCCAGGCCCGCCGGTAGGCGGCGATCAGGTCCTTGTCGGGCAGGCGCCCGGGTAGGGAGAACCACCGGCCGGCACCGGCCGCGGCGATCTGGGCCTCGAGCGCCGGCCGCTCGTACCCCTCCCCCACGATCATCGCCTCCAGTCCGGGCTGGATCTCCTTCAGGCGGACCATGGCCTCAATGAAGAGGTCGAACCGCTTGACGGGGACCAGCCGTCCCACGGCGATCACCAGCGGGGTCGGGTGGCGGCGCCCGCCCGGGGAGAACCGCGGATCGACCCCGGGGGGGACGACGGACACCCGCTCGGCGGGATGCTTCAGCCGTACGACCAGATCGCGTCGGGCCGACTCCGACAGCGTGACGATCTGGCTCTTCCGGTAGAGGGGCGGGGCGATCCGGTGCTCCACCGTGCGGCCCAGGCGGGCCAGGGTCGGCGAGAGGACCATGTCCCACATTTCGGCATGGACGTGGTGGAGGAGGACGATGCGCGGCACGCGGCTCCACACGGGAGAGAAGAAGGGCATGCCGTTCCAGATCTCGACCAGCCCGTCGCCCGTCCCGATCTTCCCCCGGAACCCGGCGACCGCGGTGCGCGGGAACACGGCGTAGCGGCCGGCACGGCGGTTGACGGTGTAGCCGTTGCGGCGGATCTGCCGCGCCGCGCCGTCGACCCTCGACGTCCACAGCCGCACGTCGATCCCGCCCTCCGCCCACCGTCGCAGGATCTCGTCGGCGTGCAGCTCGGACCCCCCGGCCTCCACGTCGTCACGGTCTCTCCAGGCGACGACGTCGACCCGGCGGACTCCGGCCTCCTCCGCCATCCGACCGATCTGCGCCCGACCGTCGGCGTCGGGCACGATCTCGAGGACCGCCGCCTCGGGGCCGACCGACCCGCGCTTCACGCCATCGTTCACAGGTCCCCCCGAGCTCGCCTCGGCCGATACTACTTAACTACTTGTCCGTCTAACTACTTGTCCGTGGCGTGCAGGCGCGCCCTGGCGTGCGCCAGGCCGAGGCGCACCAGCGAGGGAAGGATGAGCGGGCGCAGGAGCATCCCCCCGAGCTGCGAGACGTGCTCGTCGTCGGGGTTTCGGACCCGGACCCCGTCCAGGTACGACGTGTAGGTCCCGGCGGGATCGAGCAGGTGGTTCAGGTCGATGACCGACGCCCGTCCGCCCGAACGGGCCACCACCTGGCGGACCAGGGCGTTGTAGTCGTTGGTGCGGACGGGCTGGTTGATGTCCCAGGGCTCCCCGTTGGGCGCCTCGGTCGTCTGCATGATGTAGGGCAGGGTGAAGATCACCACATGGGCCCCCCTCGACGACAGGATCCGGATCGCCTGGGCCAGTTCCGCGGCGTAGAGGCGATCCCACGCCGGTTCCCCGATCTGCGTCCACTTGCCGTCGATGATGCGGTCGGAGACCTCCCATCGGCCGAGCTCCACCGCCACGACATCGGGGTTCGATCGATCGACCAACTCCTGCCACGTCTTCGGCCAGTCCACGCAGCCCTGGGCTGCCTGGGTGATCGACCCCTCGATGTTCACGACGCTCGAAGGGTCGAGATCACAGCCCACCTTGCCCTGGCTGTCGAGGGAGACGCCCCAACGCCCGGCGTCGGTCCGTAGCCCCATCCCCAGGGTCAGCGCCATGGAGTCACCGAGGAGGAGGACCCGGACGTCCTGTCCGCCCGGCAGGTCCGCCGGCCGGGTGGGGGGCACGGCGAACAGTCCGGCCTTCGTGGGCCTGACGGGTGCCGACGCCGGGGCGATGGTCGAGAGCACCAGGGCGGTGACCACGACGACCACGCCGATCGGCAGCGCCGCCAGCAGGTGCCAGCCCCGCAGCGCCCGCCGCTGGCGGATGGGCATCTCGACCAGGTGGTACGAGAGCACGGCGACCGCGAACGTGGCCCCCAGCCGAGCCGCCAGCAGCCCGGCGCCCGAGAGCCCCGAGCGCTCGCCGTCGATCATGAGAAACAGCGGGTAGTGGTACAGGTACAGCCCGTAGGAGATCCGCCCGACGTAGCCGAGCACCCCCCACGACAGGGCGCGGGCCATCGGCGTCTCGGGCACGACGACCACGACCAGGATGACGGCGGCGGTGGCGGCGGCCACCAGCAGGAAGCCGCCCTTGTAGAGGAAGCTCCCCTGCCCGCTCACCGTGTGGAGCGCCCAGAGGAGGAACAGGGCACCGAGGCCGCCGGGCACTACCACGCCCCACGCGGGTGCTCCCGCCCGCGCCCGCACCCGGCGGGCGATGACCGGTGCGGCCACGGCCAGCAGCGCGCCCACCATCACCTCCTGGGCGCGGGTGTCGGTGCCGTAGTAGAGGCGGGAGGTGCTGACGCCGGCGCTGTACAGGCAGGCGGTCACGATGGCCGAGAGGACCATGACCGTCGCGGCGAGGACGGCCAGCCCCCGCCGGCCCCGCCGGCGCAGGGCGAAGAGGGCTGCGGCCGGCCAGACCAGGTAGAACTGCTCCTCGACCGCCAACGACCACGTGTGCAGCAGCGGCGACGGCGGGCCGTAGTGCACGAAGTAGCTCTGTCCCGAGAAGATGAACCGCCAGTTGGCGACGTAGGCCAAGGTGGACAGGGCATCGCCGCGCAGCGTGCTCAGCGTGTCGGGCTCGGCGAACCACTGGGCGTAGACGGCCACCAGCAACAGCAGCAGGAAGAGGCCGGGGAGGAGGCGCCGGGCGCGCCGCTCGTAGAAGCGACGGAACGACACGGTCCCCGTCTTCGACCACTCGGCCACCAGCAGCGTGGTGATGAGGAAGCCGGAGAGCACGAAGAAGATGTCCACGCCGAGGAGCCCTCCGGCGAACCCGGCCACCCCGGCATGGAATCCGAGCACGCCGATCACCGCGACGGCGCGTATGCCGTCGAGCCCCGCGATGTGGGGCCCCGACCTGCGAGCTTCGGTGGTCCCCTCGGCTGTCGGCACAGCCTGGTCCCCCCCGGGCGCGCGTTCCATGGTCCCGGAACGTTCCAAGAGGGCAATCGTAGCGGTGACCAGGCTCTTCGCCCGCTCAGGGAAAGTAGGCTGACCGGTCATGCGTCAGGGGAGGAGGTCGCCGACCAGTTGGTGGGTGTGGCTCGGGGTGTGGATGGTGGTCGGCCTGGCCATCCGGCTGGTCAGCGTCTACGTCGAGCCGGGGAAGGTTGCCGGGGGGGACGCCTACTTCTACTTCAACGGCGCCAAGCTGCTCCTCGAGGGGCACGGCTTTATCAACCCCTACTACTACATCCCCCCCAAGATGCACCACCAGGTGGTGCAGTCCGCCGACTTCCCCCCGCTGTTCATCCTGGTGGAGACCGTCCCCCGGTTGGTCGGGCTGACCAGCTTCCTGGCGGCGCGGGTGTGGTGCTGCATCCTCGGCACGGCCGCCATCGGCGTCTGCGCCTACACCGGGCGGGAGATCGCCGGCCGGCGGGTGGGCCTCATCACCGCCTTCCTGGTGGCCGTCTACCCCAACATCTGGATGAGCAACGAGCTGGCGCTGTCGGAGGCCATCGCCCCCTTGCTGGTCGCCACGCTGCTGCTCTGCGCCTACCGGTTCTGGAAGGACCCGGGCGTCAAACGGGGCATCTGGCTCGGCGTGGCGATGGGCATCACCATGCTCGGGAGGGACGAGCTCACCCTTCTCGTCCTCTTCCTGGTCATCCCCCTGATCCTCTTGGCCCGGGCGCTCAGCTGGAAGCGCCGCTTCACCGTCCTCGGGATCGCCTTGCTGGCCACCGCGCTGGTCGTCGCGCCCTGGGTCGGGTACAACCTGAGCCGGTTCCAGAAGCCGGTCTTCATATCGGCCGGTCTCGGCGTGACCATGGCCTCGGCCGACTGTGCCACCACCTACTACGGACAGTTCGAGGGCTACTGGTCGATGCCCTGCGCCCTGGCCTACTCGGACAACGCCTGGTTCAAAGAGCACCCGAAGGCGGACGACGCCGCGCAGGGTGACGAGTTCGAGCATCTCGCCCTCGACTACGTGCGCAGCCACGAGAACCGACTCGTCCCGGTGACCCTGGCCAAGATCGGCCGCACCTTCGCCTTCTTCCATCCCCTGCAACAGATCCAGTTCGACGCCGAGGTGGAGACCCGTCCCTATGCGTGGGCCGCCGTCGGTCTCGTCTTGTACTACGCCCTGCTGCCGCTGGCCATCGCCGGTACCGTCGTTCTCCGGCGCCGGCGGGTGCCCTCCTTCCCGCTCTGGGCCATCGGCCTCAACGTGGTGTGCGCCTCCGCCCTGACCTTCGGCCAGACGCGCTACCGGACCACTTTCGAGGTGTCACTGGTGCTCCTGTCCGCCGTCGCCCTCGACGCGCTCTGGTCGCGCCTGCGACGCCCGGCCCCTGCGGACCAGCTCCCGCTCCCCTCCAACGACGCCGTTCCGGCGCTGACCGGATGAGGGCGATCGTGGTGCTCCCGGCGCTCAACGAGGAGAGCACCGTCGCCATCGTCGTGAAGGAGGTGCAAGCCGCGGTCCCGGACGCCACCGTCTTGGTCGTCGACGACGGCTCGGTCGACCGCACGGGTGAGGTGGCCCGGGAGGCAGGGGCCCAGGTGGTGACCAACCCCTTCAACCTCGGCGTCGGAGGCGCCATGCGGGTGGGGTTCCGGGTGGCCGAGGCCAACGGCGACGACATCCTGCTGCAAGTGGACGCCGACGGGCAGCACAACGCCCGTGACATCGGGCTGCTGCTGGCTGCCTTCGATCAGGAGCCCGGGCCCCAGGTGGTGATCGGTGCCCGCTTCGCCGGCCGGGGGGACATCGCCGTCCCCCGCGCCCGCCGGGCGGCGATGTGGATTCTGGCCCGCTACCTCTCGCGGGTGGCCGGGACCCGCCTCACCGATGTGACGTCGGGGTTCCGCGCCCACAACCGCGCCGCCATCGAGCTGTTCGCCCGGAGCTACCCCGCCGACTACCTGGCCGACACCATCGAGTCGCTGATCATCGTGGCCGAGGCGGGCGGGCGCGTGCACCAGGTCCCGGTGTCCATGCGGCCCCGGCTCGCCGGACTCCCCAGCCAGTCCCCCGCACGCTCCGCCGTCTACCTCCTGCGGGTGATGGTGTTCCTGGCGCTGTCCGTCTTCCGGCGCCACTCGCAGACCACGTCCAACCGACCACCCAAGACGGAGGAACTATGACCGGAGTCCACATCATCGCCCTGATCAGCGCGCTCGTCACCCTCAGCGTGATCGTCGAGCTCTCACGGAGGCGCCATCTGCACGAGAAGTACGTCGTCATGTGGCTGAGCGTGGCCGTGGTCATCGCCGTGTTCGCCATCTTTCCCGGGCTGTTCAACTCCATCGCCCACGGCGTCGGGGTGAAGAACCCCCCGGACCTGCTCTCGGTGATGGCCGAGCTGTTCCTCCTCACCGTCTGCGTGAGGCTCAGCTGGGAGATAGGGCGCCTGGAAGACCGCTCGCGCACACTGGCTGAAGAGGTGGCGATCCTGCGCAAGGACCTGGACGACCGGACGCTCGAGCGCATGTAAACCGCCGCACCCGCGGTGCAAGACTGGCCGCACATGCCGCTGAGAAGGTACGAGCCCCAGCTGGACGGCGTCCGCGCCATCGCCATCTCCCTGGTGGTCGCCTTCCACCTCGGCTACCTCAACGGGGGCTGGCTGGGAGTGGACGTCTTCTTCGTCCTGTCGGGGTACCTGATCACCAGCCTGTTGCTGGCCGGGGAACGGCCACCGGGGAACGTGCTGGCCTTCTGGGGACGCCGGGCCAGGCGTCTGCTGCCGGCGGTGGTGCTGCTGCTGGTCGTGCTGTCCGTCTACGCGCTGGTGGGCGGTCCCGGGCTCGTCCCGGCCCAGCTCCGCTCGCCCGCCCTGGCCACCCTGTTCTACGTCGCCAACTGGCAGCAGATCGCCGCCGGCCACAGCTACTTCGCCCAGTTCACCGCCGTGAGCCCGCTCCAGCACACCTGGTCCCTGGCCATAGAGGAGCAGTACTACCTCATCTGGCCACTGCTGATCGCCGGCATCCTCTTCGTGGTCGGCCGTGGCCGGTGGTCGCGCCGAGTCCTGATCGGCGCCACCCTGACCCTGGCGACGGCGTCTGCCGTCTGGATGGGGGTGGCGGACCATCTCTACGGGTCCAATCGGGCCTATCTCGGCACCGACACCCGGGCCTGGGAGCTGCTGGTAGGCGGGGCGATCGCCATGATCTGGAGACCGGGACGGGGCCCGGCGACGGGCGGCGGCCACGGCCGCCTGTGGTCGTGGCTCACGGTGGGCGGGCTGATCGGGCTGACCGTGGGGGTGGCGACGGCCGGCGGCCCACCCCGCTGGATCTGGGACGGCGGCCTGGTGGCCATCGTCCTCTGCGCCGGGCTGGTCGTGCTGGGCAGCGTGCGTGCGCCCGACGGCCTCGTCGCCCGGGGGTTGGCGCTGGCCCCGCTGCGCTGGTTGGGGATCATCTCCTACAGCCTGTACCTGTGGCACTGGCCGGTGATCGTCCTCATGACCACCGACACCACGGGGCTCTCGGGGTCGCCCCTGCTGGTGGCGCGGCTCGCGGCCATGATGGCCGCCTCCTGCGCCAGCTTCTACCTGATCGAGCGTCCCCTCCGCCGGGCCGACTGGGGCGCGCTGGGGCGCCGGGTGCGGATCGGCGCGCCGGGCATCGCCGCCGTCGGGGTCATGGCCACGGCGGCGATCATCCTGTTCGGCACCGTGACCGGTCCCGTGGCGTCGACCGCCGCGGTGTCCACCCCGCCCACGTCGGTCGCCACCGGGCCGAAGCTCCACCTCGACATCGCGCCGGCCACCGCCGGAGACCCCTACCGGGTGTGGCTCTTCGGCGACAGCGTCATGCAGGACAGCTCGCTCGGCATCATCGCCGCGCTGGACGCCACCGGCGAGGTCTCGGTCCCGCTCAACTCCACCTTCCCCGGATGGGGGCTGTCCACCCTGGGGAACACCTGGCCCTCCTGGGTGGCGCAGAATCTGGCCCAGTCCCATCCCCAGATCGCCATCGGAAGCTGGTCATGGGACGACCCCGAGGCGCTGTCGGACCCTGTGGCCTACCGGGCCCTGCTCGAGCGCTTCATCGAGGCCATGCTGGCCCCCGGAGTCGGCGTCAGCGTCGTCGTGCTCCTCCAGTTCCCCCAGGGCGGCCCGCAGGACAGCGTCACCGAACCGGTGGTGCGCCAGGCGGACTGGGTGAAACAGAACCGCCAGCAGGACGCCTGGGATGCGGTCGCCCGTCAGGCGGTGACCGCCTTTCCGGGCCACGCCCTCTATCTGACCACCGAGCAGCTGTTCGCCCCCCACGGCCGCTTCCTCACCTGGATGCAGACCCCCCAGCACACGTGGGTGCGGGCCCGGAAGCTCGACAACACCCATATGTGCCCCTACGGCAGCGCGCAGTTCGGCGCACTCGTCACCGGGGAGCTCACCCCCTACCTCCATCTGCCCGCCATGAAGCCGGGGTGGGAGTTCGGGTCGTGGACCCTCGATCCGCGTTACAACGACCCGCCCGGTGCCTGTCCCGACGACCAGCCGCCGCCCGGCTACCGGGGCGTGCCGGTCCCCCGCGCGTGACCCGCCCGCAGGTGCACGATCACGAAGGCCACCAGCACGGAGAGGGCCACGGTCCCCTGCACCAGCAGCTCCGCCCGCGCCGTGCCCATGATCCCGCCGTGCGCCACATGGATCAGTAGCAGCAGGAACACGACCCCGATGCCGAGAAAGGCGACGATCCAGCGCCGGGCCGCACCGAGGAGGTAGTTGGTGAGGACGACGGTGGCCCCGAGGCAGGCCATCCCGCCGACCAGGGTGGCAAAGGCCGGGGCACCCCCGGCCAGACGCGCGCCGAAGAACAGGGTGAGGAACTGTTTGGGTACGGCGAGGGCGATGAGGAGGAGCAGCACGGTGGGGACGAGAAAGAAGACGAGGGTCACCCCGAGCTGGCGCAGCGCGTGGCCACCCCGGTGCCAACGGATCGACGCTTCGGGGAGGATGTAGCTCCCCAGCAGGATGGCCCCGAAGACCAGCGCTTTGGACGCCACCGAGATGGCGGCATACGACCCGGAGCTGGAGTGGTTCAGCCGACCCACCAGGATGATGTCGGCATTCTGCAGGACGCCGAGGAGGGCGAAGCCGGTCAGCGCCGCGGTCAGGTCGACCGACAGGGCCCGCAGATGGCTCGACTGATCGGAGGGCAGTGCCGCCTGCACGGCGTAGCCCCACGCCTGTCGAGCCACCACCCGCGCCTGGGCGGTGGCCACCACCTCACCGATCAGCAGGCCCAACGCGTAGCCCCAGATACCCCACCCCAGCTCGGCGAAGGTGAGCACGAGCACCGTGCGGACCCCGATCTCGACGATCAGGCTGAGGCCCAGACCGGCGTAGCGCCGGTGGGACTGGAGGACGGCCCGGTCCAGGCACAGGAGCAGCCAGAACCCGGCGGCGATCATGGTCATGGCCACGGCACCGTCGTCGGGCAGCCGCAGGGCGTGGGAGACCGGCCCCTCGACGGCGATGGAGACGACCGACCAGATGGCCACCCCGAACGCGGCCTTGCGGTACACGCGGGCGGTCCACGCCTGCGCCTCGGCCCCCTGGCCGAAGGTGGTCATGGCGGTGATCCGGCGCACCACGCTGACCAGGAGGGCCGAACCGGGCATGGACAGCACGAAGTACAGACCGAGCAGCTGGGCGATCCCGCCGTACTGGCTCGTCGTGAGCAACCGGGCCACCACCACGGTGGCCACCACGTTGAGGGCGTTGGCGACCAGCCCGCCCACGGCGAGCGGCCCCGCCTGGAAGATCCCGCTCAGGAAGGACTCCCGTGCTTCCCCTTCGCCCCCGCCCCCGGTGTCGAGATACGGGTCGATGACCAGACCGGTGGACGGGGTCAGGGCAATGGTGTCGACCAAGGCCTTCTCAGACTTCTGCCACGACCACCGCACTAGTCGACGACACCCATCGCGCCCACGATACCTTGGGGGTTCACGACGAAGCGGTGTGCGGCCAGAGGCGATCGGCAACGCAGGTGGGCACTCCCATGGAGGCGGTCACCACACCGGCGGAGGTCGCCGTCTGGTGGTGGCGCACGCAGCCCTGCAGGAGTGCACCGGTGACGGCTCCGGTCGCGGTGCCCGGCATCGGGCCGGCGTGGACGTCGTCCCAGACCCACGCACCGGCCTGCAGCACGGGGAGCCGCCCCAACACCGCGGTCATGTAGGCGGCGGCATAGGCGGGATCGTGCCCCTGCTGGTCGGCCAGGCCCAGCGGCTCCGGGGCGATCACCACGGTGCTCACCTCCCAGATGCGCAGCGCATGGCGCACCGCGGCCAGGTTGGCCGCCGTCGGGCTCGGCTCGGTCATGGAGAACCCGAGCGACAGCACGTTGAGCACGTCGAATCCCGGCCCAGCCCGTCCGGCTCGGGCGCTCGTCCCTTCGGGGCCCGCCCCGCCGGCCTGGCTGTAGGCCATGCGGTTGACCGCCTGCCAGGCCAGGGCCACCTGGACCCCCGAGAACGGGACGGGGTAGGACAGCAGCACCCGGCCCGCCGGCAGACGCGGCGCCACCGTGGTGTACCACCG
>Ga0302326_10014815_pt1 | contig 16454 bp, 18 predicted proteins | sample Palsa_T0_3_FD_202264 | JGI IMG/M metagenome (GOLD analysis project Ga0302326, IMG submission 202264) | Peat permafrost microbial communities from Stordalen Mire near Abisko, Sweden - Palsa_T0_3 | ecosystem: Environmental > Terrestrial > Soil > Palsa > Peat permafrost | place: Sweden: Abisko...
GTGGCTGGCATCTTAATCCAAGTTCGGTCGAGGCTTCTCGATTTTGTGCTCGGACTTAAGGAAAAGCTTGATGGCGATCTAAGCGATCAAGAGGCGAAGGCCAGAGTAGGGGAATTCGATGCTTCGCGCATGTTCAATCGAGCTATATTCGGTGACAATACGACAATTGTAGTCGGTCACGAAAACGAGCAGCAAGTCACAAATGTAATAACAGCTCAGGGCGATTTTGCAGGACTCGCGAACGAACTCCGTCGGCATGGCGTTGGCAGCGAGGATATCGCGGCTCTGAAGCAGGCACTCGCGCACGACGAGGGCACGCCTGAGATGATGGACAAAAGGTTGGTCCAGCGGTGAAGGTATGGATGCAAGACATGTGGCGCAAGGCCATGGATGCCTCGTGGACGGTGGAACTGGGAATCGTTAGCGGCCTCCTGACCACAGCGATCCAAAAGTACTATGGCTGGTAAACGCGCTGATTCCATTGTCGACGTCCGCCGCATGGTCCAGCGCAGCAAGGGCGCAGGCGCAGCCTTCCTAGCGCACATGTGCTGTACGCTGTAGGCATGGGACGCAGCCAGAAGCTGACAGGTAGTGCGGACGAGGCTGTCGGCAAAATACGCGCTGTCGGGCCCTCCAAGGCCCATGTCAAGCGGCTGAAGGCCGTTAAGACAACGTCCCGTGTGCGCGGCGGTGAGATTTCACGAGATTCCGTTGCCGCGCATGCCCTGGCCACGTTTGGATCATCCGAAAAAGTGAAGCACTGGATGAATCGGCCCAATCCGCTGTTTCATGGAAGGACCCCGCGGCAGGTGATCGAATTTGATCTCGTCGGGGTCGAGGCGGAGCTAGTTCGGATCGACCACGGCGTTTACATGTGATCGGCTTCAACCGTCCCACGGATTCATCACTGGCACCCGCGCTTTTTCGTATTCGGTTCGATCGCGCGTAACCACCGTATGCCCGTAGTGAATCGCAGTCGCAGCGATGATTAGGTCCGGCTGGGAGAATGTATGCCCCGCCTTCCGGCCTTCCTCCAACAGGAGCCGCCACTTGAGCATGACATCCTCCGTGATGGGAAGAACACGCTGATAAAACATGGGCCGCACTTTCTGCGCGAGCCAATCACTCAACACGATGCGGCGGCTGGGTTGGGAGACAAGTTCGATCCCAAATCGAATTTCAGCAAGCGTTACGACGCTAATATAGAGCTGGTCGAGCGGTTGAGCGGCAACAAAGGCGACGACTTTGGGCTCCGGATTTGGCCGTCGCAATTCGGACAAGACATTGGTGTCAAGCAGCCATGCCATCAGAACGCGATGTCACGCGTTGGCAGGGGAGTGCGAACGGCCTCGAGATCCATCTCCTTGTACGGAGAAGCCTGCATTGCGGCGACGAGCAAGGCGCCCGTAGCCGGCCCGGATGGGGCGCTGTCGGAAATCTCCGATGCGTCAGCGAGAATTCCGTTCAGCGCTTGGCGCACCAGCGCGTCCGCAGAGAGACCTTTCGCACGGGCTACGGCTTTGAGTTTCGCTTCTTCTTGAGGTTGGAGCGGCAGCGTGATCGTCATGAACTCTCCTCCCACCATTATGCATGTTGCCGAGCGGCATACGAGAACGCCCCCTACCCGCGAACGGCAAACCCCAGGCCCAGCACCGCTAGCGCGCCACCCAGTAGCTTGATCCCAAGCACCCACTCGCTCGGAATTGGCGCGGGATCGGGAAGGCCGGCGCCAATCGCTGCAATTTGCGAGAAAATGCTGCCATATGCCATTCCGCAGGTCAGGCCCCAACCGCCCGCCAGAAGCACCCTCCCCCGCACGGCATCTCTTCTATAAACCCAAACCGCGCTCAACAGCAGAAGCCCGATCAAATAATCATCGAACAACGCCGGCGGGTTCTGCCGCCATGTGCTCCAGCGTCGAATGGTTTCTCCTAGTGGCGCAATAACGCCGACGATCACGGCTGCAGTCCGGCTGAATCGCATAATTGGCAGTGTAACAACTCAAAGTGATATGATCGCCAACTAGCGTGACGATCCCCAACTAGCGTCCAAGGAGCTTGTATGAGAACCATGTTCAGCGTTGTGAGCATTGCGGCCGCTGCCGTGTTTGCGGCCGGCATATTCGCCGCGTCCACTGAGCCGATTCCGTGGGCCTACGCCATTCCACCCGCGCCGCCCGCCGGCACCCCGCCTGCAACCCCGGCGCCCGATACCAGCGTGAAACATCTCGCGGGCAGCAGCGGAGCATTTACCCGCGCGCAGATCTCGGACCGCTTCGGCCCGGCCGACTGGTATCCGGGCGACCATCCGACGATGCCCGATATCGTTGCGCACGGAAAGAAACCGGATGTTTGGGCTTGTGGCTTGTGCCATTATCCCAACGGCAAGGGCCGGCAGGAAAACGCCGGTGTCTCGGGCTTACCGGTCGAGTATTTCATCCAGACCATGAACGATTTCAAGAACGGTCTGCGCAAGAGCGCCGAGCCTCGCAAAAACAACGCGAAACTCATGGCCGCCTTCGCCAAGGGAATGACAGACGAAGAGATCAAAGCCGCCGCCGAGTACTTTGGCTCCATGAAGTGGACGCCCTGGATCGAAGTGATCGAAACCAACACGGTCCCGAAGACGAAGAACAATAACGGCATGTTCCTGGTGGAGGGCGCTGAGAAGGAGCCGCTGGGCAAGCGCATCCTTGAGACGCCGAAAAATGCGGAAGCCACCGAAGTGCTCCGCGACGATCATTCCGGCTTTTTCGCGTACGTGCCCGTTGGCAGTATCAAGCGCGGCGAGGCGCTGGCCACCAAAGGCGCCAAAACCACGCGCTGCGCCGCTTGCCACGGAGCGAATCTGGAGGGTCTTGGCCCTGTGCCGGGAATCGCGGGCCGCTCACCCAGCTATCTGATGCGGCAAATGTATGACATGCAGCAAGGCGCCCGCAACGGCCCTTGGACGCAACTGATGAAGCCCGTGGTCGCCAATTTGAGCGAGGAAGAATTGCTCGACATCGTGGCGTACACGGCGTCTCGGACGCCTTAAAGAGCGCGCTTCGGCAGCGCCAAACCAGCAAGCCAGCTCAGCAGCGGCGAGAACATGAGCCCGCCGTACACCCAAAGAACGTTGAGCGACACCGCGAAACCGATCAGGCCCAAGGCGAACGACCAGAAGAACGCCTCCGCCGAAAGACCATTGATCCAATCGGGAGCGCCTCCGCTGGCCGGGATGCGCGCGCGAATGGAGGGCCACAGCCGCGGCACCGCGCGCATGAAAGCGCGATAACGTTCCCCCTGCTCGGCTTCGAGCGTGGCCTCCTCGCGGCCGATCAGCCGGTAACAAAACACCGTGATGCCGACGATCATGACCGCGCATCCGATCACCGGCGCAATCTGACTCATCGCCACCGACATCAGCACGTTGCCGAAGTACAGCGGATTTCGGACGTGGCGATAAGGGCCGTCGGCGCGCAAGTCCTCTCCGTGAACGGCTTCGTCATGCACCACCAGCCGGCCGAGATATGCCGATCCCCAGGTGCGCACCAGCGCCGCTACAACCATTACCGCAGCCGCCGCGCCAAACACAACGTGCAACGCCGCCGTTTCCGAGCAATGCGTGGCAGCCGCCAGGCCGTCCGCAAGCCGCGCTCCGGCGGGAACATGGTCGAGGAACAAGAATGAATACGACACCCCGCAAATTCCGCCAAAAAACCACCAGCGCTTTCGGAATTCCAGGTCGGTTGCTTGCATCATGGCGTTTGCCCTCCCGGCGGCCTTGCTTAACGTTTCGTAAAGTTCGGAACCAACCCGCGCGCCCAGCGTCGGCAACCTTGTACAATATATTTTAGTCGCGTTCCGGTCTCCGTCCGTCTCGTCACGATCAATGATTTCTCACCTTCGGTCTCTGTTTATCGTTTTACTGGCGTGCGGCTTTGGGTTCGCTCAAACCCCCGACCCTCCGCCGCCTGCTCCTCCGCCCGTTCAGCCCGGCCAAACCGAACCGCCGCCTCCCGACAAGCGCATTTTCGGCGTGCTGCCCAACTACCGGACGGCCAACAGCACCGCCGTCTACATGCCGATCACCCCGAAACAGAAGCTCACCATCGCGGCTAAGGACTCGTTCGACTATCCGCTGCTCGGTCTGTCCGCCTTCTTGGCTGGCTACGGGCAACTGACGAACCAAAATCCGTCGTTCGGTCAGGGATGGGCGGGCTATGGGCGCCGCGTGGGAGTGGAGTATGCCGATCAAGCCATCGGCAACATGCTGACGGAAGGTTTTTTCCCTGTCATGCTGCGTGAGGACCCGCGCTATTTTCGCCGCGGATACGGAAGCTTTTGGTCGAGGACGTACTACGCCGCCACGCGCGTCTTCGTGACGAAAACGGACGCCGGCGGCACGCGCTTCAACTTCTCGGAAGTCGCGGGCAACGCAACCGGCGCCGTCATCTCGGACGCCTACACGCCCGACCAGCGCAACGTCGGCGATACCATCGAAACCTGGTGGATGCAGATCGGCATCGACTCCGCGTCGCAAGTGCTGAAGGAATTCTGGCCCGACATCAAGCACAAGCTGTTTCACGGGCCGAATCCGAACGGCGAACCACCGGCACACTGAGCCGCCAAACCGCGCCGCGACCGTGAGGGAGCGTTCTAGCTCGCCTTCTTCGCCCTAAGGCCCAAATGAAAATGCCCCGGTTTTGGGTGGATGTCCGGTTTACATTGCGAGGTTTCCCTTGCTGGGCCACTAACGTAACAGGTGACTTCCGCTCTATTCTCCGGCTGGCTCCTGCTGGTGGCCCAGTGTGATGCCTGGGTGGCCCGGTGTCTGTTCCCGCTGGCGCTTGTAATTCTAGTCAGCGCCCTGGACGACCTGGCGCTGGATTGCGTTTGCCTATGGGCTTGGTTGAAGTACCGCTTGCTGACGCGCGCGGCCGGCCGAGCCGCGACCAACCGAGCCGCGACCGTCAGGGAGCCGGTCCCAATCGAAAAACGCATCGCCGTCTTCGTCCCGCTGTGGCATGAACACGCCGTCATCGCAGGCATGGTGGAGCACAATGTCTCCGCCATCAACTACTCCAACTATCACTTCTTCGTCGGCGCATACCCGAACGACGATCCCACGCTCGAGGCCGTCCGCGATCTCGAATCCCGCTTCCCCCACGTCCACCTGGCTGTCTGCCCGCACAACGGGCCCACTTCCAAAGCCGACTGTCTCAACTGGGTTTATCAGCGCATGCTCCTGTTTGAGGAGAATCACAGTCCGCGGGGTGATATCCGCTTCGACATCGTCATCACCCACGACGCCGAAGATCTCATTCATCCCGAGGCGTTCTCCTATATCAACGCCTACGCGGACGAGTTCGAGATGGTGCAGATTCCGGTGCTGCCCCTTCCCACGCCGTCGCGCGACCTGGTACACGGCATCTACTGCGACGAGTTCGCCGAGTGGCAACTCAAGGACATGCCCGCGCGCCAGCTCATGAACAGTTTCATTCCCTCCAACGGCGTCGGGACCGGATACACACGCCGCGCCCTTGAAATGCTAGCCAGCGCCGAGCACAATTTGATCTTCGAACCGGCCTGCCTCACCGAGGATTATGAGAACGGATTGCGCCTCCACAAGCTGGCCTGCAAGCAGATGTTCGTGCCGCTCACCAAACACGCAGCCAGCATCGTGGCCACGCGCGAATTCTTCCCGCGTACCGTGCGATCCGCCATTCGCCAACGTTCTCGTTGGATCCTGGGCATCGGATTGCAATCCTGGGAGCGGCACGGCTGGCGCGGCAGCCTGCCCGAGATCTATTGGTTTTGGCGCGATCGCAAGGGCCTGGCCGGACACCCGCTCAGCTTGCTGAGCAATTTCGTTTTTCTCTACGGCGTAATCACGTGGGTGGCAGCCGCCAGCATTGGCGCTCCCTGGGGAATCGCGAAATACTCGCTGCATTCTGCACTGCTGGCGGCCACGCTGGGCTTCCAAGTCGTCCAAACCATCGTTCGCATGGGCTGCTCGGCGCGGCTCTACGGGCCCAAGTTCGCGCTGGCTGTCCCGCTGCGCTCGGTCTGCGGCAATTGGATTAATACCATCGCCACTTGGAAAGCCGTGCGCTCCTACGTGCGCGCCCGCTTCCGCCATGAGCCGCTGGTGTGGGTGAAGACGGAGCACGCTTACCCGTCGCGCAGCGCGCTCATCGAGCACAAGCGCAAGCTCGGCGAGATCCTGATCGGCTCGGCCTACGCGGACGAATCCGACGTGCACCGCGCGCTTGAAACGCAGCCGCAGGGAATGCGCTTGGGCGAGCATCTGGTGCTGCTCGGCATAATCACCGAAGACGAGCTGTACGAAGCGCTCAGCCTGCAACAAAGCCTGCCTTCCGGACGGCTGGAACCGTGGGTGATCAGCACCAACATTGCCCGCGCGCTGCCCCGCCGCGTGGTGCGCGAGTGGCGCGTGCTACCGTTCCGCATCTCCTCCGGCAGCATGTTTCTCGCCAGCCCCGAAATCCCCACCGACGCTTTGACGCGCACCCTCCGCGCCTTCACGCGCTTGTCGCTGCGATTCCATTTGGTGACGCCGCAGAATTTCGAAGAGCTCGCCGAGACCTTGCTCTAGGGTAGCCTGAGCCTAGTCGCCGCTTGCGCCACTCGGTGAACTCGGCGATCGCTGTTAAGATCGCAAGGATCGCGAAATTCCATAGGAGGAGCTTACCGAACGGCAAGGGAACGGCTATGGACTGAAGTCTTGCAGAGGGGAAGGCCAGTGCCGCGCAACCAGGTAGGCCACAGCCGATTCTCTCGCCGTGCAGCCCAGGTGGTTCCGGCTGCCGAGACGGGCGACCCGACAGCCCTTCGTCGGGCCAGGTGCCGCTAGAATTGGTGTAGATGCCGACAGTCATTACGGACCGCCCCTATCGGCCAGTTCCCGTGGACCCTCCGCGCAAGCGCTGGACCCGCGCCGAATGCGCGACGCTCGAGGCCTCCGGGCTGTGGGATCAACAGCGTCTGGAATTGGTTCATGGAGAGCTGATCAGCAAGATGGGCAAGAAACGTCCCCACGTGAATGCCCTTGTCGCCGTACAAGCATGGTTGGTGCGAACCTTCGGTGAACAGTTTGTGAATCCGGGAGCGCCAATCGACATCGCTCCTGAGGACAACCCGATCAACGAGCCGGAGCCCGATCTCGTTGTGCTCGTCAAGCCGTCGCGTGAGCTAAGGGATGCCAATCCGCAGGCGAGCGACCTTCGCCTGGTGGTTGAAATCTCGGACACCACACTCGGCTTCGACCTGACCACCAAGGCCGAACTCTATGCTCGCGCCGGAATCCTCGAATACTGGGTGGTCGATGTGGCTGCGCGCCGGCTCGTCGTACACCGCGATCCGCGCGAAGGGCTGTACCGTTCAGTCACGGCCTATAGCGCAAGTGAATCCGTGACTCCGCTCGCATCACCACACAGCGAATTCCGAGTTGCGGACGCCTTCGGCTCGTAACGATTTTACGCATGGTCCCGCCTGCGGTAACATTCGTTAGTGCAAACCAGCGTAAAAGCGCCGCCGGAGATGACCGTCAAGGCGGTGGCGCTTGGCATCTTCCTGGCGTTCGTTTTCGGATCGGCCAACGCTTATCTGGGAATGAAAGCCGGACAAACCGTGGCCGCCACCATTCCCGCGGCCGTCATCGCCATGGCGCTGTTCCGCATCCCGTGGTTTCGCGGCGGCATCCTCGAGCAGAACATCACGCGCACCGCGGCATCGGTCGGCGAAGCGCTGGTGGCCGGCGCCATCTTTACCATCCCGGCGTTCGTGATGGTCGAAATCGGCGGCCAGCGCCTGTGGAGCGATCTGCGCTCGCACTATTGGGAAGCGACTCTGGTGCTGCTGGTGGGCGGCCTGATCGGAGTGTTCTTCATCATTCTGCTGCGCCGCCCGTTGTGCGTGGACGCCCCGCTGCCGTGGCCCGAAAGCGTGGCCAGCTATGAAATCGTCAAAGCCGGTGAAGCCTCGGCGAGCAAGGCGCCACGCTACGTTTTCGGCGCGCTGGGATTCGGCGGGCTCATCGAGATCCTCACCGACGACAAAGGCGCGCAGGTCTTCCGCGAATATATCGACGGCTTCCTCAAATTCCCGCGCTCCGTCATCCAGCACTTCGACATCGAAAGGAAGCCGATCGGCGATGTCACGCATTTCGGCGGCATTCCTTGGTCCACGCCCAGCCTCTCGCCCGCGCTCATCGGCATAGGCTACATCATTGGACCGGAGCTCGCTTCCATCAACGTCGCGGGTGGCATCATCGCCTGGTGGATCCTGATCCCGCTGCTGCTGTTCTTCGATCCCGATCTGCCGCGCCGCATCGGAACCACCGATCCCGCCGTCGCCGCCAATACGGTTTGGTTCAACGTGGTTCGCCCCATCGCGGTGGGCACCATGCTGGTGGGCGCCGCCAGCACCATGTACTCCATGCGCGAATCGCTGTGGACCTCGCTGCGCGGCATCTTCAGCGCTTCGGCCACCGCCGCCCATGAAGCCAAGACGCCCGATCCCACCGAACGCGACATTCCCCCGCGCTGGGTCATACTCTGCATCGCAGTGCTTCTGATTCCGATCACCGCCATTTACTACTACTTCACCCATGGAATCGTCTCGGCGATCGTTGCCGCCGTGATCATGACCGTCACTGGATTTCTGCTTTCGGCGATCGGAGGCTACTTGGTCGGGCTGGTCGGCAGCTCCAACCAGCCGCTATCGGGATTGACGCTGGCGGCATTGATTATCGCGGCTCTGGTGATGTTGACCATCGGCGTCACGGGACTCGCGGGAGTGGCGGCCGTGCTGGGTGTCGCAGCCGTGGTCTGCGTAGCCTGCTCGGTGTCGGGATCGCTGATTCAAGACTTAAAGGCGGGGCATCTGCTGGGCGGGACGCCGTGGAAGATGGAAATCGTCGAGATCATTTCGGTGATTCTGCTCGCTTTCTTTCTGATGGGTCCGATCATCGCGCTGCATCAGGCGAACCTCGCTACTGGTGGCATCGGCGGCCGCGCGCTGCCCGCGCCTCAGGCGGGCTTGATGGCTCAACTGGCCAAAGGAATCGTGGGCGGACAGATGGCCTGGGGACTGCTCGGAATCGGCGCGGCCTTTGGAGTCGCTCTGCTGCTCTGCGGCGCTCGCTCGCCAATGCTGGTCGCCGTCGGAATGTATTTGCCGTTCAGCACCACGTCGGCGATTTTCGTCGGTGGACTAATCAAGTGGATTCTCAACCGCGTCTCGGCCAGGCGCAGCGCCGAAGAGAAACTGGTCATCGAAGAGAAGGGAACGCTGCTGGCATCAGGCTTGATCGCGGGCGAAGCCATCGTCGGGATTCTGCTGGCCGTGGTGTTTCTCACGGGACTGCCGTCCATCGCGACCTTCAGCTTTTTTTCGGCCTGGGGAGGATGGCTGTCGCTGGTCGGATTCGCCGCGATAGCTTATGTCTTGATCCGGATTCCGGCGAGCGCGGACTGATCACTCGTCGTCAACAACGACGGCGTAAATCTCGCCTGGGCCATGCACGCCGCGAACCAAGATCTGTTCGATGTCGGCGGTGCGGCTGGGGCCTGTGATCAAGACCATGGAACTGGTCTGGTCGGCGGGGCGGGGAAGAATGCTTAGCAGTTCATCGAGGTTCGCGAGAATGCGCGAGCGCGGAAAGATCGCGATATGGGCCGGCGGCAAGAGCGAAACCAGCCGGGCTTCGTTGTGGCTCGACAACATCACGAAGGTGCCGGTTGCGGCGAGCGCGTAATCGACGCTGGTGATTCCGATGTCGGCGGCCGCGCAAGCTGCCTTCAACTCTTCGCGGTCGGTGAAGGCTGCGTGGACCTGCGGGAGTCCAGTGATGCCGCATTTGCGGAGAAATGGCGAATTCGATGCGACCGCGCTCTTTTGGGCCAGTAATTCCGAGATGGCCGGAACGACGGCGAGGGTATCGCGAACGCGAAAAAACTTTCCGCCCAAGTTTTCGAACTTTTGGCCGAAGAGCTCAGCAGAGAGATTGCGGTCCGTCAGAGGGATTCGCAATCTGGGGGCCGATAGAGGGGCTGCCTCGAATAGAGGAGGCTGGCCTGCGGCCCTCTTTAGCGATCGCCGGATGTCGCCCAGAATTTGTTCGCGAGAGGTCATGAAGAGCCTTTCGACCGGCCCACCCTGCTCGCCCACCATTGATGAAAGCTCTGGTTGGCCGGCTGGGGCAGCGTGCGCTGGCTGTCCCATTTCTTCAGCGGGCCGATACGGGGGACGATCGGAAAGAATACGGATCCCAAGCTTGCGAGCAGCAGATAGATTTTCGGATGAGTCGCGATCCAGGCAAAGAGCCGGAACGCGAACCGCTCCAGATCGCCCGAGGCCTGGCGTCTTTTGACCTCAACGACCTCCTCGCGAAGTTTGATCAGCAGTTTCGGAATTTCGATTTTGACCGGGCATACCTCGGCGCAAGCGCCGCAGAGGCTGGATGCGAATGGGAGCCAGGTCTCCTCAGTGACGCCGTGAAATTGCGGCGTGATGATGGCGCCGATGGGCCCCGAATAAACCCATGGATAATTGTGGCCGCCGATCTTGCGGTACACCGGGCAATGATTGAGGCACGCGCCGCAGCGGATGCAGTAAAGCGACTGGCGTTTTTCCGGATCGGCGAGCAACTTGGTGCGGCCGTTGTCGAGCAGGAGTAAATAAAATTCGTCGGGGCCGTCGATCTCGGTGGCGCGCCGGGGTCCTGAAAGGAATGACGTGTAAACCGTGAGCGGCTGGCCGGTGGCGCTGCGGCCCAGCAGGTTCAGGAAAACCGCGAGATCCTGCGCGCGCGGAATCACTTTTTCGATGCCGGCGATGGCGATGTGAATCTTGGGAGCCGAGGTGCTGAGGCGGGCGTTGCCTTCGTTCTCCACCACCACGACAGCGCCTGAATCGGCGATCAGGAAATTGGCGCCGCTGACGCCGATGTCAGCTTCGAGAAACTTCTGGCGCAGGACGCCGCGGGCGAACTTGGTTTGTTTCTCGATGACCACTTCATTTTCGGCGCCCAGCTCCTTGGTGAAGACGTCCGCGACGTCATAGCGCGTCAGATGCAGCGCGGGCGCGACGATGTGATACGGCCGCTGGTGTGCAAGTTGGAGGATGTACTCACCGAGATCGGTCTCGACGGCTTCCAGGTGATGCTTTTCCAGGCGCTCGTTGAAATGAATCTCCTCGCTGGTCATGGATTTCGACTTGACCAGCATGTGCACGCCGCGTTTCTTTGCGAGATCGAGGACAAAGTCGGCGGCTTCCTGGCCGGTGCGGCAGAAGACGACCTTGCCGCCGTGCGCGATGACGTTCGATTCCAGCTGTTCGAGATAATAATCGAGGTTCTCGATGGTGTGTTTCTTGATTGCGTTGGCTTCGTTGCGAAGATCCTGGTAGTGGGGCAAAGCCTCATCGCTGACCACGCCCGCGCGATGATCGATCAAGCGGCGCGTGGCGGTGTATATGGCGAGCTGCAGCCGGGGATCGTCGAGAGACTGCTGAATATCGGTTTCCGGCGCGTTCATCTCGAAGCCAACACCTCAGCCAGATGCAGTGTGCGTATGGGAAGTCCCGCGCGATCGATCACGCCCTGGAGTTGCATCAGGCAACTGGAGTCGATGGAGACGATGGTGGACGCGCCGGTCTTTTGGATGGAATCGATCTTGGTGCGCGCCATGGCGCCGGAGACCTCCGGGAATTTGACCGAGAACGTGCCGCCGAAGCCGCAGCATTCTTCGGCGACATCCATCTCAGCGAGCGTGAGGCCCTGAACTTTCGCCAGCAGTTTCCGCGGGCCCGCTTTGATGCGCAGCTCGCGGAGGGCGTGGCAACTATCGTGATAGGTGACGATGCCGTCGAATCGCGCGCCGACATCATCGACGCCGGCCACTTCGAGGAGGAATCGCGAAAACTCCCAGACTCGCGGCTCAAGGCGATGGGTTTCGGCGAGGAGCTTTGGTTCGTGCTGGAAGATGTCCGCGAAATGATGCGAGATCATGGACGCGCAAGAGCCGGAGGGCACGATGATGTACTCAGAGTCGCGGAAAACGTCCAGGAAGTGCCGGGCGATGGTGCGCGCTTCATCCGGGTAGCCGGAATTGAAGGCGGGCTGGCCGCAGCAGGTTTGGGCTTCGGGGAAATCGACCTGGTAGCCCAGGCGCTCCAGCACTTCTGTGATGGCGATGCCGACTTGTGGGAAGACCTGATCGACGATGCAGGTCACAAACAGAGAGACGCGCGTGTTCACTGGGGGGAGTTTAACATGCCGGAGAGTTGTCTATAAGATGGTTTCGTGGAGCTAATCACCGTCACTGGTACTGAGCCCTGCGAGGACAACTATATCGCGCTCGAGCGCGGCAACATTTTGTACTTTCCGCGCACGCCATTCGTGTTTGGCGAAGATGAGCGCGAGCTGCTGCGGAGCACGGGGCTTTCGAGCAGCAGCCATCACAAAAACATCGCGTACCGGCCGGCCGAGGACAAAGTCACGGGGTACGATCCAGCGGCGGTTCCCGATCCCGGGAAGCTGCGCGATGTGATGCGGGTGTACTCGGAGCGAGCGCTGGCGTTTTTGTGGAAGCTGCTGCCGCGATACATGGAGAAGGCGCGCATCGATTTCGCGAGCTTTCGTCCACAGGAGGAAGAGGGGCGCGACCTGCCGACCAAGAAGCGCAACGATCTGCTGCATGTGGATGCGTTTCCCACACGGCCGACGGGCGGCGACATGATCCTGCGGTTCTTCACCAATATTCATCAAACGAAGCCACGGGTGTGGATTACGTCGGATCCGTTTGGCGTGTTCGCTCCCCAATACGCAAGCGCCGCGGGGCTGGGGGAAGCGGCGAGGCATCCGAAGGGGTCGCTCGGAGCCCGAGTGTTGGGCGCGTTTGGCGGAGTGGATGCGAAACGGTCGGCGTATGACCGGTTCATGCTGGGGTTCCACGATTACTTGAAATTCAACGGCGAGTATCAGGCGAGCTGCGCGAAATACCGCTTCGAGTTTCCGCCGGACTCGACCTGGATGGTGTTCACCGATGTCGTGCCGCACTCGGTTTTGTCGGGGCGATACGCATTGGAGCAGACGGTGATTGTGCGGCGGGATACGCTGGCGCGGCGGGAGAACGCGCCGATCGAGATTTTGCAGGGGATTTGCGGGCGGCAATTGGCGTAGCGATTGGGGGTTGGGGATTGGGGTTTGCGGATGCTGCGACGTGACCGAGCAAAATCTGTTCGCCGCTCAGGTATTCTAGGGGCATGGAGCTAATCTTCGAAGTCCGCGATGCGGAGGAGGGCGGTTATTGCGCTCGCGCGCTCGGCCACGCCATCTTCACGGAAGCCGAGACCTGGGAAGAGCTCCGCGCCAACGTGCTTGAGGCAGCCTCGTTGCATTTTGAGGACGGCCAAGCGCGGCCGAGCCTGGTGCAACTGCACTACGTGAAGGACGAATTGATTCCGTTCGAAGCGGCGTGAAACTTCCACGCGATGTCTCCGGGGATCGTCTGGTTCGGGCGCTGGAGCACCTCGGATACTAAGGTCGTTCGACAAAAGGGCAGTCATGTCAGGCTCAAACACGAGGGCCCACCGCCTCATGCGATCACGAATCCAGTAAAAATTGGGACGCTTCATGGCGTTCTGGCTGAGGTTGCACTGATGCGGGCAATCACTGTGGAATCGGTGATTGAATTGCTCTGAGCCGTTTGCGCGCGGCGGAAGCTCGCTACAATCGAGGTGTTGCCGAATTCGCAAGCGGTTGAAGCACGGGAAGATCGAGCTGGAGAAACGCAGTCAACGTTCCGATAAGCTTGAGGTACGTGGGGAGATGATGCGAGACGCTGATGAGTCGATGAGTGATCGATGCGAGTTCCGGCTAGATGCCGTTCAATGGAAGGCGTTTCTGGCCGCGCTCGATTCTCCTCCGCGGCCGATGCCTCGCTTGGAGCGGCTGCTCAAGCATACCTGGATTTATTGACACCGCATCCAATCGGTGAGTCCGTGCCATCCGGTGCGGAAACCTTCATGGTATAACAGTTATATACGCGCTTCGACTTCGTCCGCGAGAAAAGCCGTGAGGTAAAGCGAAAACACGGCGTTAGCCTCGAAGAAGCGCAAGAGATCTTTGACCAAGCTTACCTGGTAGACCAAAAGAGCGACGATCCGGAACAATTCCGTGCAATCGGTTGGTGCCGTGGCTTTCTGTGTTCCGTGATATTCGAAATGAGGAACGACTCCGAGGGCGAATACTGTCATCTCATCACAGCATGGAAGGCCACCCAGGAGGAGGAACGAGCATATGCCGAAAATGTCTAAAGCAAAGCCGAGCGCACCGACTGCTGACGAGATCGCCGATATGGCAACGCGGGGCGAAGATGTCTCCGCCTACTTCACGAACAAGTTTACTGTTGTCAGACCGGTTCGGCGCGTCAACGTTGACCTGACGCAAGGTATGTTGCGCGATCTTGATGCTCGGGCAGCACGCCTTAACATTAGCCGGCAAGCGGTGATTAAAACGCTACTCGGGCGGGCATTGAGCGAAGATCGAGGGATGAAGGCGAAATCGCAGCGGAAGCATAGCTAATACTGGCCTGTTTCGGCTAAATAACCCGGGGCAAACAGCGTCCTGTCGAAGTATGCAATTTAGCGATACCCACGATCGTTTTCGTTGAGCGTAGTCTTCGCAAGTGCGAAGACGGCACGCAAAAGTGCGTCCGCACGAGTGCGAGCGCCACTGAAACGTGCGCCACGGCGGCCAAACCAAGTAACCTAAAGGTACAGTGTCCACAGAAGTTGTTCCGGTGGTCCCGGCGCCAGGATTAGTTGAGCAGCTCTATGCCGAGCTGGAGCAGAAGATCCGCGCGCTGCGGCCGAAGGACGACCTTTCACAGCTCGAAAAAGCCTACCGGATGGCGGCCGAGGCGCACAAGGGCCAACTGCGGCAGTCGGGCGAACCGTACATGATTCATCCGCTGCACGTCACGCTGATTCTGGCGGACATGCAGATGGACATGGTGGCCCTCATCACCGGGCTGCTGCACGATACCGTGGAAGACACCAGCCTGAGCCTGGAGCAAATCAAGAAAGAGTTTGGCCCGGAAGTGGCGGCGTGCGTGGACGGCGTCACCAAGCTGAGCAAGCTCAAATTATATTCGCGCGAGGAGCGGCAGGCCGAGAACGTACGCAAGATGCTGCTCGCGATGGTGAACGACATCCGCGTGATTATCGTGAAGCTGGCGGACCGTCTGCACAACATGCGCACGCTGGACGCGCTGCCCCGGGAGCGGCAGCTGCGGATCTCGCAGGAGACGGCCGAGATCTACGCGCCCATCGCGCATCGCCTGGGGATGGGCAAAGTCCGCGGCGAGCTGGAGGACCTTTCGTTCCGCTACCTGGAGCCGGAGGCATGGACCGACCTGATGCGCGAGATCGAGTCGCAACGGTTGCAGAACGAAGAGTATCTCACCAAGATGCGGCACGATGTCGAGATAAATCTGCGGCGGGAAAATATTCCGGTGCGCGTGGAGGCGCGGATCAAGCGGCCGTATTCGGTGTTCCAGAAGATGAAAAAGCAGAAGATCGCCCTCGATCAGGTGTACGATTTGCTGGCGCTGCGCATCATCACGGACTCGGTGAAGAACTGCTACGCGGCGCTGGGCGTGATCCACAACGAATGGCATCCGATCCCGGGCCGCATCAAGGACTTCATCGCGATTCCGCGGCCGAACCTGTATCAATCGCTGCACACGTCGGTGATCGGGGCGGGCGGGCGGTCGTTTGAAATCCAGATCCGCACCGAGGAGATGCATCGCTTAGCTGAAGAAGGTATTGCCGCGCATTGGAAATATAAGGAAGGGCGCAAGGGACCTGGCGCCGACGATCAGCGCATCAAGTGGCTGCGGCAGTTGGTGGAATGGCAGCAGGAGATGCGCGATCCGGGTGAGTTTATTTCCACGCTCAAGGTGGACTTGTATCCGGAGGAGGTGTACACGTTCACGCCGATGGGCAAGGTGATTCCGCTGCCGCGCGAGGCGACTCCGATCGACTTTGCGTATGCGATTCACAGCGACGTCGGCACCACTTGCGTGGGCGCAAAGGTGAACGGCCGCATCGTGCCGCTGAAGTACAACCTGAAGAACGGCGACGTGGTGGAGATTCTGACGCAGCAGGGTCACCTGCCGAGCAAAGACTGGCTCGGGATGGTGAAGACGCCGCGGGCGCGCAACAAGATCAAGCACCTTATCAATGCCACCGAGCATGCCAAGGCCATCGAGATCGGGCAGAAGTACCTGGAGCGCGAGGCGCGGCGGCTGGGCGTGCAGCTGGGACGGATCACGAAGGCGGATTTGGAGCGCGTGGCCGGCGAGTACGGATGCGGCAAGACGGAGGATCTGCACGCGGCGCTGGGCTACGGCAAGTTTTCCGCGCGGCAGGTGCTGCAGAAGC
>Ga0302326_10014816_pt1 | contig 16453 bp, 19 predicted proteins | sample Palsa_T0_3_FD_202264 | JGI IMG/M metagenome (GOLD analysis project Ga0302326, IMG submission 202264) | Peat permafrost microbial communities from Stordalen Mire near Abisko, Sweden - Palsa_T0_3 | ecosystem: Environmental > Terrestrial > Soil > Palsa > Peat permafrost | place: Sweden: Abisko...
TGATGTCCAGGATCCCGAGCGGGGTCTCGAGCCGGAAGTTCCCGCCCTCGGCGAGATCTTCTGGCTGTCGAGGGTCGAAGCGGAGCTCGTCCTCTTTGAAGCCGTCGTCGCCGATGCCGAGTTGTCTCACCCCAAGTCGACTGAGGAGGTCAGCGAGGCGCTGGAGGTTCTGCGCGTCGGGGGAGGGGCAGATGTCGATGTCCTTGGTCGACCGGATCACGCCCCAGGCGTTCACGGCGAGTCCGCCGATCAACACGTAGTCGACGCCGGCGGTGTGGAGTTGGCGCAGGAGCGCGCCAACGTCCAGGCGGGTCGTCATCGTTGCGTGGCTGCGAATCCGCCTGCGAGCTCGTAGGCCGCCTTGATCAGAGCGTCGGCCTGTTCGAGGTTCTCGCCGAGGCTCCGTGCTCCATCGATTCGGTGCATCTCGGCCCGCGCGGCGGCGTTCGCAGCGGCGTCGCGATCGCGGCGCTCGCGTGGCTGAAGGTGTTGCTCCACCTGGCTGATGATCGCAGACTCCCAAGAAAGCCCCGCAAACTCATCGCTTTGACGGCTATCGCTCGTGCTGGCCGGCACGATGGCGGCATGCAGCTCGCCAAGCACCGCGTGAACAGCCGGGCCTCGGATCGTTTCGAGGCCTAGATCGTTCTGTAAGGTTTCTGATCTATCCTTACAAAGCTCTTGAAGGTATGAAACGTTTGCAAGGCGACTCCGACCATCCCTCAGCGTATCCTGACTAACCCGCTCGGCCACGTCGAGAAGCGGGTGTGGCCGGCGGACCCTGGCGCCTACGGGGGACGCATGGCGCGGCGGGCGGGCGTGTACGACGTCTTCATCCCCGATGAGATTGCGGGGGGCGATTTCCCCCTCGATGGCGACGCCGTGGCGGCGGTGACCGAGGCCACTCGAGCGCTCCAGCATCTGGAGGCTTCCCCGCCGCGCATCGCGACACTCGGTGCGCTCGCTCAGAATCTACTGCGCTCCGAGAGCGTCGCGTCGAGTCGGATCGAAGGTGTTCACCTATCGCATAAGCGACTGGCACGCGCCGCGTACCAGGCGGACGAGGGGCAGCGGGACCGACGCGCAGCCGAGGTTCTCGGAAACGTCGAAGCGATGAGGCGGGCTATCGAGATCGGCGCAGCCGGAAGCCCGCTCACCGTTGCTGACATCGAGGACATCCATCGCACGCTGCTTCGCTTCACTGAAGACACAGAGATCGCCGGCGTCGTGCGGACAACCCAGAATTGGATCGGGGGCAACGACTACAACCCGGTCGGCGCCGCCTACGTCCCTCCCCCGCCCGAGCACGTTCGGCCGCTGCTCGAAGACCTGTGCACGTTCGTCAACCGCATTGATCTCGCGCCAATCGTCCAGGCTGGGATCGCCCACGCGCAGTTCGAGACCATCCACCCGTTCGCCGACGGCAACGGTCGCGTAGGCCGCGGGTTCGTCTACGCCGTCCTGCGCCGCCGGGGCGAGATCGCCAACTACATCCCTCCGGTCAGCCTGATCCTCGCGACAGAGCCGAAGTCCTATGTCGGCGGGCTCGCGGGCTACCGACTCGGAGGCGTCAGCGGCTGGCTGGCGCAGTTCGCCGAGGCAACCACCCGCGCGGCGATCCAAGCCGAGCGACTGGCCGACAGGATCGAGGAGCGCCAATCAGCCTGGCTCGACCGGCTTGGTCGGCCGCGCCGGGATGCCGCCGTCCGGCAACTCGTCAGCGTGCTGCCGCAGCAGCCGGTGATCGACGTAGCCACGGCCCAGCGCCTCACGGGGAAGTCGCATGTGGCTGTCGGAAGGGCCCTTCAGCAGCTCGAACACACCGGCGTGCTCAATCGGCTGAACGAACGCAAGTGGGGCCGTGTGTGGGAGTGCGACGAGCTGTTCGCGCTCGTCGACAGCTTCGAGAAGAGCGTTAGAACCCGGCGGCAGTAGGCGGGAAGCGCGCGAGTCGTTGCGTCACGGCGCTTCGCTTCGCGCGTTCCAGCCGGCCATGAACGCGGATGGAAGGACGTCGGCCAACTCGGGGAGCACTAGCGGCTAACTCGGAAAATCTGCTCCAGCTAACCGGAAGTTTTCACGGTTTCCGGCTAACTCGGAGAGTCGCCGCCGCACACCCGGACTTCGCCTTTGCGTGCACGTCGGTCTGGGCCACGCCGCCGCCGCCGAGCGCCGTCGCGACTGGCCACGCCGCGCGCCGGCGGAACTGGCTTCCACGCACCTAGAGCGGACATACCCGACGCACTGGATCGACTTTTCGGCCGATTGCAATAGGTGCCGTTTTCTCCGCATTAGGTCCGTCTTACTCCGCGCTTGGTCCCGCCTGTTTTGTGCCTGGAAACAGCCGCTTTGCAGGGATTTCTCGGCTTAGTGCGGAGTTAGCGGCGGCGAGCCCAACTCTCCTCTAAGTCGTCTTTAGATTCGACCCCCTCGGCCGGAAGAACATGTACTTTTGCAGGGGTTCTCTGTGACATAGTGCGGAGTAGGGTCCCGTTTCGCCCGGTGACTTGCTGGCGCGGTTGGCGGTGGACGAGTCGATGTCCCCGGATCGTCGAGTGGCTCTGCATCGCGCGGCGCTTGCGGCGCTTGAGGCCCCGCCGTTCGGTGGGCCGGATTTCGCACGGTTGGCGCACCACGCCGAAGGGGCCGGCGAGGGTGAACGGGTACTGTGGTGGGCGCCGCAAGCCGCGGCGCGGGCGGCGTCATCGGGGGCGCATCGCGAGGCCGCTGACCAGTACGCGAGGGCGATCCGGTTTGGCCAGGCGCTCTCGCTGGGGAGGCTGGCTGAACTGCTTCAGCGCCGATCGGATGAGTGCTATATGACGGATCAGTTCGAGGAGGCGATCGACTCGGAAGAACGCGCGCTGGAGTGTCACCGCCGGCTCGGCGATCGTCTGGGAGAGGGGGATTCGCTGCGGTCGCTCGCACGCCTGCTGCGGTTCGTGGGGCGCACTCGAGAGGCGCGGAAGAGCGCTCAGGACGCGGTCGAGTTGCTCGAGCGGCTGCCGGCGGGGCACGGGCTCGCGATTGCGTACTGCACGGTCTCGCACCTATGTGTGGCCATGGAGGATGCTGAGGGGGCTGTGACTTGGGGGGTGCGTGCGCTCGAGCTGGCGCAACGCTTGGACGACACAGAGGCGATGGTGTATGCGCTGACCAACATCGGCGTGATCGAATTTCTGGCCGGGGATCCGCAAGAACAAATGAAACTGGAGCGGGCGCTTGCGTAACGCTGAGATCGCTCAGCGCTTGGTCGTGGCGGAGAAGACGGTCATTCATCACGTCTCAGCGATCCTGCGAAAACTCGATGCGAGCACCCGGATCGAGGCTGCCGCCGCGGCTGGGCGGCTGGGGCTGACCAGCCCAAGATAGGCAGCGGCCGCGCCCAACATGGGGCGCTGGTCCGATGCGCGCAGCTCGGCCTGCGCCTAGGTTCGTGGCACGCCAAGCGAGCGGCGATCCAGCCAGGAGGAGTCATGCGACTCGCAACACACAAGGGAGTAGTCACCGGCGCTGTCGCGATCGCGCTCGCGATCGCCGCTCCACCAGCCTGGGCGGGATTTGCGCAGAACCATGGTACGAGCGCGTCAGGCCAGAGCAGCAGCGCCAGCCCGCCGGTGCGCCCCAACCCCAATGAGCAAACCGCGCACACCGGAGCGTCCCGTGTGCGGCTGAGCTCACGAAGGCTCCGACCCCCGGACCTCGCCGCGCTCGATCGCGCACAGGCCCGCGAGGCGAAGGCGCTGGCCGCCAACCTGGCTAGCCCAACTCGCTCCGGTGACGCGCCCGGTCCAGCCGTGTTCGCGGCGCCGAGTCTCGAGACGGCCAGCGGCGGCTTTGACTGGGGCGATGGGGCGATCGGCGCGGGCGTCGCCGGATTGATCGTCCTGCTGCTCACCGCCGCGCACCTGGCCGTGCGCCAACGCAAGCACCCCCTTTGAGTCAACCCTCTCACGTAGGAGCGTGACGATGCGCCGATTCTTGCCAACGATCGTTAGGCGAGACGCTGACAGTAGGCGTCGTCTGCGGCTTGCCGCGATGGCTGAACGTTCGGCAATTCCCGAGCGACCGTTCCTCGGTCGCGGGCCGCGCTACCTGATCTATCCGCATGTCTCGATCGCTTGTGGGTCGGTCCTGTCGGAGATCGCGTTTGACCTACGTGATGAAAGCCTCGCGATCGACACCGGGGCACTCGACGCGCTCGCGACCTTCCTCACAGGCCCGGACTCGACGCTGCTCGAGCTCAACCTGGGCGCGGCGGTCGACGAGGCCGAGCGGATCTCTTGCCTTTTGCGCCGACGCGGGACGACGGAGTGGGCTCGCGCTCACGAGTTCGAATTGCCTGACGCGGAGAGGTGATTACGGAGTCCGTCTAAACCTGTGAAGCTCGGGATTGTGACGGCTCAGGCTCCTGCTTTGGTTGGCGAACCAGTCATCCGGTCGGCGACGCCGGAAGGGCGCTTCGCCACGCTTGCGATCGTCCGCGGGCGCACGGCAGAGTAGCGATGGATCACAGGAGCAGGACCGACGTGGCGAACAGTCGCGGTCCCGAGATTCGCCCAGATGCGCGTTTCTGAACCCTGTCCGCAGGAGGTTCCCAACTGAAACTGCGCTTGAGCCACCGGCTCAACCTGCCGGCTTTTGAGCAACCGTCTGTCAATAGCCCGGGGGACCGGCCTCGATCAGCCGGAGAGTGCCGCTTGGCGACGCGGAACTACTGCGCGCCAGGCCAGTCCGGCGACGCGCGCTTGTCGGCGAGGATCTCGACGCAAGGGCGACGCAGTCGCTACAGATCGCCACGCCCGGCCCAGCTATGACGTCGTCAACATGTGGTGCTGTCTTTGAGCAGAACGAACAACGAAGATAAGAATCCGCGTCGGCGCGCTCAACGTCGGTGAATCGGCTGCGTCGCACTTGTCTGGCTCGCACCAATGTGACTCTACGGCCCGCCTCGCTTCCGCTTTGGAGCGGCAGCCCGCGCCCTGGGTGTGTGTGCGGTCAACGTTGGCGACGACGAGAAGGCCGGATTTGGCCGCCCCGATCAGACGTCCTCGGGTGCGCTGAGCCATCCCCGACGGGACGAAGCTGCGACGATTCGCTGTCGGAGATCGTTCGGTTTTGAGATGGCCACACCCGTGGGGGTGGGCTCCGTCTCGGACGAGCTAGCCACCCGATAGACGATCGGCTGGGATGTCCTACCTGCCGGCCCGGGCTCGTGAGGTTGTGGGATGCGCGAGACTTGCGGGAGTGGGTCTCCCGTGCGAGTTGCCGGTCGTCCAAGCCCCGATGGCGGGCGGCCCTTCGACTCCTGCCCTCACGGCGGCCGTGGCGAACGCGGGTGGGTACGGCACCGTTGCCGCCGGCTACCTCACCGCCGATAGCCTCCGCGAGGCCATCGCGGCGACGCGCACGATGACTGCAGCGCCGTTCGGTGTGAACCTGTTCATGCCGTCGGTCGCGGGCGATGCCGATGAGATCGCCACCTATGCCGCAGTCCTGCAGCCTGAGGCAGAGCGTCTCGCGGTGGCTCTCGGCGAGCCACGCTGGGATGACGACGGCTATGACGCGAAACTAGACGTCGTCGAGACGGCGCGGGTGCCGCTGGTCAGCTTCACGTTCGGCTGCCCCGCCCCGGACACCGTGGAGCGGTTGCACCGGGCAGATATCGACGTCGCGGTCACCGTCACCTCCGCGCCGGAAGCGCAGCTCGCGGTGGACGCAGGAGCCGATCTGCTGGTCGTGCAGGGTACCGAAGCTGGCGGGCACCAAGCCTGCTTCCTTGACCTTTCAGCCAACCACCGTTCCCTGCTGTCGGCCCTCGCGGAGGTCCGCGAGATGAGCGACGTGCCGATCGTGGCCACCGGCGGAATCATGACCGGGCGCGACGCCGCCGCAGCTTTGAACACCGGCGCGATCGCCGTCCAGGTTGGCACAGCGCTGCTCTGCACACCGGAGGCGGGGACGTCCCCTCTGTACCGCCAGGCCCTCCTCGAGGCGCGATACGACCGCACAATCCTCACCCGCGCCTACAGCGGACGCTTCGCGCGCGGACTGGCGAACCGTTTCGCGATCGAGCACGACCGGCAGGCGCCGCAGGCATACCCCGAGGTACATCACCTCACGCGCCCGCTCCGTGTCGCGGCGACCCGCGCCGGCGACGGCAGCGTGCCCAACCTCTGGGCCGGCACCGGCTGGCGAGCGCTCACCACCGAACCGGCCGCCACGATCGTCCAACGCATCGCCGCAGATGCCTGATGCCCAACACCACGAAAGGTGACCTCCGCGACCAACCATCACGAGTTCGCTGATCGTTGCGTTGTGCGACGCCGCCGCGGCCGAATGCGGACGCCCGATCAGACCTCTTCGGCGTGCGCTCAGCGATCGTGATGGGCACCTCGTCCACCAACCCTGTGATCTGGCTCCACGAACCGGCTGATCCGCGTGCCCGTGCCAGCGGACTGAAGGCCCCCGCCCCGCCCATCACCAACCGGGCGTCAGAATTGGGCATTGCGACGGCGCACGGCTGATCGTGCGTGCCGCTCTCCTCGCTTGCGAGCGGACGCCGGGGCACTCGGGTCGGGCGTTCGACCTTGTCTACGCGCGGTTCCTGCGCGCGCCTCGTGCTGCTCAGGCGCTCTTTCGTAGGGTGATCGTCCGGTGCCAGCGGATCGTGGCGATCGTGTGACGGTCGCGCGTGATCACGACCGTGCCCCGGCCGGTTGCCTGACCGGGACCGAGTCGGCTGCCACGGGTGGTGTGCGCGGTGAGCTCCCAGCGCTGATCGTGACCGGTGCAGGGGTGCGGCGTTGGCCAGTTGCCCGTGGCGGCGGTCTGGCCCTGGGTGACCTTCACCGACAGCGTGAGCACATCCCCGAGCGGGCATTCCCCGAGCGGGCCGCCCGTGAGTACTGCGCTGCCGCCGCTGAGAAGCTGGGCAGTGTGGTCAAAGGCCGCCCTGATGCGTACGGTGTCCTGCGCCCGGGCGACGGCGGCTGACAGCGCCAGCGTGCTGGCGGCGGCGACATAGATGCTGCGGTTAATCACTGAATTCATTGGGTGCCTCCCAATCGAGGTGGATGCGGTGCACGCGTACGCTTGCGCCTGCGCGTCTTAATGCCGTCAAACGAGCGTCAAGCGACTTCCTCTCGTCCGACTGAGCGGCGGCGAGAGCTCACACTCGCGCACGAGAGCAAGAGCGTCGTGCGCTTGCTGGCCTGTGCGGATCGGGCGATTACCAAGCGCCTCGGCGACATCGCTCGAGCGGCGGAGCGGCGGTCGACCTCTGGAGGCCACGGCGCGGCTTTCTCGTGCTCGGGAGCATGAGCGCCGACCAGCACGTCGGACACTTCCGCACCGCCTGGCGATGCAGCAGCGGCCACCGGGGTGTGGGAGGTGATTTGCTCAGAATTCACGGTCGCGCCTTGAGCAAGGGGACGGCCGCCGCGGCGCTCATCGAAGGCGATAGTGGGCGGACACGGCCCCGCGCTGCTTGGGCCGCGCGTAGCAGTCAGGCCATCCGAGGTGAGCGCAGCGCCCGCTCGGTCGCGCGATAGCTACAGCAAGACCGTTCGCGCGGTCCGCCTCTACGCGTTCGTTGATCCTTCGGGTAGTGAGACGCCCGCCGGGATCGCCGTCGGACCGTCGAGGCGTTCGCAGGTGGATCCTCGGTGAGCGGCCGTCGTCGCGTCAATCGCGTCGGAACAGACGCGGAAGCCGAGTGGTACCAACCGCGAAGCCGGGGACGCATTCCACACGCCAGCAAAGCCAGATCCCGTAAGAGAGATACGGAGGATCCGACTCGTCACTATCCTCGAGGCGTGTGGGCGCCGCTGAGGACTTGGACCTGCCCGGCCTCGCCCAGCTTGGTGTCGATGAAGCGCTGATCGCGACGCGCGTGCGACTTGATGGTCAGAACGCGCTCGATCTTCTCGCTGAGCTGCCGGTGCTCGCGGCGCAGTGGCAGTGGCGTCTCGGGCTGCGCGGCGCGCACATCATGCCCGGCGGGGTGCGCTCGGCGGTGCTCGCCTGCCGACGCGTCGAGGACGAGACGATGGTGGTGCTGAAGCTGTCGGGCGCACACGCGCGAAACGCTCGTGCAGAAGCCGCCACACTCAGCGCGTGGGGCGGGGTCGGAGCATGCGCGCTGCGACGGGCTAGCGACGACGGTCGCGTGATGCTGTTGGACGCGATCCAGCCAGGTGTGGCGGTGGTGCCCGGAGTGGTGGGCGCGGACGGGCGTCGAGCCGGCGATCTCCTCCGGCTCCTTCACCGCCTTCCCACCGACCGGATCCCATCGGCCGTACCGTGCGCCGCGCGCGAGCTCCGGTGGCGCTTCGGGGGTGCGGCCCTCGCGCCGGCTCGGTTACCGCCTCCACGTCGGTTTCGACGCCGGTCCCCACAAGCTCAACCTCGCCGTGAAGAACGAGGGCAGCCTCGGCGTCGGCCTCCAAGCCCGATCGCTCACGGTCGCCGGCGCCCCCTACAGCTACACGATCGGCGCCGGCCATCGGACCGCGGTCGCGCTGGCCCACCCGGGCACCTACGACCCAGCCTCCATGGGCCGAACGGCTTCTTCCGGCACTTCTCCGGCCCGGTCGTCGTCGACCTCGCCGACGCATACGGCACCAACCGGCACATCACCCTTCGCGGCACCGTGGAGATCATCATCGATACCAGCCACTCGGGCGGCTGGTACGACATCGCGCTGAGGACACCGAGCGACGCCCGTTTCAGCTACCAGCTCGCTGGTCGCCTGGAGTCCAGCGCGCGGTTGACCAGCGACCCGCAGTTCGGCCGGTCATAGCGCGTCGGAGGACGCTGACCTGATCATCGCGGCACCGTGATGATCAGGTTCGCTGCCCGAATCCTGTGGCAGGACGTCCCCAGGAGGCCCGCAATGATCTCGACCCTCGACTCGGCTGCGCTGTTGCTAGCGGGAGCCGCCGCCGGCTTGATTGGATCGGCTGGCGGGATCACCTCGCTGGTCTCCTACCCCGCGCTGCTCGCCGTCGGGCTGCCGGCACTATCGGCCAACGGTGCCAACGACGTCGCGCTGGTCGGGCTGTTGGCCCGGCTCGGCGCTGGCTTCCCAACCCGAACTGCATGGCAACGTATCCTGGCTGTCGATCGCCCCGCCGCTAATCCTCGTCTGCCTCCTCCGGGTAGGTGACCCGGTTGACTTCTGGCCAGTCGAGCAACTCGAGCCCGGATCGCGGCTACTGCTGGCCGCCGAGCTGAGGATTCCGGGACGGCTCTGGCTGGACTTCGACGTTCAACCCGATGCCGACCGCTCGCAGATTCGTCAGACCACGATCTTCGACCCGGCCCGATGGCGTGGACTCGCATACTGGTACCTGCTCTACCCGTTGCACCGGAGAATCTTCGCAGCGATGCTGCGGGGACTCCGACGGGCTACGCTGGCCGGTCCGTGACGGCAGCGCATAGGCGCTCGGTGCCCCCTACACCTGTGCGATCTCCGCGATCAGGCGTCGATAGCGTGTCGCGGCAAGCTCCTCGCGGTCCAGCGCCGCGACGTACGCGCTGAACGCGAGCGCCCGGTCGCCGCTTTCGGCACGGCTCCAGTTCTCGTATGACGATGCGACCGCGGCGCACTCCTCGCGCCAGCTCACGTAGTGCTCGATCAGCGCATCGACCAGATGGATGAGCTGTGCTTGCGCCGATGGCGATGCGCCTCGACCCTTTCGCCGTGCGCCCGCGACACTCAGCGCGAAATTGTTAGTCGATGGCTCGCTTCGGGTCCGATCATCCGCTGAGTGAGCTTGTCGTTCTCGCATCGCGCTCAGGCTCAGGCGGGGGCAGCACCGGCCTCGGCGTAGTTGAAATGCAGTACGCGCCGGCTACCGACGATCGCCAACAGTGTGAAGACAATCGCGCTTGACACGCACCAGGAGCAGATTGCGTGGATCGTGAACAGCTCGCGGTAGGTGAGATAGACGCTGAACGCGAACGCGATCAACGTCAGCGCGTAGCTGGTGAGCAGCGGCCGCTCGCCGCGCAGTCGCAACAAGATGAAGATCACGAGGTAGCTGATCAGGCCGAGCACCGCGACGGGGATCCCGAGCAGGGTCGCGTAGGCTGAGGTCTGGACGGTCTCGCAGCCGTGCGAGATGCCGCATACCGGTTGCAGGCCGGCGTAGTGCACGTAGGTCAGGTAGCCGGCGATCCCGATCCCCGCGGCACACAGCATTTGGCTGACGCTCCGCAGGCGCCTGTCGCTCATCGGGAACCTCCGAGCAGTGCGTTGAACGCCGCCGCGAACGGCGCCGATGTCAGGGTCCGCGGCTGAAACTGCCGCAGGGGACCTCCAGCCATACCGATCAGGAACGAGGGTGTTGCGTTGACCCCGTCCTGGGTAGCGACGGTGTTCGCTCGCGTCAGCGCTGCGGCGGTCGAAGGCGCTGCGCTTGCGCTCAGTGCCGCCGGCACGTTCATGCCCGGCACAGCATCAAGCAGGCGCCGAAGGTAGCTCGGGGTCACGTAGCCGCTGTTCTCCTCGCCCTGGTTGAGATACATCAGGTCGATGAAATTCCAGAGCCGGTTCTGCTGAGCGGCTGCCGCTGCAGCGCGGCCCGCGGAAACGGAGCCCGGGCCGATGAATGACAGGTTCTCGAACTGCATGCTGACCTTTCCGGTGCGAACGTAGTCACGAACCAGCGCCGGCAGCGCCTGTACGCTGTACTCGTCGCAATAGGGGCATTGAAGGTCAGCGAACTCGACCAGCCTTACAGGAGCGTTGGCGTTGCCAAGGATGGTCCCGTGCTGGGGAATACCAGCGAACAGACTGGCCGAAACCGCAGCGCCGTTGAGTCTGCCCCCGGTCGTTGCGGTGGCGCGTCCTCCGGCGCTCGAGATCGCGACGGTCGCCACGACCACGACGAGGACTGCCGCCACGATGCCGCTGAGTGCCCGCAGACGCCGACGCGCCGCCGCTGCGGAGAGCGCTTGAGCCTCCTGCGCTAGACGCGCTTCCCGCGCGGCGGCTTTGCGTCCCTGCCGTGCAGTCATCATGCGCCGCCGGAAGACCGAGGACGGCGGATGGACAGGCGCTGCTCGTTGGAGCTGATCACAGCACGAATACTACTACATCTCGTCGTACTCCGCACCTAGTAGGTTCTATGGTGGACGGGTGAACACCGAGCGAACATCAGGTCCCAGCAAGCGATGGCCGGCGGCATGCTCTGATAGACGCCGTATTCGGCTCGGGCGCGAGAGCCTGGGGGATCATCACTACGCAGGCAACTGCCTGCCGGCTCTCGATTTACGCGTGCGCCGCGGTGGCCTCAGCGAGCGAGAACGTCCGGTCGATCTCGACCCGCAGCTCGCCGTTCCCGATGCGTCCGATCAGGTTTGGGGAGGCTCAGGGCTTTCGTGCCAGACGCTGCAGCGCCCGGCGCCGGGACGGGTCGAGACTGGCCATCTGCTGCGCGAAGTGGCTCAGCGCGACGTCCCCGTACTGCGCGACGAGATCTTCGACCTGCGCCTGCGCTCTCAGTGCCATGTAGTCGGCTCGCTCATAGGCTGGGGCGTAGAAGTCGGTCTTGCCGTCCCGCCGGCGAACCAGCATCTTCTTCTTGTGCAAGCGCGCCATGACCGTCATGTACGTGGTGTAGGCGCGCTCTGGGCTCGTGCGCTGGTTAAGTGCGTCCATCACGGAGCGAACTGAGGCTTCGCCGCTTCTCCAGAGCTGTTCCATCACCTCGGACTCGAGCTCGTGCAGGGGTGGCGGAACAGTGTCAGCTGGTGATTCTTTGCTTGGATGCTTTGCCATCTACGATGTAGGATAGCTGATCGAAAGAGAGCGTTAGTCCTTGGGCGCGCAGGGTCTGGCCTCGGCAGTGTCGTCCTACTTCGGCTGGTGGAGACGTGGCGGGTGACGCCGGGCGTCAGACCAGTCGAACGCCGGAAGACGTGGAGCGGACAGCCGATGTGTTTTAGCGAGTGTCATTCAGGAGGTGTCCCCGGTAGCGCAAGGCCGCGACGCTCACCTCGGCTCCGGCACACTCGGCGGACGCGCGGCGCGGTCGGCCGAACATCGCTGAGGCGGGTATTCCGGCGAGGATGCAGAGCGCGCACGCCCATAGCAGCTCTGTGTGGAGTGCCGCAGCGCTCACGCCACCCGCGAGCGCGGTTCCAGCCAGGCTGGCGCCGGCGGCCGCGCCGAGAAGCCGACCGAGGGACAGCATCGCGGACGCGCGTCCGTGGGACACGGTTGGAGTGGCGTTCAGCGCGGCGCGCGACGTGGCGACGAATAGCGTGCCCAGCCCCAGGCCGATTGGGACCAGCGGCGCGATGCTAGCTGCGCTTCGCAGCGAAACTGCGGGAATCCCCAGGATCCCGAGGCCGAGGCCCGCAGCGAGGAAACCCAACATCCCCGGCACCCGCTCGCCGTGCCTGTCGACGAGGCGGCCGGCAAGGGGCGCCGCCGCGCCGACCAGCAACGCGACGGCCACGAGCACCGTCGAGGCGCCGAGCGGTGAGTACCCGGCTACGCGCTGGAGGTACTGCTCGGCGAGGTAGAACGAGCCGATCATCACCGCGAATGTGATCGCGGCGGCGAGCGTGGCGGCGAGCACGACGCGGTTTGACGCGGGATGGTTTGTCGCGCTGCGACCGTCGCCTGTGGTCGCGGGGAGGTGACGGACGATCGCATAGATCGCCACCAGTGCGAGCGGCACCAGCGCCCACCAGTCTGCACGCCAGCCGAGCGTCAACGTAAGCAGACCTCCGAGGAGCGGCCCGACCAGGTTAGCGAGGCCGGCGCTCGCGCCCCAGATCCCTAGCGCGCTGCCACGCCGCTCGGGAGAAAATCCGCTCACCGCGCCCGCGAGCGCCGCGGGACTTACGATCCCCGCCCCGGCACCCTGAATGATACGCGTGGCGAGCAGCATGCCAGTGCTTAATGTCAGCGCGCCGGCGGTAGCACCGACGGCGAACACGCACAGCCCGAGCAATGCCGGACGACGGGCGCCGAAGCGGTCCACCAACGCCCCGCCGGGCAGCGGCATCAATGCGTAGGCAGCGAAGTATCCGCTCAGCAGGAGCGAGGTGAACCCGTTGCTGGTATCCAGGCCGCGCGCGACGGACGGCAACGCGACCGTGATCAGCGTGCCGTCGAGCTGCAGCAACGCCGCCGCGCCGGTGCAGGCGCCTAGCCGAATCCACGCCGTCCGTGGAACCCTGGCCGGCGTGCGAGGATCTTCGGACACGTCGGGCGCTCGCGCGTCCGGGGGGGCGCTGCGTGGGTCGGCGGCACTCACGAGACGTACTATAGCACGTAGTAGATAGGTTCGTTTCTCAACCCCCCGTAGCCAGCAGTCGCCGCCTACTACGCCCGTTCGTACTTTATCTCGTCACTCGGGAAGTTTTTGGGCCCGACGGTGTCTTTAGGTCCGAGACGCCAGTACTACTAGGCGTCGTAGCAAGACGAGGGCCGATCGCCCCGAGAATCATGACGAGAACCGCACCCCTGCCTGACCTCACCGCACCCCTGCCTGACCTCACCGCACCGAGCTCCGCTTGGCCGCGCGGCACTACGAACCGAGCATGCCATTGGCAGCGACACCTTGCTCGTGACCGGCGGCGTGCATCTGACCGAGTCAGAGCGACTGCGCCGAGGGCGACCGGGCCCGAGCGATGACGCAGTTGTTGATGCTCACCGTCCCAGGACTTGAAGTGAGGTCGGACTGGTCGTGTCTGCGCGACCGTCTGCTGGACGACTTCGCCGAGATCGAAGACGTGCTCGCGACGACCATCCCCGCGACGGTGCTGATCGTCTACGAAGGCGATGCGGACGTGGACGGCTGGCTCGAGCGGGTCGGGGAGACGATCGAGATACGACGGATGCGCGCGACAAGGCGCCGCACGATGACGCCCAGCCGGGCGAACGACCGCCAGCGGACCAAAGGCTGAGCCCGATCTACCGGGCCCGAAACCACCCCAAACGAGAGAAGGGCAAGAGCATGAGCAAGCAGGAATTTTCGTCAAACGTGATGGCCGACTCAGAGCACCCAGATGTCCGGGATTGTGTTGAGGCCGGAGCGAGTCGGGTTCTTGGCCGCCGTTCGTTCTTGGCGGCTGTGGGACTGGCTGGCGTGGCGGTGGTGCCCGGCAGCGCGCTGTTGAGTAGCCAGGCGTTCGCGAGCTCGAGCAGCATCACCAAGGGTGATGTAGCGATCCTCCGGATGTTGGCGGCGGCCGAGTTGATCGAGGCTGATTTGTGGCAGCAGTACGCCGAGCTCGGCGGGGTCAATGGTGGTAATCCGGCCTACATGGCGGCATTGACGAACATCGATGGCGACATGAACACCTACATCTCGCTCAACAACAATGATGAGCAGAGTCACGCCGCGTTCTTGAACGCGTATCTGCGCTCAAAGGGCGCCGACCCGGTCGACCTGGACGAGTTTCGCACCTTGCCGAGCAGCAAGGCGACCGGCGCTAAACAGAAGGGCCGGCTCACTTCGCTGACCGCGCTTAACGTAGACACGAGCTGGTACACGCGGTATCGCAGTCCGCACAACCCTGACTTCGGGGCGAAGTTCCCGCAGGCGATCAAGATCCAGAAAGAGCCGGCGATCCCCATCAGCGACGCTGATACGCCGCCGAACATGAACGCTCCGCTTCCTGCGCAGACCCCGGCGCAGCGCCGCATGCAGGTGATCGCGTGCACCGCGGCGTTCCATTTCGCCTACATCGAGCAGGGCGGATCAAGCCTGTACGCGACCCTGGCCGAGAAGGTGAGCAACCTCGAGGTGCTAAGGATCGTGACGAGCATTGGTGGAAGCGAGGCGATGCACTTCGCCACCTGGCAGGACGACGCCGGGAACGCCGCAGCCGACCCGATCGCTCCGGTCACCGACCCGGTGACCGGCTTGACGATCCCCAACCTGAACGTCAATCCGGGCGGGCCGCTGTTTCAAACGAACCTGATTTTCCCGCATCCGTGCGAGTTCATCAGCCCCCATCTCCCGCGCTGCGCGATCGTGCGGCCGACGCTCGACCCCAAGGCCGGAGGGGTGGCGACAATCAAGAGCTTCACCGCCGATCGCCTATTCGAAGGACAGTCGGCGAAGTTCTTCAGGACCGTCAACCGGATAGCCAAAGCGGCCGACGAGGCGCAACGCCAGGCTGGCTAGCCCACGAGGCCAGCACTCCCCCACAGCCACTCGGCTGCCCAACCATCCCATCCCCGGACCGGCCGCGACACTTCCCCCGCGGCCGGTCCACCCCTACGGAGGCCACCATGTTCACCGGAATCCTTGAACCGACCCACCTGATCCTGATCCTGCTCGTCGCGCTCATCGTCCTTGGGCCAAAGCGACTCCCCGAGGCCGGTCGCTCAATCGGCCAAGGGCTTAGGGAGTTCAAGAGCTCGATCAGCGGCGTTCACGGCGAGAACCCTCCGGGCACAGGGATCACCGACGGCAGCGACCAAGAGAAGCCGCCTGTGGCCAACGCGTCGAGTTGACAGCGGCCCGAATCATGGCCCGGTGTTAGCCTAGGCTCGGTTGTACCACTATGCACGGTAGTAGTTACTTATCGACGCCGGAAGGATCCTTTGCAAACCCACCAGATTCACGTCGTAGGTGGCTACGTCAGGGTGCATGAAATCCGAAACGAGCTGTTTGCCTTCCCCGAAATTCTCGATGTGTTCGCGACTGGTCGAGCCGACGCGATCGTAATCGTCTACTTTGGCCGACCGAGACCGGGGGAGTGGCTGCGCGCTCTTCGCGCGGTGGGCTACGACGCGGCCGCGCGACGACGCCCCCCGCGGTCGCACAAGCCCCCGATCGAGCCGCGGCGGCCGAGCCGGCTGACACCGCGCCGAGCCCGCCTCGAGCTCTCTCGGCGCTGCCGCGAACCCGCACGCGACGTCGCCGAGTAATCCACCAACTGGTGCCGTCTCTAGCCCGCCGCCTGCCGTGGAGACCCGGCTCGTCGTCCAGGGCGACCCAGGAGTTGATCAGCATGAATCTCAAGCGTTCTTCCCGGGGCCGCGCGATTCGCCTCGAGGGTCTCGACGCATCGCTGGACACCTACATGAACTGGCGCGACGAGAGCCGCGCCGTGGACGAGTGCTATCGGACATGGACGGTGGCTGCCAAAGGCGGGCGCGACATCGCGTTCGAGCGATATGTCGCGGCGCTCGATCGCGAGGAGCGCGCAGCTGGTGGCTACAGGCACTTCGTTGAGCACGCCCGCGTGGCGTAGGACCCGTCGGACTAACTGTCGCGGCGGCACGAGGCTGACGCGGTGCAGGTCCCCCATCTGTTCGCCGAACCCGATGATGCGCAGAGGCCCGACAGCACCGCGGCGCCAAGAAACAATCGCCGACGCCGAGTAGTAGGTAGTGCGGTTATCTGCTACGCTGCGTCGTGGATGAGGTAAGACTGATTCCTGAGACGGCAAATCTGGCCTTGTGCTCGACCTATGG
>Ga0302326_10014817_pt1 | contig 16452 bp, 14 predicted proteins | sample Palsa_T0_3_FD_202264 | JGI IMG/M metagenome (GOLD analysis project Ga0302326, IMG submission 202264) | Peat permafrost microbial communities from Stordalen Mire near Abisko, Sweden - Palsa_T0_3 | ecosystem: Environmental > Terrestrial > Soil > Palsa > Peat permafrost | place: Sweden: Abisko...
GTACGCACGCACTGCCACTCAACGAATGGACGGCGAGCTGGGCTGTGCGATGAGCGGGCATTTTTCCAAATCGCCGTGGCATTCACACGCCAAGGACCGCTCGAGCCGTTTCTTCATGACGCGCGCTCGTGCGATGCCTTCGTCGATTTCCGCGATGCGCCGTTCGACTGCGGCTCGGCGATCCGCAGCAGCGAGGCTCCGAACCGACATGCCGCCACTCCGGTAAAAGCGCAGCAATTTAATTCGATGAACGGCGCCGGCGTCGTAGTCGCGCACGCCACCCGTACGGCGCGGCACCGGCAGAATACCGGCGGCCTCGTAATAGCGTATGGCGGAAGCCGCAACGCCTGAGGCTTTGGAAAGGTTGCCGATCGTCACATCTACCCCCTTGACTTAAAGCCTACTTCAACCCCTACGCTGGGCATTATGAAAGCGGGACGACTGAACCCTGTGCCCATCGTTTGCACGCTGACAACGCGCGGACGAATGCGGAGAGGCGCCCGCTGGCGGGCGGCACTGAAGGGGGCCGTGAGCGACGTTGCGGAACGCGCGGACGGATATGTCTTGACGCTTCGCGGCGACGAGCGAACATATTCGCGCTTTCTTCGGCTGGTTGCAGCCGAGAAGCGCTGCTGCGATTGGATGAAGCTCGAGTTGCTGCGAGACGGCCCTGCGATCACCTTAACGATCGGCGCCGAGACCAAGGAAGGCAAGGCCGTCATCGCAAGCATGCTCGAGCCATTGTCTGAGCTTGTCGAAGCGCCGACGTGATAATCGCCTTGCCCCGTTGGCCCTTCGACTGCGCGGCTGCGCCGCTCCGCTCAGGGTGACACGGTTTCAGCGAGCGACGGGCGCTTAGTGGACTAAGAAGTGATCGTAGAACGTGCGCCAGTACCACAGGCCCCAGCCACCGATTAGGATCGAGACGGCGCAGAGCGCGTATGTGACGGCGCGCGGGACGCGGAACGTGCCGAGTACGATCAGCGGGAAGAGAAACGGAACGAAGTCGAGGGCATGGCGCATGCCCCACTGTGCGCCCCCGTCGGCGTAATATAAGAAGGACGGCACGGCGACGAAGACCGCCGCCACCCACAAGGTCGCGATAAGGCCGCGGTTGCCGCGGGCGAAGGCTGCGAGGACGAGCGCGGGGCTCGTCACTTCGATCGACACGTCGCCGTAGCCGGGCTGCACCCAGGGAAACGTGTGGACGATCGCCGGCAGCGTTCCGAAAAACGATTGCAGTTCGTAGGTGAAGTATTCCAAGCGGAACGGCGAGCCGCTCGACTCGCCGATCGCGTCCGTATGATACCAGGCTACGTAGCCGATGTCCGTCGGTCGTCCCCAGCGTGCGTAGTTGTAGGCGACGTAAAGTGCGGCCGCCGGCACGACCACGCACGCAAGCGCTCCGAGCGCTGCAAGCCGTCGTGCGCGCGGCAACGTCCAAAAAAGATACGCGACGATCGGCGGCACGGCGAGAATCAGCGTGAACCGCGCTCCCGCGGCGAGAACGAGGAGCAACGTCACGAGCCACGCGCGCCGGCGCCCGAGCAGTTCCGCGACGGCTAGCGTTGCGAACATCATGGCGACGGTGTGGGCGACGTACCAGACCGCGCCGTACATCGCGCACCACGCAAGCGACGTGCCGAGCGCGAAGAAGGCGGTCGTCCAGGTCGCGATTGCGAGGTCCGCATCGAGTCGCCGCGCGACCGTCCAAGCGGCGGCGATCGCAATTGCGGCGGTGACGCAGGCAAACGCCGTCTGATTGGTATGGACGCCGAAAAGCGCGACGACGGGGACGAGCAAGAGCGCCGGCACCGGGCCTTCGATCACATAGTGCTGGCCCTGATACAGGAGCGCATCGATGTAGGTGCCGGGCCACACGATCCAGACGTGCCCGCGCAGAAACGCCGCAGCGAGCAGAACGTAGTTGTTATAGACGCTCGAATCGAAGCGGGAAAGTCCGAGCAGCGCTGCGCCGGCAATGATCGCGGTCGCCGCGAACTCGAGGAATTCCGAGCGCTTCATCGACCGCCGTCGTTCGCTTTACGCTGCCCGGGCTCCGGCCGCCGCGTCCTTCTGCGGGCGCGGGCGCTCGCCGGTGAAGAACGACTGGAACGGGCGCTTCCGCAGGAATGGCTGCTCGACAAGGATGGTGAGCAGCCATGCGACGAGGATCGCAAACGTCATCGCGACGAGCGTGTACGGCAAAGCCCAGTGCGGGTCGGACTGCGGCTGGGAGCCGGCCCACGGCGGCATCCGCGCATCGCGCAACATCCAGGCCAAGGCCTGGTGCCACAAGTAGAGATTGTACGATACGAACGACAAGAACACGAAGAACGGATTCGCGAGCACGCGCTGCCAGGCCGGAAACGCAAGTAGCGAGCCGAGCGTCGCCGGCACGAACGCGAGCGCAACCTCGGGCCGCGTGTACAGTTTCCATGCGTCGTTCCATCCGGCTTCGCCGCGGTGCTCGAACGATTGTCGAAGCGCGACGTACAGGCCGGCGAACGCCACGAAGGCGACTGCCGTCCAAAGCACCCGGTTCCGGGCGAGCCCCGGATAGCGCGTCGACACGGCGCGAAACGCCCACGCCGTGAACATGCCGCCGGCGAACAGGTCGATCGTGCCGGGCAACGAGTCGAGTTCTTGGCCCGCGTTGTAGTGGTGGACCACCGCGAAGCGGTAGAGATTTGCCGCGACGACCAGCACGGGGAAAAGCGCAGCCGGCCAGCGCATCGCAACCCAGCACAGGACCGGGAACAGCACGTAGAACTGCACCTCGACCCCGAGCGACCAAAAGACGCCTTGAATTCCGCCCCACGTGTCGGCCCAAAGCCCGTGCACGAAGAACACGTGCGCGAGGACCTGCTTCACTTCATCGCTCCGCGAGTCGAAGTGCGCGAAGCCGAGCGCGATCATCAGCACGATCGCCAAGTAATACGAGGGAACGATCTTGAGGATGCGCCGGTAGGCGAACGTCAGCACCGATTGTCGCGGCCGTCCGTCGAACAGCGTCTGCGCGTAGGGATAGAACAGGCAGAAACCGCTAATGAAAAAGAACAGGTCGACGCCGGCAAAGCCGCTCTCCGGAAAGACGTTGAAGTTGTACGTCTTGCCCAAGACCGTCACGTCGGCACCGAGCCACGAGATCAGCCAGACGTGGTACCATACGACGAGCCCGATAGCGATGCCGCGCATGCCGTCCAGGGCCGCCAGGTGGTCGGGCGCCGGCCGCGGTGAGCTCGTCAAATGGGCCATCGTACACGACCAACTTCGGCAGATCTTGCCGCTCGCGTGAGTCGCAAGCCCGGCGCTCAGCTGCCGGTCCGCATCGCCATGTTCCACCACCAAACGCCCCAGGCGCCGGCGAGGGCCGAATAGACGCACAGGATGGCGCCCCAGCGCGGCATTTTCTCGCGAACCCCCAGCGCCATGAGCACGAACAAATAGGGCTCGAAATCGAGCGCGTGTCGCATCCCGAACTGGTACCAGCCGTTGAGGTAGTAGAGAAAATCCGGCAGCGCCACGGCGGCCGCCGTCAACCACAGCGCCGTCACCAGCCGCGCCGGCTGCTTCGCCAGAAACGCGAGAATCAGCGCCGGGCTCGTGAACGTCAGCGCAACGCCGCTGTTATCGACGTTGAGGATCGGCCATTGAGCCTGCTGAAGCCACTCGACGAAGACCGGGGCGCGGAAAAAGAACGAATAGATCTGATACGGCAGGTAGATGAGGCCGAACGGCGAGCCTTCTTTTTGGCCGTATGCGTCCTGATGAAAATAAAGCGTGTGGCCGATATCGAAAGGCTCTCCCCACGACGCTTCGTTGTACCCGATCCACGCGATCGCGCCGGCGGCAAGGCACGCGCCGAACGCGCGAAAGGTTTTGCGCCGGTCGCGCGGCTCGGAGAAAGGCTCACCGCGGTTACGCGCGGCTAACCGGGCAAGATCTCCCGTGTAGAGCGCGTAGGCGTAGAAACCGATGCCGAACAGTTCCGTATTGCGTGAGAAAAATGCCGCGAGCGCGAGCAAGCCGACGACCCAGCCGCGCCGTTTGCCCGTAAGTTCGAGCAGTGCGCCGAACACCGCGGCTACGGTGCAGACGTGCGCGATGAACCAAACGTCGCCAAGCTCGGCGCACCACCATAAGTCGGTCCCCGCAAAGAGGAAGAGCAGAAGCAGCAGTCGTTGCGGGCGTGGAATGGCAAGGCGCACGAGCAGCTGCTGGGCTAGGCCGATGGCGAGCGCCGCGAGTGCGATCGCGACGGCGGTTTGGTTTGCATCATCTCCGTACAGGAGAACGAAGGGGAGCATCACGAGCGCCGGAAAGGGCGCGTCGACAACGTAGTATCTGCCGTGATAGAGGGCTGCGTCGAGCCATCGCCCCGGCCAATCGATCCAGAGATGGCCGTGGAGGATCGCATCGGCCAGCCGCACGTAGTTGTTGAATTGCGTCGAGCGAAAGTGTGAAGAGAAGAGCGCCACGAGATACGCGAGGGCCACGACCACAATAAGCTCGCGCTCGCGCAGGCACCATGCGACCACCCGCGCGACGGCGCGGGAGAGCCGCCCGACGGCGCGGGAGAGCCGCGTGGGGTCGCGGGCGGGAGCACGAGCCTTCACCTTCGGCTTCAATTGCATTCGTTCTACGCCGGCGGCAACACGGGGCGGGGATAAAAGTGCAGCCAGAACCAGATCCCGTATGCCGTCGCTGCGATCGAATACAGCACGAGCAAAGAGATCCATGCCGGCAAGTTCCGGCGCGCCGCGAACAGCATCAGCACGAAGAGGAACGGCTCGAAATCGAGCGCGTGGCGCATCCCGAACTGCGAGTAGCCGTTGACGTAATAGAGCAGCGACGGCGCCGCGGCCAAGAACGTCGCGATCCACAGCGCCCGGACGCTGAGGTACGGTTCGCGCGCCCAGAGCGCGAAAATCAGCGCCGGGCTCGTCCAGGTCAGCGCCGTTCCGAACTTGCGCGGGATGATCCAGAGGCGGTGGTCGTACACGAAGATCTGCGGGCGCAGGATGAGAAACGAGTTGAGCTGGTACCCAATGTGCTGCAGCCCGAACGGCGAGCCGAACGGTGAGCCCGCGGAGACGTCCTGGTGGAAGAAGATCGTGTGCCCGCTGTCCCAGACGACGCCCCAGCGGATGTCGTTGTAGAACATCCAAAGCGCCGCGAAAATCGCCATGACGAGCCCGAACCCAAGCAGGCGCCGCAGGCGGTTTTCGTAGACCGGACGATAGGCGTCGAGGTTGCCGAGATAGACGAAATACGCGATCACGGGGAGCGCCGTCACAACGGTGAAACGCGATCCCAGCGCAAGCGCGTAGAAGAACGCGACGACCCAGCCGCGTGGCTTGGGAGCGCTCAGCTCCAAGAGCGAGAGCAGCATGAATGCGACGGCGGACGTCTGCGCGAGAAACCACACATCGCCAAGGACCGATCCCCACCAGAGGTCCGTCCCGGCGAACAGAAACGCGCAGACGACGGCGGCCCGCCGTAGCGGAACGTCCAAGTTTTCTGCAATCCCCCAAGCAGCGGCCGCGGCGAACCCCGCAAGGATCACGGAGAGCAGCGTCTGATTTGCCTCGAGGCCGGCGTACGCCACGTACGGCAGAAGAAGAATCGCCGGGACCGGATCGTTGACGACGTAGCGCCGGCCATTCCATTCGACCGCATCGATGTAGCGGCCCGGCCACTCAATCCATGCGTGATGGTGGAGGAACGCATTCGCCAGCAGCACGTAGTTGTTGAAGGGGGTCGGCGCGATGTGCGACGGCAGCGCCGTGGCGACGATCGCCGCGAGGCCGAACAGGCACGCGCGAACGAACGGCCACGGCGGCTGCCGCGGGAGGGCTAGGGTCATGCTCGCGGCATTCTCAGGCAAGCCGCGTTTCACTTGGTGAGGCGGTACGCATAGTACGAGTTGCTCTTCACCAGCCGCACGTTCCAGCCCGGTATCTTCAGATCTGAATCGAACGCGACGATGAAGACGGGGCGGTGCCCAATCCAACGCGGCACGTACGCGATGTATTGGGTCGGACCGCCGACGACGACCGTGCGATGCCCGAGCGTCCCTTCAACGTAGGCGGCATAGGCGAGCGACGTGGAGTAGCCCCAAGCGGCGACGACGATTGCGTCGTCGGGCGTAAACGAGCGAACCTCGGCCACGAAATCGGGACCGAAGCGGTCGTCCCGCTGGAGCGGAAAGTCTAGCCGTTCGGGGGCGCATGCGACGAACGACGCGACCAGACAGACCGCGGCCCCGTACCAACCGATGCTGCGCGGCCGTAACTCAAAGAGCGCCGCACACCGCTCGAACGCGATGCCGATCAGGATCGCCGCACACCACAGCGCGAGCACGTAGTAACGCTCGGACTCCTGCAGATCGCTGTACGATTCCGTGTACGGCACGGGCATGAGTGCCGCCACGGCGAGCGCGATGCCGTCGAGACGCCGGGATATGACGACCAGGCAGGCTCCGCCAAGCGCCAGCAGCGCGCCAAAGTAACCGTACGCGTGAGCGATCTGATTGACGAGCTGCTGCCCGAAATACGGATAGCGCGTAAAATCGAAGAAACCCGCGAATCCGCCGGCGACGTGGAAGTCGGCGCCGGTTACGAGGCGCACGAAGTTCGGCCAGTTCGACGGATCGTCATAATTCCAAAGCGGCATGCCGGGCGGCAACCCGAGGGCCAGCGTCGGCTCGAGGTGATGCGCGTCGATCCACGCGCTGCGCAGCGGCAAATAGGCAAACGGCAAGAGACCGATCGCGATCCCGCCCGCGATCAGCGCGAGCGCGCGCGGACGGTTCCAGCCGGGCCGCCCGACGACCAAGAACGCGAGCGCCGGCAGCAGGAACGCAGCGATACCGTGCGTCGCCCCCGCGAGCCCCGTACAGAGCGCCATCGCAAACAGATCGCGCGGCGTCCCGCGATCCAGCCAGCGCAGCCCGAAAAACAACGCGAGCGCGCGCAGCAGGAGCGCGAGCGACTGCACTTCGGCGCGCGTTGCGCCGTGCCACGCGACGAACGAGAACGCAAACCCGAGCGTGCATAACGCACTCGTGACCGGTCCGATCGCAAAGCGGCGCGCGACTGCGTACAAGAGCCCGACGGAGCCCGCAACGAACAGCGAGCACAGCAGATTGACGCGCCACGCGGGTTCGCCGAACGGAAAGACGTGCACGAACGCGTAAGCGAGCAAGGTGAATGCCGGGCAACCCGGCGGGTGCGCGATCCCGAAGATCGCAGCGACCGTCTGAAGCTCGGCAACGTCCCAGTCGCCGTACGACGGCGGCAAGGTCGCGACGTAGACCGCGAGCGCGACGGTACCAAGACCCAGCGCCACGAATGCGTCGCGCCGCTCGATCAGCGCACTTCCCCGAACTGCCAGCGGCCCTGCAAGTACACGGTCTTACCGAGCTTGTGCACGTCGTACTTCGAGCTAACGACGAAGTAGACGTGCTTGAAGCGCTCGCGCCAGAGCGGAAAATAGACGGCGTAGTCGGGCGGCCAACCGGTAATCAGACGGCGCGATCCGAACGAGTGCTCGATGTAGTCGTCGTATGCCAGCGGCGTCGCATAATTCCACGTCGCGATGAAGAGGGTGCCGTCGGGCGAGTGCGCGGCGATTGACGAGCCGATCGCGCTCGCGTCGTTGTAGGCGTTGGTCCGGCGCACGTCGTCGAACGCGCCGAGCGCATTCGGCCACAGTGCGACGAAGAGGATGGCGGCGACGAGCGGGCCGGTCCAGCGCGACGGACCCCCGACGAGGCCCGAAACGACCCAATGCGCGCCGAACGCGGCGCAGGCGACGAGCGTCCACAAGCCGGGAAGCGCGTAGCGGTTCGAGTCGGTCTCGACGCGATAGTTTGCGGCAAAGGCGACGCTTGCAACCAGGACGAGCGCGAGCCCCGCGCCCAGGCGCCGTTCGCGCAAGAGAAGATACACGAGCCCGATCGCTGCCAGCGCGAGCATGTCGAAGCTGAATTCTCGCAACGCGACGTCGTGCCACAAGGCGAGCGCGCGCCGTAACCCGTCGGGGCTGACGATCCGGGGCAAACTTGCGCTCGGATGGAACGCCGCGCCCGTAACGTAGCGCCAAAACGCGGGCCACGACGACGGCGATCCGTCGTCGAAGAGCGCACTCCCCGAGAGGCCGAGATCGTCGTTCGGGTCGAGGCGGTGCGCTGCGATGTACCCGCTGCGCAGCAGAAAATATGCGTAGAGCACGAGCGGGGCAAGCGCCGCGGCAAGCGCGCGAACGCCGTCGGCGATGCTCGCCTTGCGCAGCGCGGGCCACGCCAGGATCAGCACGCACGGCACAGCGAACGCGGTGATCGGGTGCGTCGCGAGGCCCAGTCCGCAGGCGAGCGCCGCAAGCAGTAGCGCTCGTGAGGATCCGGTGCGCCCCGCGCGGTCGGCTGCGACCAGCGCGAGCGCGCTGCAGAAAAGCGCAAGATCGTGGACTTCGGCGCGGACCGCCCGCGTCCAAACCGTATCGCCGGCGGCGAATGCGAACGCGGCAAAAAGCCCGGTCAGCGCGCTCCCGGTGATCGAGCGCACGAGCGACCAGAGCAGCCACGCGCTGCCCGCGCTCGCGAGCGCGGAAAAGAGCGAAAGGCGCCAGGCCGGGGCGCCGATCGCAAAGACGTGGCTGAAGAGCCAGCCGCCCAGGACGAAGAGCGGAAACCCGGTCGGGTGCGGGATTCCGAGCAGATATGGAACGGTCTCCATCTCGCCGGTGTCCCAAAAGGCGACGCCGGGCGACAAGGTGGCCACGTATAATGCCAGCGGACCGACAAAAGCCGCCCAGCCGGAAAGAGAGCTTGCATCAGTGCCACGCCGCATCGAAGGCGCGAGATTAGCCTCGTGAACGGACCCCGCCTCTCCGGCGCTCGCGTGGTGATCGCCGAGCCGTTCTCAGAAACCGGGATCGACGTCTTGCGCGCCGCGGGAATCGATGTCGTCTCGGTTGTCGGCCAACCGGCGAGCGCGCTCGCCGCGGCGCTCGCCGACGCCGACGGTTTGATCGTTCGCAGCGAGACGAAGGTCGACCGGACGCTCCTGGGATTCGGCCCGAAGCTTGCGGTCGTCGCACGCGCCGGCGTCGGCGTCGACGCGATCGACGTCGCCGCGGCGACTGACGCCGGCATCGTCGTCCTCAACACACCAGGCGCCAACACGCTCGCCGCGACCGAACAGACCTTCGTGCTGATGCTCTCGCTCGTGCGCCACACCCCGAGCGCCGTCGCGTCGGTACGGGCCGGTCACTGGGAACGCAAGCCGTTCATCGGCACCGAACTTGCGGGCAAGACGCTCGGCATCGTCGGGCTCGGACGGATCGGCGGAGCGGTCGCGCACCGGGCCACCGCGTTCGGGATGAATCTGCTGGCGGCGGATCCGTTCATCTCGCGCGCGCGCGCGGAAGGGTTCTCGGCCGAACTCGTGCCGCTCGACGAGTTGCTCGCGCGCGCCGACATCGTCACCTTGCACGTGCCGCTCGGGCGTCAGACGCTCGGCCTGATCGACGCGTCGAAACTCGCCCTGATGCAGCCGCACGCGCTGCTGATCAACTGCGCACGTGGCGGCGTTATCGACGAAGAGGCGTTGCTCGAAGCGCTCGATGCGGAGCGGATCGCCGGCGCGGCGATCGACGTCGTCGCCGACGAACCGCCCCCGCCCGGCGGCACGGGTGCGCGCTTGCACCTCCATCCCAAAGTCGTCGCGACGCCGCATCTCGGCGGCTCGACCTACGAAGCGCTCGAACGAATTGCCGTCGAACTGGCGCACGACGTCGCAAGCGTTCTGCTCGGCGGCCCCGCGGCCGCAGCGGTCAATGCACCGATCGCCGACGGGCCGGACGCCGAACTGTTGCGCCCCTTTGTCGACCTCGCGTACCGGATGGGGAAACTCTACCCGCAGCTCGTGGATCAGGCCACGTTGCCGCCGCTCGGGATCATCATGCAAGGCAAGATCGCGCCGCTCGAGCCCGAGCCCGTCGCCACCGCATTTCTGTCGGGCCTCTTGCAGGTGACGACCGACCGCCGCGTCTCGATCGTGAACGCGCGTGCGATCGCAGCCGAACTCGGCGTCCGCGTCGAGGTGCGCGGCGACGATCGCGCGACGGCTTTCGCGTCGATGCTCCGGATCGAAGGCGGCTCGACCAGGGTCGCCGGCACGCACGTGTTCGGCGGCCCGCGCATCGTCGCGATCGACGGTTTCGAGATCGACGCGATCCCAAGCGGCCCGATGCTGATCACGCGCCACCGCGACGTCCCCGGCATGATCGGCAAAGTCGGTACGATCTTGGGCGAAGCATCGATCAACATCTCGACGATGCAGGTTTCGCGCGTCGATGCGGGCGGAGCGGCGCTGATGATTCTGGCCACCGACCGCCGCACCGATACGGCCACGATCGACCGTTTGCGCGCGATCGGCGGCGTCGAGAGCGTCCGCGCGCTCGATATCTGAGCCGGGGAAAGCGTCCGTGATCTGGCTTGCGCGTCACGGAGAGACGACCTGGAACGTGACCGGCCGCTATCAGGGGCGCCTGGAGTCGGAGCTTTCGGAGCTCGGCGTGCGCCAGGGGCTGGCGCTCGCGCGGCATTTCTCGCAAGGGCGGGAGGGCGGCGAAGTCGTGCCCGAGCGGGTCGTTTCATCGCCGCTCTCGCGCTGCACCGCAACCGCGCTGATGAGCGCCGACCGCCTGGGGCTCGGCGTCGAGACCGATGAACGTCTCATCGAAATCGCCCACGGATCGTGGGAGGGCCGCTATCGCGACGAACTCGCGGCAAACGACCCCGACCGCTACCGCATGTGGCGCAACGATCCCGCCCACGTCGCGTTCGACGGCGGCGAAACGCTCGCTGCGGTCCTCGCGCGCTGGCGTTCGTTCGCGTCAGACCTCATCGCTCGAAGCGAGCCCACCCTCGTCGTCACGCACGATGCGGTCGTGCGCTGCGCCCTCCTCGATCTGAGGGACCGCGCGCTCGACGATTTCTGGAAGACGCGCGTCGAGAACGCCGCGTTCGCGCTGATCGAACGCGCCGGCGGCCGGCTGCGGCTCGTCGAGGAATGCGTCTACGCCCACCTCGAGGACCTCCGCGCGGACGTTTCAGAGCAGGCGCTCTAGAGAGCCGAACGTCGTCGAGAATCGCCGCGAACGGTGCGGGGCGGCACGGGATCGGTACGGCAGCGTTTTACGATCGGGGCATGATAAGAAAAGGCATCCTCCTCTCTATGGGACTCGCTCGTTCGATCGTCGCGGCGCTTGTCGCCGGGCTCGTCGCGGCTTCCACTCCGGCAATCGCGCAAACGAGCTCGAGCGCGGGCGCCGCCGGCGGCCAGACGCAGGCGCAGGCGCAGGCCGAGTTGGACGCTGCAATCCAAAAAGTCCAGGGCGACGTCACGAGCGCCTCGGCCGCCTTCACCTCCGACGCGACGCCGACGCTTGCGGCTACGGCTTCGAAATTTGCGAGCGATACCCTGACGGTCTCAAACGGCCTTGCAGCCCTTCAAACCTACACGGAGAGCGTGATGATGCCGGTGGTCACCATAACGAAACTTGCAGCTGCGCTCAAAGAAGCGGACGAAACGTATCAGCGCGCCAATGCGATCAACGCAAATTCCCAGGGCAGCAACGATTGCGAACAGATCGCTCGCCTCTACGACAAGCTCAACGCCCTTCTCGACGTCGGCTCGGCCGCGAATGCATCGCAAGACGAAATGCTCGATACGATCAAAGGAATGGTTGGCCAAGTAAACGGGAACGACGCCCAAGCCACCTCGCGCGTCTCGTCCGACCTGCTTCAAAAACTCGCGCAGTCGAATACCGCAGCAGCGGATATTAACGGCTTTCTCGTTGCGAGCGCTGCGGATGACGCAAAGGATTCGTTCTACAAGAACTGCGGATCGTACGCCGGTCCCGTTACGGCCTCGATGACCGCCCACTTTACGACGAAACAAGGTCAGGAGTGGTGGACGTACGAGACGACGTTGTATGGAGTTATGCGACTGCATTACTTTCTCAAGGACGCGCAGTCGGGGGCTTCCGCGCCACTCACCGGCGAGTTCTTCGGAAGTGCGGTGCACTTCGAGTACAAGACGGATCCGTACAATACGGCATATGTCAAGCTCGTTGCGGGCGGGCGCGTAACAACAACGGAAACCGCACCCGTTGCCGACGATGAAGCCGCGACCCCGACCTACACGCGGGCCCAGATGTCACCGGTCGGCTTCATCGCCGACGTTACCGGTACGATGACGGGAAGCACGCTCGCGTTGCAGCTTACCGACTCCCCGAAAGATTTCGATCCCGATTACGCGCAAGGAAGTACCGTGGCGATCGTGTTTTCTCCACTGACCAACCTGATGCCGGTCAGAAATACCTACAAACTCCCGTACAAGAACGCGCGCTGGATTCTCGACCAGTTTTTCGGACACGGGGTAACCTTGAACGCTGAAGATGAGGGCGGCACTCACGTTGCGCATCTGGAAAATTCGAGAACGCGGCCGGGCAACCAGAATAGCGCGGATTATTCGATAACCGGCTTTGTGTGTGATCCGGCATGCACGTAATCTTCAACCGCGTCATCATGGCAATGATGGCACTCGGCCTTGCTTCGTGCGCGTCCGGTTCCTCAAGGGGTGCGACTGCGGGCCCCAACGGCGCGCGCCCGGTTGCTATTTCGACCATGAGCGCGCATGGGTCGGTTCACCTGGCGCTCACCGCCCCGCAAGTGCAGAGCGACTTCGACAAGGCCGACTGCAGGCTCGTTTCGCCGTACGATACGAACGGTGGACTCCGCATCACGGCGACGTCGTCCGAGTCGCCCGGAAGCAGCATCGTGATCGTCGGGTCTTCGGTTGCTCGCGACGGTGACGTCACCTGGACGGCGGACGGGACGCGCGCGCGCATCGCCGCCACAAACCAAATTAACGCGAGTCTCCCCGAGGGCGTCGTCTTCACGGGATCGACCGGCGGCACGACGACGTTGCACGTGGAAGACGGAGGCCGTCGCGGGACGGCGACGTTCAAGGGCGCGACGTATGTTTCACATACGACGGTGACCGACGCTGCGGGAACGATTTCTTGGACCTGCAGTTAATCGCAGCTCACCCGGCCGTCCGGCGATCGTGCGGCGGCCGCACGGAACCGGTACGCAGGCCGGATACGATGGCGCCATGATTCAGACGTCCCCGCCGCTCCGGCGGCATCATCGGCTCGCGTGGTTCTTCTTCTTCGTCGCGCTCATCGAGGCGGCGGCAATCGTCGCGTTCGCGGAAAGCCGGACGCTTGCAGCCTTCGCGTGCGGCGCGACCGGCGCGCTGGCGCGCGCTCCGGTGCAACCGGACGGCGTCGCGGACGGCATTGGCCCCGGCGCGCAACTGCCGGTTCTCCCCACATCGAACGCAGCACCGCCATCCCCCGAAGTATCAGCCGCCGGTGCGGATGCCGCGCAAGCGTCCGGCGACGTTCACGCGCAGGGTGACACCAATCAAATCGTCGACCCGAAATGCGTCGCGAATGCCGCAGTCGCCGCGCTGCAAGCGGGCACTCCGGCGCCCGGCCCGAGCTGTGGTCCGATGCAGCAACCCGAAGCGCTCAAAGCTGCCGAAAAGCAGCTGTCGCGATGATGCGCGTCGCGGCGAACGGCCCCGCGCATACGGGGCTTTTCCGGAGGAGAGATTCGAGCATGCGGTTCAAAGCGCGATTCGTCACGGCCCTGGTGCTGCTCGTCGCCGGAGCGGTCGCCTTATCGCAACCGGCGGACGCGAGCGGAACGATCGCCGTCTCCTACTTCGTGCTGCCGGAGCATCATCCGGACGTCGATCACGGCATCGACGGCATGACGATCCGGGGCTTGGTCGCAAAACGCCTCGGGCCCCACGGTTTTCCCGTGGCGACGACGTTTGCGCGCACGAAGGGCGGCCCGTCATCCGGTCCGATTCACGACATCAACCGCGAGGGCGAGATCCTGTGGTGGACGGTCTCGAGCCCGCACGGCGTGCGTACCGACGGAAGCGGAACCGAACGGCTTCCATTGCTCGTGACCGCGATGTTTCCGCGTGGCCACCCCAACGATACGCAGGGGTTCCGCTCGGCGCACTTCCGGGGAACATTCGATGCGGCGTCGCAGCCGAAAGTCCAGATGCAGCTCGGATCGGATGACGACGCATGGGTTTTCGTGGACGGCGTGCTGCAAGTCGACAACGGCGGCGTCAAGGCAATGACCTACACGCCGTACTCGCTCGGGCATCTAACGCCGGGCAAGCACGTTCTCGACATCTTTTACGCCGACCGGTATGGTTCGGGCGCGGCGATCGAAGTGGACTCCCCCCTCGTGCTCGCGGCGGCACCCATGCGGGCGCCGGTCGCGGGAGGACCCTCGTTGACCGCAGCGCAGATGCGCGCGCAATTGCAGAAGACGGGCCGCTTCACGTTACGCGATATCCACTTCGCGTTCAACAAGACCGACATCTCGCGCGACTCCGCCGCGGTCCTGGGCGAGGTTGGAAAATTGCTGCGCGGCGATCCGAGGCTGCGCCTGAGCATCGAAGGTCACACCGATAACGTCGGCTCGACGCAGTACAACCTGGATCTTTCGGAACGCCGCGCGGCCGCCGTCAAAACGTATCTCGTCACGCAGGCCCACATCGCGAACGATCGGCTAAAAACGGCGGGTTTCGGTCTCAGCCGGCCCGTCGCCAGTAATGCGACGGCAAAAGGTCAAGCCCTGAACCGTCGCGTCGAGTTCGTGAAACTCTAGCGAATCGTGCGGCGCTTGGCCGCCGGCTGCGCGGCGATCGCAACGTTGATCGGCACGGCGAGAAAGGCGCCGCGCGCCCGTTCGTCGTCGATGCGCTCGGCGAACGCGCGCATCTCGTCGCGCGCCCGCGCTGCTTCGGCCGCGGCGCGCTCGGCCTGTCCGCCGGCACCCAAGCCCTGCGCGACGGCCCAACGGACGTAGTGCGGCCACAACGCACCGGCGAAACGGCCGCCGTCGATCGCGAGCAGTTCTTCTGCCGTGCGCAGGGCATCCGGGTTGCGACCGGCACCTGCGTAGGCCAGGGTCAGGTCGGCCAAATCGTCGACGAAGTCGCGCGGCTCTTGCACCGCGCGCCGCAGCGCAATGCCGGCTTCCATGTGCGCGATCGCGCGCTCGAAAAAACCGAGCGCGCGTTCCGCATTCCCGAGGTTCGCGAGCGCGGCGGCTTCGAAAACCGGAAAGCCGATCTGCTTCGCAAGCTCGAGGGCCTCGAGGGCAAGCGCCTGGGCTTGCGGGGCATCCCCGCGTTGCAGGGACACGAAACTCGCGTTGACCTTGTTGGCCACGACCGTCCGTTCTTCGTGCGCCACCGCAAAAAGTTCGTTCGAATGCGCGATCGAATCCAAAGCGTCGTCGAACAATCCCAGGCGCATCAGCAGCAGCGTACGGTTCGTGTACGTGAGCGCGAGACCGCGCGTGTTGCCGATCGAGGCGTACGTTTCGAGCGCCAGCTCGAAATCCCGCAGCGCGGTCGCGAAGTCGCCGAGCCATGCTCCGGAAACCGCGAGGCGGCCGCGCGAGGCGGCTTCGCCGTCCCGATCGCCGGTGGCGAGTTGCAGCGCGAGCGCCTGGCGCGAGAGATCGTAGCTCGAGCGGTATTCCGCGCGCAGCAGAGCGGCTTGCGCCGCGACGCCGAGGGCGCGCGCTTCGACGAGCCGGTCTCCCAAGTCGCCCGCACGTTCGTGCATGCGCGCGAGATACGCGCGCGACGCTTCGAGGTCGCCGATGTTGGCCGTGAAATCGACCAAGAGGTACAAGCACTCGAGCTGGCCGCGCACGTCGCCCGAGCGCTCGTAGAGAGCCAGCGCTCCCAGCGCCGGCTCCAGCGCCTCGGTGGGTCGACTGCGCAGACCTGCGAACGTGGCCGATTGCACGAGCGCTTGCGCGCGCGCGTCGTCGCCGAGCGCCGCTTCGAGTCCGTGCATCCGCGCGATGAGGGCGCCTTCCTCATCGGACTGGCCCAGCGTGCGCGCGAGCAGCACGCGCCGGGTTAACACGTCGAACTGGCGCCGCAGATCGTCTCCGGCGAGCGACTCGAGTTCGTCGATGTCGGCCCGCTGCCGCCCCCGTTCGGCGCGCCGCCCATAGCTGCGCTCGCGCACTTCGAGCGCTTCGCGCCGGATGCCGGCCTCCTGCCCAAACTGCAGCGCGAGCGTCGCCAATTCGATCGCGTCGCCGTAGGCGTGCAAGCCGGCCGCCGAGGCTGCGGCCCGCACGTACCACCCGGCCGCCGTCTCGCGTTCGCCGGCACGTTCGTAATGCCGGGCGATCTCCCGTTCGGGCGCGGGTAAGCCGCGCGCGCCGGCGGATTCCATCAGTCGCGCGATCCGGGCGTGGCGGCGCGCGCGGAGTTCCGGTGCGATTCCCGCATAGATCGCTTCGGCGATCAAGTGATG
>Ga0302326_10014819_pt1 | contig 16451 bp, 14 predicted proteins | sample Palsa_T0_3_FD_202264 | JGI IMG/M metagenome (GOLD analysis project Ga0302326, IMG submission 202264) | Peat permafrost microbial communities from Stordalen Mire near Abisko, Sweden - Palsa_T0_3 | ecosystem: Environmental > Terrestrial > Soil > Palsa > Peat permafrost | place: Sweden: Abisko...
AATCATGAAGCATCGCATTCTGGTAATCGAGGACAATCCAGCCAATAGCGAGCTTCTTTGCGACTGGCTGGAAGCGCAAGGGTACCAGCCGATTGCCGCTGAAAATCTCGAGCAAGCCTTCGCTGCTTTCAAGAGCGAGGTTGCGGACACCGTGCTCCTCGACGTGCAGCTCGGCGCCGAGGACGGCCTCTCACTCGCGCGATGGATTCGGCAGCAGCCGCATCTCTGCCACCTGCCCATTCTGGCCGTTACCGCGCACGCGATGCTCACGGACCATGAACGCGTCATACAGGCCGGCTGCGATGCGTGCATTTCGAAGCCGGTGGATTTCAAATTGTTGAGCCAGCATCTGGAGCGCTGGTTGCGGTTCGCGGAGAAGCTGGAGAAGCCGCAGTCGGCCCCCGTGCGCGGCTAGCTCTCCGCCGCTGAACGCTGCAAAAGTTTCTTGGGAGAAATACTATGCTGAGCCGCGTGCTCGTTGTGGATGATGACCCGCTCGTCTGTGAGCTGGTCAAGGAAGTTTTGGATTCCGTGGGGATGGACGCCGTCACGCTCACCGACAGCAAGGAAGCCTCCACACGCCTCGCACAGGAAAAATTCCAAGCCGTTTTCCTCGACGTGCACATGCCTCGCCCGGGTGGCATCGAATTAGCCGGGCAGATGCGCGCCTCGGGCATGAACCGCAGCACGCCCATCGTGGTCATCACCGGTGAAGATGACCGTTGCGCTCTCACCGACGCGTTCAATGCCGGCGCCAATTTCTTCCTCTACAAGCCCATCGATCGCCATCGTTTGCTGCGACTCATGCGCGTCGCACACGCTCCCATCCAGCGCGAAAGCCGCCGCTACCAACGGGTCAAAGTCCGCTGCAAACTCGCGATCGTCTCGAATCAAGAGCGCATCAGCGGCATGACTGTCGACCTGAGCCTCGGCGGAATGTTCGTCCAAGCCTCGCGCACGCTCCCCGTCGGCTCAGCCGTCCAAGTTCTGCTGGAACTCAAAGCCGGGGCCCATCCGTTGAGCCTGCCCACACGCGTGGTCCGCGCGACCGGCAAGGATTCCATGGGACTGCAAATCGAAAACGCTGGCGCCGAGGAAAGCAAGAAGCTCCAGGAATTCCTTCTGCCTATGATCCTTGCAAAAATCGAGTAAAGAAGTTTCCGCAAGCTTCCGATTTGATATCGTCGAAAAATCTTGGAGCCGCACGCTCGGGGCCATGCGTCCCTTCGTCAGCGCCCCACCAAGTGCATCGCCCCAATCATTCGCCACCGCAAACGAAACTTGCGTATCCGTCCCTGCGTATCATATTGTGTTCTCGCTTTAGGCCTTGCGAACCCATCAAAACCGGGCCGCAGTGCCGGAGAATCTGGAGGAAGTATGCGATTGAGTGCGCTTTTGGTTGTTGCCGCGGGCTGCGCCATGTTCAGCGTGCCACTCTTTTCCCAGGCTCCGCCGGGACCTCTCGTCCGGAGACCTTCTCCGGCGGATACCGCAACGGCCCAGAAAACGCTCTCGATTCGCGTCGTGGGCTACACCATCGATGCCAAACTCGATCCCACCAAACACACCATCGACGCCACGGAAACTCTGACCTACAAGAACCTCACCGGGAAACCGCAGCAAACATTTCCGTTTCATATGTACCTGAATGCATTTCAGCCGCAATCCACTTTCATGACCGAAGTGCGCCGCTCCGGCACGCGCGGCAATGGACCAGACACGGCGTGGGATCCCAAGCATTTTGGGTCGATTACTATGGACAAGCTCGAAGCCGACGGCAGCGGCGATCTGACGTCGAAAATGGAATTTATTCATCCCGACGACAACAACGCCGCCGACCGCACCGTATTTCAGGTATCGCTCGCCGCGCCGGTCGCTCCCAACGCTTCCGTGACCTTCCGCATGACTTTTCACGATCAACTTCCCGAAGTCGTCGAACGCACCGGTTACAAGCACGATTTCGACATGGTCGGACAGTGGTTCCCTAAAGTTGGGGTGTGGTGGAAGGACGCCTGGAACTGCCATCAGTTTCACGCGAATTCGGAATTTTTCGCCGACTTCGGAACCTTTGACGTGAAAATCACATTGCCGCAAAACGAAATCTTGGGCGCGGGCGGCGATCTGATGGCCACCGTGAAAAACTCCGACGGCACCCAGACTCTCACCTATCACTCCGAGGACGTTCACGATTTTTCGTGGGCCGCGAGCCCCAGCTTTACGCGCGTCGACGATACCTGGACCGGAAGCCAGGGGCCCGTCGCGATTCATGTGCTCATGTCACCGGGAAACATGCCGTCGGCTCCCCGCTACGTCGCCGTACTAAAAGGATCATTGCGCCTCTTCGACCAGTGGTACGGGCCCTATCCTTACGATCGAATCACCGTGGTCGATCCGCCGCACGGGGGCTCCGACGCCGGGGGCATGGAATATCCAACCCTGATCACCGCCGGTACCAGCTGGAACATGCCCAAGGGCGTCTTGGCGCCGGAAATCGTCACCGAGCATGAATTCGGACATCAATATTGGTACGGCATGGTCGCCACTAACGAATTCGAAGACGCGTGGCTCGACGAGGGAATCAATAGCTATACGGAAGCGAAAGTCATGAACGAGCTGTACGGAACAAACACTTCGACTTTGAATTTCCCCTTTGCGCAGGCCGGCGAGAGCGATTTTATGCGTCTGGAATATTTGGGAAGCGTCGATAGCGATCCGATCGCGACCTTTGCCTGGAAATTCAGGAATAGTAATTCGTATGGCTCGGTGACGTACGGAAAAACCGCCACGATGCTCCTCACGCTGGAACAAGTGATCGGCGAGGACACCTTGCGGCAGGCGCTGCACACCTATTTCATGCGCTATCGATTCACTCATCCGACCGGCGAGGATTTTCTTAAAACGATAGAGGAAGTTTCCGGAAAGGATCTGCGCTGGTATTTCAATCAAGCCGTTTACGGCACTAACGTCTTTGATTACGAGGTCGACGACGCGCATTCGGATCCCCTGCAATGGTGGGAAACTTCCCGCGCCCATCCAAAACCAGCCGACGGGGTGTACCGCACCTACGTCACGGTCCGCCGCAAAGGGGATTTCATTTTTCCTGTCGATCTCGACGTAAAGTTCGACGACGGCTCGACCGCGACCGAACACTGGGACGGCAAAGATCGCTGGACGCGCTATCAGTACGATCGCAAAGCGCAAATCGTTTCCGCGCAGATCGATTCGCAAAACCAACTCTTGCTGGATCGCAATTTCGTCAACAATAGTTACAACGAGAAGGGCGACGCTCGCGCCACGAATAAATTTCGCAACCTGTGGATATTTGCCAGCGAGTGGCTTTCGCAGTTGCTCGCCTGGCTGACCTAACCGCAGCGGAGGAATAACGCAAATGGATCGAACGGAAGGCGGTACGTTTTTTCGCGGCGCGGGCCTGGTCTGGAAATGGCAACGGCTGCTGTGGTGGATTTTCGCGGTGAATTTGATATTGGCGTGGTTGGCGACCCAGGGCATGGTCGAACGTCTGGGGGCCGCGCTCAATCACAGCAACGCGTCGCAATATTTTGTGCATGGCTTCAACGTGGCGCAATTCCTCGCGCTGGCCGGGCAGCCCGATTCGCCGCTCACCTCGGATAGGCCGGCCGCGGCCCATTATTCCGTGGTGTTTATGATCTTCATGCTTTTTTTGACGGGTGGAATTCTGGCCGCCTACATTCGCGACGAGCGCCCGCAACCCGGGATTTTCTTCGAAGCTTGCGGCTATCACTTCTGGCGATTCTTCCGCCTGCTGATTTATATGCTGATCGTGTTTCTGCCGGTCGGGGGCTTGGCCGCGCTGGCCGGCGTCATGTACAACCACATCGATGAGCGCTCCATTTCACCCTTCCCTGCCGTGCATTTCTTCGAAGCGGCAGCAGTCGTAATTCTGTTTCTGCTCATCGTGATTCGCATTTGGTTTGACATGGCGCAAGTCATCGCCGTTGCGGAAGACGAGAAGCGCATGCACAGAGCATTGCGCCGCGCCTTCGGACTGCTCTGGCACAATTTTTTCTCGCTGTTCTGGCTGTATTTTCGAATCACCATCATCGCGGTCGTGTTCGTGGGCCTCGGCCTGCGCCTCTGGATGCTCGGGCTGAAACCGGGATCGAATATCGCCGCATTTCTGCTGAGTCAACTGATGCTGGTGATCTGGATCGCGACCCGCTTGTGGCAGCGAGCCAGCGAAGCGCTGTGGTATCGCCAGCGCGCTGCGGTATCTGGGCCGGAACCGGTCTGGACCCCGGCGCCCGTGATCGCGTCCGTCGCGGTCGTTGAACCCTATCCGCCTCCGACCACCTAACCCGTCCAAATCATTAAACCCGTTTCGGAGTGGGGCGGCTGCGCCGCCGCTTTTTCGGAGCTAGCCAAGGCGCTCAATCCTCCAGCTTCGCCGCTGGTGAGCCCCCAGCCGCAACCAAGCTTTGTAGCCTTCATCCCAGCTCGCCATGACGCAACATCTCTCTTCGATTGCGTCAATCACGCACCTTGAAACATGATTGGCGACTCTCCTGCTTGAGTTCTCTCCGCCGGTAGTAAACTAAATGCCGACGGCCGGAGGAATGGATTGCCCGATCCACGGATCGAATATTCGAAACGCCTCGAAGCTCACCTGAAAATTGCTGAAGCCCAGGAACTGAATCATCACCGGTTTGGCAATTCCAAGCTTGCCGCGATCGTGGCAGCCATCTTTCTCGGGTGGTTCGCGCTGAAGTCCGAAATCGTTTCCCCGTACTGGATCGCCCTGCCGGTTGCTCTGTATGTGATCCTGGCGATTCTTCACGGCTTTACGCTTCGCGCGCAGAAGCGTGCGGAATCCGCGGCCGCGTTCTACCAGCGCGGAATCGCTCGCATCGAAGACCGCTGGTCCGGCAAAGGTTCTTCGGGCGATCGCTTTCGTGATCCGAAACACGTCTATTCGGAAGATCTGGACATCTTCGGCAGCGGCTGCCTTTTCGAGCTGCTATCGACCGCGCGCTTGCCGATGGGCGAGGAATTCCTGGCCAGGTGGCTCCGCTCCGGCTCGGCGGTCCCCGAAATCCTCGAACGCCAGAGCGTGATCGCGGACCTGCGCGAGAAACTCGATCTGCGCGAGCGGCTCGCGATGCTTGGAGAAGATCTGCGCGTGCGGCTCGATCCGTCGTCGCTTTGCGCCTGGGCGGAGGAAGCCAACGCGCTTCCCACCGGGGCATGGCGCGCCGTGGCGGCATTCCTGGCCACAGCGTTTGCCGTCACGCTCCTCTATTACCTGGGCACCACGAAAATCGTCCCGTTGCTGATCGTGGTCCTTTTCGAATCCGCGATTTACCGCTGGCTGAAACCACGCGCGGCGCGCGTATCGGACGGCATCGGCACCAACGCGGAAGGGCTGATCCTTTTCGCGGACATATTGCAGCGCTTGGAAGATGAGAAATTCGCCTCGCCGCGCCTTCAACAATTCGTTGCGCAGCTGAAGCGCGGCGATGAGTCCGCATCAAACGCGATTCGCGCGCTCGCGCGGATCGGATACTGGATCGATGCGCGGGGCGGGCTGATCGCCAAGATGATGGAATTGCCGTTTCTCTACACCGTGCAGGTGGGACTCGCGGCGGAATCGTGGCGGCGCAAGTACGGCCGCAGCCTGCGCGCCTGGGTCGAGATCACCGGCGAAGTGGAGGCGCTGATTTCGCTCGCGGCGTATTCGTACGAGCATCCCGCCGACCCGTTTCCGGTGTTCGTCGAGGCGAGCGACGCCCGAACAGCGCAGCCCGTCGCCCAACCCATCTTCGACGGCGAAGAGCTCGGGCATCCGCTGATTCCGGCGGCGAAGTGCGTGCGCAATTCGGTGCGGCTGAATGGGGAGACGCGGGTGATGCTGGTGAGCGGCTCGAACATGTCCGGCAAGAGCACGTTCCTGCGCGCGGCGGGAATCAACGCGGTGCTGGCCATGGCGGGCGCACCGGTGCGGGCGAAGTCGCTGCGCATGACGCCGGTGAATTTAGGTTCGAGCATTCGCCGCGTGGATTCGCTGCAGGAAAATCGCTCGAGTTTCTACACGGAGATTCTGCGGATTCGCGAGGTGTTCGAATTGACCGAAGGCAGAGCGCCGGTGTTTTTCCTCTTTGACGAATTGATGGAGGGAACGAATTCGAACGACCGGAAAATCGGGGCGGAAGGATTATTTCGCGCGCTGCTCGAACGGCGCGCGGTGGGCATCGTGACCACGCACGATTTGGCCCTGACCGAAATCACCGGCGCGCTTTCCAGCGTGGTGCGCAACGTCCATTTCCAGGATTACGTCGAAGACGAAAAAATGCGCTTCGATCATAAGTTGCGCGACGGCGTCGTCGCCAAGAGCAACGCGCTCGAATTGATGCGGCTGATCGGCCTGAAAGTCTAGGCCGCTCGGTTCTTTGGAGTGCGGCGGCTCTGCCGCCGCTTTCACGCAGCTACCGCGGCGCCCAATTCTCGGGCTGTGCCGCTGGTGATCGCCGCGCCGCGATCGCACACTTCCCTGCCGCGAAGCGCTTTCATCACGCCCCGTCATCCTGAGGAGCGCAGCGACGAAGGATCTCTCTTCGTTTGCAACCTCGCCAAGCCCCGAACCGCCAAGAGGATCCTTCGCCTCGCTCAGGATGACGTCCAGAACCACGCTAATCCGCGTTGTCGATCTGGGCGCGCTGCAGGCGGTCGCTGTAATCGATGTAAATCGTCTTCCACTCGCTGTAAAAATCCAGGGCGGCTTCGCCGGATTCGCGGTGGCCGTTGCCGGTATTTTTTATGCCGCCGAAGGGCAAATGCGTTTCGGCGCCGATGGTGGGCGCGTTGACGTAGACGATTCCGGTTTGCAGGTCGCGTTGCGCGCGGAAAGCGTTGTTGATGTTGCGCGTGTAAATCGACGCGGACAGGCCGTAGTTCACGCCGTTGGCGATTTCGAGCGCCTGCTCGAACGTGTCGAACGGAATCACCGAAACGACCGGCCCGAAAATTTCTTCCTGGGCGATGCGCATATTCGGCGAGCAATCGGTGAAGACCGTCGGCTCGTGGAACCAGCCATTCGCGTATGCGCCCTTATCCAGGCGATGGCCGCCGGTGGCGAGCTTGGCGGTTTCGTCCTTGCCGATCTGCACGTACTTCATCACCGTGTTCAGTTGCTGCTCGTTGATGCAGGGGCCCATCTGCGTCGAAGGATCAAGCCCGTCGCCGACTTTCAGCGCCGAAACCTGGGCGACGAATTTTTCCACGAACTGCGCGTAGACTTTGCGGTGCACCGCGACGCGGCTGGCCGCCGTGCAACGCTGGCCGCTGGTGCCGAATCCGCCCCACACCGCGCCATCCACCGCCAAATCCAAATTCGCGTCGTCCATGACGATGATGATGTTCTTGCCACCCATTTCCAGGTGGCATTTCTTGAAGCTGGGCGCGCAGGCGATGCTGACGATGCGTCCCACGTCGGTGGAACCGGTAAAGCTGACCAGGTTGACGTCCTTGTTGGCGAGCAGCGGCGCGCCGGCGTCCGGGCCATCGCCGAACACCACGTTCATGACGCCGCGCGGCAGGCCGGCTTCGTTCAGCGCATGCATCAGGTTGAAAGTCGAAAGCGGCGTGTCTTCCGCCGGCTTAATGACCACCGTGTTTCCGGTGACCAGCGCGGGAATGGCTTTCCACGACGGAATAGCCATGGGGAAATTCCAGGGGCAGATCAAGCCCGCGACGCCCACCGGCGTGCGCACGGACATGGCGAATTTATTAGGCAGCTCGGAGGGGGTGGTCTGGCCGAACTGGCGGCGGCCTTCGCCGGCCATCAGGTAGGTCATGTCGATGGCTTCCTGGACGTCGCCGCGGGTTTCGGCGAGAACCTTGCCCATTTCGCGGGTCATGTCCTGCGAGTAGTCTTCCTTGCGCTCGATCAGAATTTCGGCGGCGCGGTAGAGAATTTCGGCGCGCTTGGGCGCGGGGGTCAGGCGCCAGCCTTCGTAGGCGGCTTTGGCGGCGTTTACGGCGGTATCTACGTCGTCGGCATTCGAGGCCGGGAAGATGCCGATCAATTCGGTGGTATTGGCCGGGTTGCGGTTCTCGATGACTTTGCCGGAGCGCGGCTCGACCCATTCTCCGTCGATGAAGTTCTTAAAGACTTTGGCTTGTGCGGGACTGGCCATGCGAAATCCTCCGTAAAGTGCGCGACGCCAAATGGTTTGTTTTGGCTGAGTTGATTCGATGCCGGAGCAATTTCCGGCGATTCAGAGTAGCAGCCGCCCGCCGAAAACGGAAACTCGAATTTTGGCGCGGGAATGTTCGGAGCTTTTCCAATTTGGCTTACCAAAAAATGTGCCTCAGACCCTCCCCAACTCGATTTCCGGTCGTTCTGGGAGCGCCGGAGGCCATCGGCTCGACGCGGATGACGAAATCAGCATTGTCGGAGCGCCGGAGGCGCGCAACAGGTTAGCCCGGTCCGTAAGGGCCGGGAAAGAAAATCAAGAAAGGCCTCAAGCGCCGGAGGTGCGACGCGACCTACTCGCCGCTCGCCGCGGCTCACGCAATCGGCATTCCCAGAGCGGCGGAGGCGCGACAACCGCCCCCCACACCATCCTCGGTCAACCGCATCGCCGAAATAGGCAAGTTGCAAAAATCTATGACATATCTATCGTCATTTATCTAGATCGTTATGTCTCACACCTACGTCCAAAACATCGTGCACATTATCTTCTCGACCAAAAACCGCGCCGCCTCTATTCCTGCGGCACTCCTCCAGCAACTCTGCGCCTATATCCACGGCATCTGCCGCAACCAAAGAATCTTCTGCCACGCCGCCGGCTGCGCCTCCGACCACCTTCACCTCCTGATCCAAATCCCCGCCGACGTGCCACTCGCCAAGACGGTCAATGTCATCAAATCGAATTCCTCGCGATGGATGACGCAACAGGGCTCGAAATTTGCATGGCAAGAAAACTACGCCGCGTTCAGTGTCAGCGCCTCGCTCGCGCCCGCTGTCATCCGTTACATCGACAAGCAGGAAACGCATCACCGCCGCATGGATTTCCCTGCCGAATTACTAGCGCTGCTGAAAAGACACGGCGTGGCCTACGATCCCAAACACGTTTTAACTTAGCCGCAGCAACGCAGCCCGGAATATTAGCTCCGGAGCGCCGCACGGTGCGGCACTCTTGGCCGCCACCCGCATCCGGTGTAAGACGATAAGCCTGCCGTCGCGCCTAACGAAACGCATCACCACCTACCGGGTTTCTCCAGCTAACCACTCCCACGCCGAAAAAATGATGCATCGCCCGTGATCCCAAACACGTCTTGGCCTAGGAGTGCCGCACCTACGGCGCTTGGCACGTGATGCCTACCGTTACCCGGGCCCTCACGGGCCGGGCTAACCTATCCCGCGCCTCCGGCGCTCCGACACGCGTTTCGCCGACGCGGCTGGCTACTCATGCGGTAATGTGATGGAAACTTGAGATACGGTCTCACACCTACGTATCAGCTACGCTGTCTTATTGCCGCCACAAGAAATTGCTTCAAGTCGTGTCCAGATAAAAAGTACAGCTACGCTTCGCTCGGTGAGATGGCTGGACGCCCCATTTGGCTGTTATCTTACAAAAGTGTGGTGTTACGCGACTCGGTAGTTCTACGAATAGTAAACCTACGCCAAATCTGTTAGCGTGAGTCGGGGCACTTTTCGGCCTCGATGAGGACGCGGCATGCGGATTGGCGCGCGGGTAACGGTTCGGCGGGCGACGCGACGCGTCGAACATGGGCGCGGGATCTGCGTCCTCGAAAACCGCGGCAAACACACGGCCCTTGCGACCCGCATCGTGGGGCGCGCGAGCCAGCGCATTTCTAATCGTCAACTCGCGCGATTAGAAAACATATCCAACTCCCTGAAAACAAAGGGTCGCCGTGATTTCTAATCGACAATTTTTACGGTGTCTGGGCGCCGGCCACGCTCGATTCCGTGCGGCAATTTATGCTTCTGTGCGAACTTCTAGCCGGGGCGCGCGGCGTCTAGAAATCGCAATTACCTGGCGCGGAAACACGGACATCCGTGTTTTGCTGCCGGCAAATTCTGGGGCGCCGGAGCAGTGGCCTGCGCTGGAAACTCGATTTTCGGCGGCGCTGGCAATTTCTAACCGCAACTCACTCCAATTTAGAATTCACGCCAACCCCATGAAAACAAAGGCCGGACGATTTTCTAACCGCAACAAAAAACCCGTGTTCGGCGTTCTGTTGCGATGCACGAAAAATCGAAGAGAGATCCTTCACTTCGTTCAGGATGACGGCCGGGAGGCGTTGGAAGCAGGTCCCTCCCGCCTTCGCTGTAGCGCAACTTCGGCGGGCTGCGCGCTCGCTCGGGATGACAACGAGAACCGGGGCCAAAAACCACAACCAACGGCCAAGGCGTTGGAAGCAGGTCCCTCCCGCCTTCGCTGTAGCGCGGCTTCGGCGGGCTGCGCGCTCGCTCGGGATGACAACCGGTCTTACGGCGCGGCAAATTTGCGGGTGGCTAGCGCAGGATTCGCGCCCTTCCGTCCGACACCGTCGGGCGTCAGGACGAATTGCGCTGCAGCGCAATTCGAAGGCGCCAGAAAAGGACGGCTACGAGGAACCAGGCTGCTGCGGCGGCGACTAGGACGAGCCAGGGCTGGTGATTGGGGAGCAGGTGCCCTTCGATCCAACTCTGGTGGACCTCAGGGCGAATCGCGCTGCTGCGCAATTCGCCAACAACGATGAGGGCGAAGGCGAGGAGGCCGAGGGTGCCGGTGGCTGTGCCGCGGGCTTCGATCGCGGCGGCGTCCCGGCCGCGGAATTTGCCGTCGAGGCCGGCGCGGCGTTTTTCGTCCTTTTCGCGCGTGGCGATGAGCGTGGCGGTAGCGGGGAAAATTGCCGGGAAGGCCAGGAAGAGGCCGCCGACCGCGGGGCCGAATTTCCGGGCGATGAGGCCGGTGGCGACGGTAATCGCGCCGCCGAGCAGGAAGCGGAGGGCGTACTCCTTCCAAGTGGTGTCGGCCAGCGCGGAGAGATCGACGCGGGCGCGCATGGCGGTCAGGCGCCCGGCCGGAGGAAGAGGAACCAGAGACTCAGCGCGACGGCGAGCCAGAGGAAAAGCAACGCGGAGGTGACCACGGTGGTGGGCGGCTTGTAGCGATGCAGCAGGAACATCGCGCACCAGGCGTACACGAAAAACGCGGCGGCTCCGCCGAGCATCGAGCGGGCTTCCGTGGCGGCGTAGAGTGGGCCTCTGGTCCCCACGGTGAGCGCGAGCGTGGCGAGAGCGACGGAAGGCGCGGCGCCGAAAAGTCCGGCGAAACTTTTCGGCTTGAAAATGATGCCGAGCGCGGAGAAAGCGCTGACGAAGAGGCCGCCGACCAGAAAACGGATGAGGAGCTGGGCGAGCATGTTCGGCCTCCGCGAGGGCAGGTGGTCAGCTGATCCGCCAGCTATATTGCCTGAAATTGGGCGCTCGCGTCCGGGTTACGAGTGCTTTGTGGCGGGTCTCAAGGTGCAAGGCATGAGGCCGGAGCGGAGATCGCTTGCGCTTGATTTGGCGACGGCCGTTACTTCTTTGCGGGGGGAGCTGATTCGGCGGGTTTGGCGTTTGGGTCGGCGTCCCAAAAACCCGGCATGGGCATGATGAATTCGACGGCGATCTGGGTCTTGCCCATGAAGGTGGGCCCGAGCAGGGCGACGCGGCAGAGCAGTTCCTTGGCGGTAATTAAATTCTCGATACGAATAATCTGCTGGATTTTCACGGGAGCGGCGAGGAGGAGCAGCGCGCCGTGATCGTTCACGATTACGGTGTGCGTATTTTCGGAGACGGAATGTTTGCCGGCGTCCTGGAATCGCACCATGACGGGAACCCTGGCGCGGACGCGTTTGCTGCGGCGGCGATTGTGCGGCAGCGGGTCGGAAGGGGGCACGATGGTCATGGGCCCAACGTAGCAAACTCTCCACGGGATTCCCATGATTCAGGTGCCGGGTGTGCCGTTGGAGGTATGACCCGCCGCGCTGCGAACGGATTCACGGTGCTAGAATGGCAGCGCGTGGCGGATGGGCTGAAGCACTTCAGGCGATTCGGGGGTGGGATTGACGAATTTTCTTCATTCGCTGTTGCTGCAAATTCCGGACGAAGTTAAACCGTGGGCGGCGCTGGTGCTGGGCGCGATCATTCTGGTGTGCCTGGTGCTGTTCCACGGGTCGGGGATCCACGCGATTTTGCTGTTTCATAAAAAAAACGAGGTGAGGTTGTGGTCGGGGCGGCCGCACCACAGCGAGGCGACGCTGTTGTTTGGCGCGTCGGTATTTCTGATGCTGTCGCTGCACATTATTGGCGTGCTGGTGTGGGCGTTCGTGCTGGCGCATCTGGGATTGATCGAGCGCGCGCAGGACGCGATTTATTTTTGCGCGAACGCGTACACCACCCTGGGCTACGGGCTGGTGGACATCGACCCGAAGTGGCGGAATATCAGCCCGATCATCGGAATTTCGGGCTTGTTTACGTTTGCGTGGACGACCAGCGCCCTGGTGGGCGTGGTGAGCGGGCATAACCGGCTGCTGGAACAGCTGGTGGTCGAGCGGAATAAACAATTGGAGCTGCGCGGCGCAGAGCGAAACGCGTTGGGGGCCGTGCGCGCGCAGGAGAGCGAGGCCGAACGCGTGGCGCGGCAGAAAGTCGCGGAGGCTCACGGAAGCAGCGGATTCCGCGAGCGATTCGAGGATTGGCGCGAGGATCATCGCGAAACGGACGCGCTGCGCGAGGCAGAGCGGGCGAAAATCGAGGAGATCCGGCGCAAAGAGGCGGAGGACGAAGACAAGTTAGGGCCGGGAATTCCGCCGAGTGATTCGTGAGGGAGCAGTACGAAAATAGAAATCCTGAAAAACATTTGGGACAACGCGGCGGTTGCGCCTTAGCGTCGGGGTGGTTTGGAAGACGCGGAGGATGATGCAGGAGCGGGCGCGGCAGTCGAGGCGGAATTCGCGTTGGGAGCTGAGGCCGGTCGCGCTGCGACGCTGGATGCGGCGTTGGGGTCCGATTTTTTCGGGGGCTGGGGGGCATCGACACCGGCGGTGCTGGAGCCGAGGCCGAGTTTCTGGAGTGTGGTGGCGTCAATCTTGCCGCTGGAGTTCAGGCCGTTGGCGGACTGAAATTTCTGCATCGCGGCGACGGTGTTCGAATCCCATTTGCCGTTGGGGTCGCCGGCGAAGTAGCCGCCGTGCGAAAGAGCGGTTTGAATTTCGGAGATGCGGTCGGGCGTGGGCGCTTTTTGGAAGGGCTCGCGCTTGGCGGAGCGGCGGTGGGAGGATTTTTTCTTCTTGGCGGCTGACGAGCTATGCGTGGTTTTCGCCGCAGGCGTCCCTTGCGGCGCGGTTGCCGCGTGGGCGGACGGAGCAATCCCCAGGCTGACGAGGAGACTCAGGGTCAACGCCATGGCGATGCTGGCGACTCTTGTTTGAAGCAATTCCCTGCTGAATGCCATTCGCACCTTCATCGTTCCCTGCGTTGGGTTGCTGTTCATCCCATTATGAATGTTTTGGCGTTGGCGTTAAACCGCAACGCCTGATTTTGGGGCGTATCGGGCACCTGGCCAAAGGTCACAGCCCGAAAGCCGCCCACCCGAAGGCGACCGCTACAAAGGCAAAATCATTCCGGCGCGGGCCTCAGGCCTGGACGCCGAAAGCTTCGACTTTTCTGGCGATTACTGCGCCGCCGGGACAGCGCCCGCGAGGAATAAGGTTAGGACGCGGTCGTTATCGCCGTGGCGGAATACTTTGAACAGTACATCCTGGCCCGGTTTGAGCTTGGCCATTTCGTTTTTGTAGTCCGAAATGCTGGCGATCGGAGCGTGGTTGATTTCGGCAATGACCTCGCCGCGCTCGAATTCCAGATCCTCGGCGAAGCTGGCCGGATCCACTTCCATCACGATCACGCCGGTAACTTTGCTCATGCCGATCTTGTGAGCGATGTCGGGCGTGAGTTCTTCGACGTGGAGACCAAACTGGCCGGGAGTTTCGGAGTCTTCCGGCTGGTCTTCGGCGTTCTGCGCGGATTGCGGAAAGAGCTTGGAGCGATCGGCGACAACGAGCGAAGCCTCCTTGGCGAGTTTGTTGCGGAAGTAGCGCACGTGAACCGAATTGCCGATGGGGGTCTCCGCGATGGGATTGACGAGGTCCGAGCCGGTATGAACCGGCTGACCATTCACTTCGGTGATGATGTCGCCAGGTTGCAGGCCGGATTTATCGGCGGGACTGCCCGGTTCGACGCCTTCGACCACGATGCCGTAGGGTACGCCGAGTTCCTTGAGCAGCACGGGATTATTGCTGTGGTCCTCAGTGAAGCTGATACCGATGGAGCCGCGAATCACTTTTCCGTTGGTGATGAGCTGGTTGTAGACGCCAACGATGGTGGTAGAGGGCAAAGCGAAACCCACGCCTTCGAAACCGCGGCTGCCGGTGTAAATCGCGGTGTTGATGCCGATGATTTCGCCGGCCATGTTCACCAGCGGACCGCCGGAGTTGCCGGGGTTGATGGCGGCGTCGGTTTGCAGGAAACGCTGGAACTGGTGGCCGACGTTGGAGCGGTCTTTCGCGCTGATAATTCCGGCGGTGACCGTAGAGTTCAATCCGAAGGGACTGCCGAAGGCGAGAACCCAGTCGCCGACTTGCGCGCCATCGGAATTTCCAAGTTTGGCAACGGGAAGGTCGTGGTCCGCGTCAATTTTTAAGACGGCGAGATCGGTGTCTTTATCGAACCCGACGACGCGGCCATTGTATTTGTTCGAGTCGCCGTCCAAGGTTACTTGAATTTTGGTGGCCTGGTCGATGACGTGATCGTTGGTGAGGATGAAGCCCTTCTTGTCCACGATCACGCCCGAGCCGAGGCTGCGTTCGGCGTCGGGGCCTTCGTCCGGGGACTGCAAGAAGCGGTCGAAGAAATCCTGGAACGGATCGCCGGAACCCTTGGGCTTTTTGCCGCCCTTGGGCTTTTCCACGATTTGAGTGGTGGAGATATTCACGACGGCGGGACCGATTTTCTTGGAAATGGCGGAAAAGGAGTTGGAGAGGGCCACGGGATCGGGGAGCGAGAGCAGAGCAGCGCCGCTGGCGTTCTGATCGTGGGTGGCCTGGGCGTGGCCGGAAATCATGGTTCCAATGATGATGCCGATGCACAGGGTGAGCGCAATGAGAAGAGTCGCGAAAACCTTGCGCCGGCGCATCCAGAAATAAAGCTCCCGAAATTCGATACCCATGAGGTGCTCCTTTACGATTGCAGCCAACGATGTGGCTCGATAAAGATGCCACGGACGTATCTCAGACGCGCAGGAGGTGAACGCCGCGAAAGTAGTATAGCACCCTCCGGAAGACGCCCTGATGGGACGGAAGAAGGATGCTAGCGGGCTTATTGCGGTTCTGGGCACAGGGACGCATCGGCCCGGACGCTGGGATGCGCAGCCGCTGCTACGCGTAGAGGAGGGGCCGGTGGGCGCTGCTTCTCCAAAAGTAGGCGAGGATGATCACGCTGGCGATGGCCGCGTAGGCACACCAGAGCGAGGTGAACGCGTAGCGCTTGAGCGCCATGACCGCGAGCAGAATCGCGAGGTTCGCCGCGCCGAAGACGACCATGGCCCGAACCTTGGAAAAGAACAGCGAACCGCAGGTTGCAAGCACGTAGAGCACGGCCACGGCGGTATTATTCGTGGCTTGATTGATATACACGATGCTATTTTCCCGGACGGAGACCTGCAATGGATAAGCCGTCAAGGCCCACAGGATATAAAGTGTCGTTCCGGCACCGAGCGCAAGGAACGGCAGCATGCGCGTGCGGCTTTTGCCATCGGGCTCAAACAGCAGAACACTCAGGGGCAGCAAGAAGGGGAGAAGCCCCTGCGCATAGAGCATGAACGCCGCGCCCATGTCGTGGGTCACGGCGGGCGAGAGAATCCCATCCAGTCCGAGCCAGACGAATCCCTCGATGAACTGATGAATGGCGAATAGCAAAGGCAACGCCGCGAAAAGCAATTCGCGCCGGTGCTTTACCTTCTTCAAGGTGACGACGCCGACGCCGCCCAGAGTTGCGCTGCCCACAAAGTTCGCTGCCGCTGAAAAACACATGACTGGTCTTCTCCGCGGCGAGGATTACACCAAATTTCTGGAGGAACGCAAAACATTTTCTTGAGGCGCGGCAAGGTGCGGCGGTGCAAGATGGAGATGGGCTGAGGCGCAAAAAAATACCGGCGCGCGGGAAAGGCTCGTTCATTTCCGCGGAGCCGGTATCTGGTCTGGCAAAGTGCGGCTGCTAATTTTGCTACTCGGTATCCGGAGCTTTACTGCTGGGTCTCGGCTTTCAGCGCCTCATCGAAGGCTTCAAGATCGAGTCTGGCGCGGTCGGCAATTCCTTCCGGCGAGCCGACGCCGTCTTCCCAAGCGATGCCATCGTTACC
>Ga0302326_10014820_pt1 | contig 16450 bp, 13 predicted proteins | sample Palsa_T0_3_FD_202264 | JGI IMG/M metagenome (GOLD analysis project Ga0302326, IMG submission 202264) | Peat permafrost microbial communities from Stordalen Mire near Abisko, Sweden - Palsa_T0_3 | ecosystem: Environmental > Terrestrial > Soil > Palsa > Peat permafrost | place: Sweden: Abisko...
GCCACGGCCTCGTAGTGCGTGACCCAGGCGTCCGCGCCGTCGCCGCGGATCCGGCCGACCAGTGCGGAAAAGTGCATGCCTTAACTCCTTCGCGTGAGTGGCTAGAGATGCTCAGCGCATAATAACGCGCGAAACCGCCTGGGGACCTTCATGAACACCACGCCGTCAACCATCGGAGGCTATGTCGCGCAACTGGTCGCCGCGAATGGCATCGATACAGTATTCGGGATTCCGGGTGTGCATACCCTCGAGCTGTATCGGGGTCTTGCGGCATCGGGTCTGCGGCACGTGCTCGTACGGCATGAACAGGCCGCGGGATTTGCGGCCGACGGCTATGCACGCGTGAGCGGCCGCGCCGCCGCGGCCTTTGTGATTTCCGGGCCCGGCGTCACCAATATCCTGACCGCCGCCGCGCAGGCGTATTCGGATTCGGTTCCGATGCTGATCGTTGCGAGCACTCCCGTGCGTGCGTCGCTCGGCAAGAAATGGGGCGTGCTGCACGAGCTTGCCGCGCAGCACGCGCTCGTTGCAGCGGTGCTCGACACGGCACACACGGCAGACTCGGCTGAAGACATCCGCGATCAGCTGCGAATCGCGTTCGCTGCGTTTCGCGTCGGCCGCGCGCGCCCTGCGTATGTGCAAATTCCGCTGGATCTGCTGGCGCAGACGACAGCGCTCGGTGCAGAGCGCTTTGACGTCGCAAACCTGATGCCACACCCGCAACCGGAACAGGTCGAGCGCGCATGCGCGCTACTCGCAGGCGCGCGCCGCCCGCTCGTCATTGCCGGTGGCGGCGCTCGGGCGGCTGCGCCGCACCTGCGTCAGCTGATCGAAGCACTGGATGGCTTCCTAGTGACCACCGCGGCTGGTAAGGGGGTGCTCCCCGAAGCCCACCCGGCCAACCTGGGCGCTTCGCTGCCTTATCCAGAAATTCAGGAGCTCATTGCCACGGCGGATGTGGTGCTCGCCGTGGGCACGGAGCTGAGCGAGACCGACGTGTATACGACGACACGGCTGCCCATGGCAGGAGAGCTGATCCGCATTGACGTTGATCCGGCAAAACTCTCCGATCAATACGCCGCAGCGGTCCGCATCTGGGGCGACGCCGCATCGGCACTCGCTGCCATCGTGCAGGTTGTCAAGCCACGCTCCGGATGGCGCAGCGTGGCCGGCGATTCAAAGGTGCACCGCGCGCGCATCGAGGAGCGCTTCGACGAACACACTCGCACACGCATGCGCGCCCTCAGTGCGCTGCGCGCAGCGCTGCCCGCGGACGCGGTAGTGTTCAGCGACATGACGCAGATCGCCTACCTCGGCAACTATGCATTCCCGACGGATCTGCCCGGCACCTGGTTTCATCCATCCGGCTATGGAACCTTGGGATATGCGCTGCCGGCGGCCATCGGGGCGAAGATCGCGGCGCCCGAACGCGCGATCGTCGCGTTGGCGGGCGATTTCGGCGTGCAGTTCACACTGCATGAACTGATGACGGCGGTTGAGATCGGCCACAGCCTGCCGATCGTGGTGTGGAACAATTCAGCCCTGGGACAGATTCGCGATGACATGATTGCGGCCGGCATCGAGCCGGTTGCGGTCGTGGCACAGAATCCGAATTTTCCCGCTCTTGCCGCAGCCTGTGGAGCAAGCGGCGTCCAGGTAGCAAGCCCGGCCGCGCTTACGCAGGCTGTGCGCACGGCCTTTGAGCGCCGCGGGCCAACCCTCATCGAGGCCCTCGCCGGCGAGTTTCCGGGCGTCTGAGCAAGCGTTGCGTGGCGTGAACGCCGATAGGTTAGGATAGCCGCCCGTCAGTTGGGTGTAACCATGAAGAAATCGATCACTTCGGCATTCGTTTTGTCAGCAGTACTGCTGCTGGTCGGGAGCGCTTGGGCGCAGCAGGGCGCGACGCCGCCGTCGCAGCCGGATGCCACCGCGACACCAACACCCAAGCACACGCCGGCCGCCAAGGGCCCGCAGACCACGGCTCTGACCACGACGAAGGAAAAGCAGAGTTATGCCATCGGCATGAACTTGGGGGAAAATCTCAAGGCGCAGTCGGTCGACATAGATCCAACTCTGCTGACGCGAGGCGTGAAGGATACTTTGACCGGCGCCAAGCCGCTGCTCACGCCTGAGGAAGAGCGCGCGACGCTCATGGAGCTGCAGGCGGGACTGCGCAAGAACCAGATGGAAAAGATGCAGAAAGCATCCGAGAAAAATAAGAAAGAGGGCGCAGAATTCCTCACCGCCAACAAGGCCAAGCCGGGGGTGGTGACCCTGCCGAGCGGTCTGCAGTACAAGATCATAACGGCGGGCACGGGCCCCAAGCCGACGGCGACTGATTCAGTGTCGTGCAATTATCGCGGCACGCTCATCGATGGCACGGAATTCGACAGTTCCTACAAACGCGGCCAGCCCACGACCTTTCCGGTGAGCGGCGTCATCAAAGGCTGGACGGAGGCCCTGCAGCTGATGCCGGTCGGATCGAAGTGGCAGTTGTTCGTGCCGGCGCCTCTTGCCTACGGCGACCGCGCGGCGAGCGCCGTGATTGGGCCTGACGCGACGTTGATCTTCGAAGTCGAGCTGCTGTCGATCCAGGAGAAATCCGCTGCGAAGACTCCTGCGACTCCGACTCCAGACAAGAAGTAGCGCGGCGTTCCGACGGACGCCATCTAAGCCGGCGCCTGCAGGCCGGCCTTGGCCTAGTCGTCCGACATGACGCGGTTGCGCCCCGCAAGTTTGCTGCGATAGAGCGCCCGATCGGCCCGGCGCAACAGGCCCGCCGGGGAAAGCACCGTCAAATCCGAATCAGTTGATGGTGTGAGCGCCGCGACACCAAAGCTTGCGCTGATCGCTAAGGGCCCGGCGCTTGTGATGACGGGAGTCGCTTGCAGAAGCGCTCTGATTTTCTCCGCGGTCGCTGTGGCACCGGCGAGTGGTGTCTCGGGCAGAACGATAACGAATTCTTCGCCGCCGAAACGCGCGATCCAGTCACTGCCCTGGCGGATGGATGCGCGCGCGCGCTGGGCAAATTCACGCAGCACTTCATCCCCGACGATGTGACCATGGCGGTCATTGATTTGCTTGAATCGGTCAAGGTCGGCCATGACCGTGCTCAGGCAGTGGCCATAGCGTCGCGCCCTTTCGACTTCCTTCCCGAGCTCAGCGTCGAGATGGCGCCGGTTGAACGTACCGACCAGCGGATCGGTAATGGTCAGCCGCCGGATCTCCTCATTCGCAGCGCGCAGCGACCGCTCGAGCTGGACGATGCGGCAGCCGGCGTTCACATGAGCTAGGAGCTCCGCGGGATCGACCGGTTTGCGAATGAAATTGTCGGCTCCCGAGCCGAGCGCGTCGACCACGAGGTCCGAGGAACCGTGCCCGGTCAACAGGAGGATGTAAACATAACCTGGAAGTTCGGCTTCGCGCACCCGGCGACTGAGCGCGGCGCCATCCAAGCCGGGCATTTCCCAATCGGTGAGAAGAATGTGAAACGGTTCACGGGTGATTTTCTCCAGCGCCTCGAGTCCGTCCTCTGCGCAGTCGACGACATAGCCGCCTTGTTCCAGCACTGACTGCAGCAACTGCCGCTCCATGGGAGAGTCCTCTGCAAGCAACAGCCGTGGCGCATCGCCCGGCGCATGCAAGTCCTGCGGTGAGCTGTGCTGTTGGATAAGCGCAGGCAACTTGATCCCATCGCCTTTGAACCTGATACAGAGGCTTGTCAGCAAGTTCCGTGCCCCCGGGCATGCTTAAGACTCCGCTCTCAGGCTCATGTGAGCCATGACGGAAAATGCTCGCCGGACTAGCGGTAGGCGTAGGCGCCCCCGGCAGCCAGCGCGCGCTGATAGGCGGGGCGTGCGTGAATGCGCTCAAGAAACTGCAGGAGGCGCGGATGCTTTTCATCAAGACCACCGCGTGCCCGCGACAGTTCAACCGGAAAACTCATTTGAATATCTGCCGCGGAGAACTCTGCGCCCGCAAACCAGCCGTCCACTGCCAGCTGCGCCTCCATGAAGTCCAGGTGGCGCGCAAGATTCGGGTCGATGTAGGTGTGCTGCACTTTTTTTGTAATGCCGCGGGCAATCGGTTTAGCAAAAAATGGCATCGGTGCCGCTTCAATGCGCGCGAATACGAGCTTCAGCAAAAGTGGCGTCATCGCCGAGCCTTCCGCGAAATGCAACCAATAGGTGTAGCGCAAACGTTCCGGCGATCGGGGCGGAGGAATCAGTCGACCGTTACCGTAGCGTTCCACGAGGTACTCGACGATCGCTCCTGACTCGGCGACTGTCGTGCCGTCGTCGCTGATCACGGGTGATTTGCCTAGCGGATGTACGGCCCGAAGTTCGGGAGGCGCAAGCAGGGTGTGCGCATCGCGCGCGTAGAGTTTGGTCTCGTAAAGGACGCCGAGCTCCTCGAGAAGCCACAGAATCCGTTGCGAGCGGGAGTTGTTCAGGTGGTGAACGGTGAGCATTTGTTATCGGTTTGGTGGGGCAGATCGTTCGTGCGCCGGACGGCCCGTGCTCGAAAGGTTACGCGCGGTATTGATCAACGCGAGGTGAGAAAACGCCTGGGGAAAGTTACCCAGCTGCCGCTTCGCCGAAGCGTCGTACTCTTCTGCAAGCAAGCCCACGTCATTGCGCAATGACAACAGGCGTTCAAATAGCGCGCGGGCCTCATCGTACCGCTCCTGCAGCGCGTAGTTATCAACCAGCCAAAAGCTGCACGCCAGGAATGCGCCTTCTCCGGGCGGCAGGCCGTCGGTACCCGTCTCGGTGTGATAGCGCAGCACAAGTCCGTCGCGCATCAGATGCTGCTCGATGGCCGCCAGCGTGCCACGCACCCGAGGGTCCGATGGCGGCAAAAATCCCACCATGGGGATCAACAGCAAGCTGGCATCGAGAGCCGTCGCGCCGTAGGACTGCACAAAGGAGTTCTGCGCGGAATCGAAACCGCGGGCACACACGTCCTTGTGAATGGTGGCGCGAATGCGCCGCCAGCGATCAATTGGCCCTGCAAGGCCGAATTCCTCCGCCGAGCGCACAGCGCGGTCGAAGGCAACCCACGCCATGACTTTGGAATGCGTGAAATGCCTGCGGCCCCCGCGAACCTCCCAAATTCCATCATCCGGCTGATCCCAAATTTTTTCCAGGTGCGTCATGAGCGCGCACTCGAGCTCCCAACTGGCATCTTCAGCCGCAAGGCCCGCACGCCGGCCGAGGTAGAAAGCGCCGATAAGTTCGCCGTAAACGTCGAGCTGCAGCTGACCTGCCGCCGCATTGCCCACACGCACCGGGCCTGCACCTTCAAAGCCGGGCAACCACGGAATGACGTACTCCGTGAGGCGGCGTTCGCCAGCCACACCGTACATGATCTGCAGGTCATCGGGATCGCCGGCGACCGCGCGCAGCAGCCACTCACGCCAGGCCTGTGCCTCACCCAGGAACCCCGATCCGATGAGCGCATACAAAGTAAACGTGGCATCGCGCAGCCAGCAGTACCGATAGTCCCAGTTGCGTGCTCCCAGCAGCCGCTCCGGCAGCGAGGTGGTGCCCGCAGCCACGATTCCGCCAGTCTCCCAGTGGGCAAGCGCCTTCAGCGTCAGCAATGAGCGCAACACAGCGCTGGACCACTCTCCCGTGGGTTTAAAGGCTGAACTCCATTCCGACCAGAACGACTCGATTTGCGTCAGCGCGTCCGCCGGGCGCAAAGGCTCAGGAGCAGCGCGGTAGGATGGCGTCCAGCTGAGCACGAAGCCAATCTCCTCGCCCGCCTTAATCTCGAACTCGCCGACGGTTCGCATGTCCTCGCCGCGCAGCGCAACGCTCGTATCAAGCAAGAGTCGGTCGGGACCGGCCGTCAGCTGCAGCCGGCCATCCTCCTGGCGCGATACCCACGGCACGATTGAACCATACTCAAAGCGAGCCACGAGTTCGGTGCGCATCGACACGGTGCCGCGTCCGCCTCTGACGATGCGCAGCAGATCGGACACGCCAGCGCGCCGCGCCAAACAATCGATGACCGAAACTGCACCATCCGCAGTTTCAAACTGCGTCTCCAAAATCAGGGTGTCGCCGCGATAATGACGCGTGACAGCGGTGACTGCATCGCACGGCGCAACAAGCCAGCGCCCGTGGCTGGAATCGCCAAGGAGCGCGGCAAAACAGGCGGGACTGTCGAATCGCGGCGCGCATAGCCAGTCGATGGATCCGTCGCGCGCCACCAGCGCCATGGTTTCGCAGTTGCCGATGACGGCATAGTCTTCGATACGGCGTGCCATAGTGGTGAGGGGAGCTTTAACGCGATTTGATTCTAGCGGCAACACGCACGTGGCTTGCTGAATTCTCGCGCTCCTGGAATTCCCAGCTGTCTCCGGTCGCCCCGCAGAGCGCCCGCTTTCGCCCTCCTAAAAATGCGATCCTGCGCGCGCGACAATTCCCGCTGGGTCACTTTGACGCCGGATTTTATGTAAAAAGCGCCAATTTTGAGAACAATTCGACGTTGCCGATCAGCATGATCGACAACTACGCGGTAAATGGCGTCAATTCGTGCTCATCCAACGGAGCCCCCGGCGGCGATCAAGCTCCGCAGTTAACTTGGACGCATACCCCGTGGGGCACGCGTAGCTTCGTCGTCACGGGGTTCGATGAGACGGCCTCCTTTACCCATTGGGGAATGTATAACATCGCACCCGACGTCCGAAGTCTGCCTGCGAACGCGGGCGCCGCCGGCAGCCCGTACGGGACTCAGATCATCAATGACTTCGGCAGCGTCGGCTACGAGGGCCCTTGCCCGCCGCCGAATTACACGCCGACAAATCATCACTATCTCTTCACGGTTTATGCTCTTGATGAGCTCTTGGAGCTGCCTGCGTCGACGGACTTCCCTGCCGCAGCGGAGACTCTGCTGCATGCGCTCGCCGCAGCGGGAGCCCGTGGACACGTGCTGAATAGCGCCACGATCAGCGGCTTTTACTCGACCGCTCCAGCTACCTAACAACACAAGCGTGCGCGAGCAGGGATGCGACGCCAAGCTGCGCGGCCGCGGTGGTCAGATTTTCGAGCTATTCGTCGCGACGCTGATGCATGACTGCTCGATCAATCGCATGGACAGAGGGACGCCGTAAACGCGTCTCTGCGCCGCGGTGGTGTCAGGCAACGAACCTTGCGCAACAGCTGAGTGCTCGAATTAGGCTGCTTTGACGTCCAAAACGGCCGCGAGCTGTGCGCGGGCATCCTTCAGCGCGCGCCGCAGGGAGTATGTGCTGAAGCCAGCGTGAATGCGCGCCAGCAATTCTGTATCGCGGATCTTCTTCGTCAAATAGTCATCGACGCCGGCCCGGTATCCCTCCTCGAATTCAATCGTGGTGTCCCGGCCCGTCAGCATGATGATGTATGAATCGTCCATCCCGCGAGCGCGCAGTTGTTCGGTAAGCTCGATTCCGTTCATGACGGGCATCGACCAATCAACCAGCAGCACGGGGATACACGCGCGCTCGAGAATGGCCAGCGCCTCTTCGCCGTTCGCCGCGCGCGTAACATCGAAGCCGCGAGCTTCGAGCCGGTCCGCAATGAGAATTCTTTCAAGCTCATCGTCGTCAACGATGAGGATCCTGAGGTGCATGTTTTGCGATAGAGCTCTGAGCCTGCCGGTGACGGCGCCCATCTCGATGGTCTCTTCATCCTTCATATCCGACTCCTGCTGGCCATCCCTGTTGCAGCGATTCGCTGACCTGACCCGCGGACCAAGTCGCAGTGTCGGCTAGCGGCTAAGGCGAAGACTACTAGGCTATTGAATCTTCGGCTGTTCTCGGAGGCATTTTCGAAGGATCCGTGCCGGCACGCAAGGACACAACGTGCATAACGTGATGTAAACGGTATTTGCCGCACGAATATCGTTCTCCGGCCGGGCAATCTTCGCCCTCTTCCTACGCCGGAGGCGTGAATCGCCTCGATTTTCGCTGCTGGCTGGGTAGCAGGCAGAGCAGGCACTCCCGCCTTGGCCCAGATTCCAAGCTTTGGCGTAACCGCCCATTTTCGGCGGACGTTTGCACCGCACCTGCGGCGCTGCATTCGGCGCTGAGGTGCGAATGAACATGCCGGTGGTACAATTGATTCGCTGTTCCGCCGCACTCAATTGGATAAAAACGTTGGGGAGCACGCGAAAAGATCATCGCAACAACAGGCGCTACGAGCGTGACAACACGGCGGGCGGCGCTGGCCCTGCGCCAGCGCGCGCCGTTTCACCGCCTTGGACCTGTCAATAATTCTGGAGAGCCGCCTCATTGAACACTAGATTACAAAGTCAACCATTTGCCCGCCTGTCGCGCCCGCGCGCTGTGCGCGCGTTGTTGCTGCTGCTCTCGTCGGCGTTGATTGGGGTTGACGCTTGTCCAACTGACAGCCGCGAAGTAGCCACTCCAATTCACGGTCTGTGGGTTTGGAAAGGTCGCACCGTTCTGAGCGCTCCTCAGGCCGCGCAAACTCTGCGCGACTTCTGCCGCTCCGAAGGCGTCAATGAAGTCTATCTGTCCGTTTCCGAGGAGGTGGGCAAGTCTGATGACGAGTCGGTGGTTCATCTCATCGACTTGCTGCATCGTTCCAATATCCGAGTCGAGGCGCTGATATCAAGCACGACAGCCGACGCAGGCGGTAAGCCACGGGCGAAGTTCCTCGAGCACGTGCAATCAATCCTGCGCTTCAACCAGAGCCACGCTCGTGACGCGTACGACGGCATCCACATCGATGTCGAGCCGCAGCAGCGGCCGGAGAACAAGGGCGAAGGCAACCTGCGCTTTCTTCCCGGTCTCGTGGAGACTTATCAATCGGTGCGTGTGCTCGCTGAGCCGCGCGGACTCACCGTAAACGCTGATATCCAAAGCAAACTGCTCAAAGGCGATGCCGCGCAACGACGTTCACTTCTGGCTTCACTGCCGCGCTTTACGCTGATGCTTTACGAGCTGAACAGCCCGAACGACCGCAAGAGCCCAGAGGAGAAAGTCCAGAAGCTCCGCGACAGCAGTCAAAGAATGCTCAGCAAGGCCTACCAGGGTCTGGAGGACCAAAAGCTCGCAAGGATGGTCATCGCTTTGCGCACGCCGGATTACGGGAATTCACTCGCGCAGATGCTACGCACGCTCGACGAGGCCAATGCGATGAATCCGCACTACCTGGGATGGGCGCGGCATTCATACAACGATGTTCTACGATAGCGGCCTTCAGCGATAGCATTGACATGCGGGAACATCTACAAAGCGCCTTCGGAATTCTCGCCCTGCGTCTAATCGCGTGGCTCATGAGCGAGAAACGCAAGATCGTCCCGTGGCGCTTCGTCGCGGCCGGCACAGCGGCACAGATTGCCCTGGCGGCGATGCTTCTTGAGCTGCCGATTGCGACGCCGCTCTTTGATGAGCTCAATCGAGCGGTATTTGCGATCCAGCGAGCCACGGAAGCCGGTAGCACCTTCGTATTCGGCTTCCTCGGCGGTGGCCCACTGCCATATGAGGAGACGCGCGCAGGGAGCAGCATTGTATTCGCGTTTCGATTTCTGCCGCTCGTGATCGTCGTGAGTGCATTGGCGGTGGTGCTGACCTACTGGCGTATCCTGCCGGCTATCGTTCGAGGCTTTGCGTGGCTGTTTGAGCGCTTCATGGGGATCGGCGGTGCGGTGGCGGTTTCCTCAGCCGCGAACGTCTTTCTGGGAATGATCGAGTCGCCGATTCTGGTGCGACCCTATATCAGCAAGCTCACGCGCGGTGAGCTGTTTACCGTCATGTGCGTGGGCCTCGGCGGCGTCGCCGGAACGGTCCTCGTCCTGTATGCAACGATGCTGGCGCACGCCATTCCAAACGCGGCCGGGCACTTGCTGGTTGCCTCCATCATCACCGTGCCGGGTTCGATCGTGATTGCCCGCATCATGATTCCGGAGATCTCGCTGCCGACGCCGGGAGCGTTGACGGTGGATAAAGACGTGCACGGCACTATCGAGGCCGTCATGCAGGGGGCAAAGCAGGGACTCGAGCTTTTTCTGAACATAGTGGCGACGCTGCTCGTTTTCGTTGCACTTGTTTACCTTGTGGATGAGCTCCTCGGCTTGCTGCCCGCGATTGGCGGCGCTGCCCTGACGCTTGAGCGCATGGCGGGCTGGATCTTCGCGCCAATTGCGTGGCTCGTCGGCGTGCCGTGGAATGAAGCGCGGATTGTCGGCTCTTTGCTGGGCACGAAGACCGTGCTCAACGAGCTGCTTGCCTACCGCCAGCTCTCCGGGCTCCCACCCGGAACCCTGAGCGATCGCAGCCGCCTGCTCGCTACATACGCACTTTGTGGCTTCGCGAACTTTGGCAGTGTCGGTATTCTCGTTGCTGGACTCGCAACGATGGCGCCGGCGCGGCGCACCGAGATCGCGAAGCTTGGGATCCCTGCCCTTGTCGGCGGCACACTTGCTACCTGCGGAACCGCAGCGATAGTCGGACTCTTCCTGTAGCGCGACGCTGCATGCGGTTGCACCGCGACGGCGGGCGATAACTCCGGGTGAGCTTACGCCGCGCTCGCGTACAGCCCCTGCGCCCGGCCCCGCTCCTGCACGAGCGCCAGAACGGCATCAGTCACGGGAGTTGCGACTCCAGTAAGCCGGCCGAGCTCCTGAACGGCAGTCACAAGGGCATCAATCTCCAAAGAGCGGCCGCGCTCGAGATCCTGCAGCATCGACATCTTGTGCCCGATCACCGACCCAGCGGCCGCGAGCCGCCGATCCATCATCTCCACTGGGATCTGAATTCCGAGCGCCTCATTGACCGCCCGGGCCTCCATCATCATGGTCTTACAGAGCGCGCGCAGAGCGGGCTCGGCGATCATGCGATCCAGTGTGGCGCCGGTCAGCGCACTGATTGGATTGAAGCAGACATTGCCCCAGAGTTTGAGCCAGACATTCCAGCGAATGTTCTCGCGCACCGGCGCATCGAAACCCGCGCCGCCGAGCGCGTTGCTCAGCGCCAGAACGCGGCTCGATCGAGTCCCATCCGGTTCCCCCAACGTAAACCGGTTGAACTCGTGATGGACTACGACGCCAGGCGCCACGACCTCGCACGCGGGATCAACCACGCAGCCGATCGCGCGTTGCGGTTGAATGTGGTTCCACTGGGCGCCACCAGAATCGACCGAATCCAGATGATGACCGTCGAAGCGGGTGGCCGCCTTGTAGAAATACCACCAGGGAATGCCGTTCATTGCCGTGACCACGGCGGTGGTGGCGTGCAGCAGCGGGGCGAATGACTCGGCCGCCGCATGCGCTTGATGTGCCTTCAGCGCGCAGATTACGAAATCCTGTGCACCAAATGCGCGCGGATCGTCAGCGGCCGCGACCCGGGCCACCTTCTCATGCCCCGCAATAACCAGCTTGAGTCCGCGCTCCTGAATGGCCTGCAGGTGGGCGCCGCGCGCGATGACGCAGACATCGTGACCCGCCAATGACAGCTCGACCGCGAGATAGCCTCCAATCGCGCCCGCGCCATAGACACAGATCTTCATCTTAGCCCACTCAAAAAGTCTGCCGCCTGAAACGTTGATGCGTTGAAACCGCAGCCGTAAGTTCAAACACTGAGCGTTAGTCAATCACCGAAAGACCAGCGGAATCGGGGGATGCGCGTAAACATTTGCGCACGCATACGAGCAATGTTTCGCGGCGGCGTTGTCTCGGCCTACAAATCGGCCAGCGTCTTGACGTGCGCAACGGCGCTTCTGCCGAGGGCCGAGAGATTGTAGCCACCCTCGAGCATCGAGACGATGCGCTGTTGCGAATGGCGCGCAGCCAGTGCCATGAGTCCGCGGGTCATCCACACATAGTCGGCTTCAACCAGCGCGAGGCCGCCGAGCAGATCCTCACGGTGAGCGTCAAAGCCTGCGGAAATCAGGATCAGTTCCGGCTTGAAGTTCTCCAATGCCGGCAGCCACTGGCGTTCAAATACTTTGGTGGCCTCGGCGCCACCGCTGCCGGCGGCTAGCGGCACATTGATCATATTGGGCGCGGCGCTGTCTGTACCGCTGTTGGGATAGAAGGGGTGCTGGAAAAAACTCGCCATCAGCACGTGCTTCTGCCATTGCGGCGCGCTGAAGATGTCTTCCGTGCCGTTGCCGTGGTGTACGTCGAAGTCGATCACCGCGACACGCTCGATGCCCATTTTTTCCAACGCATAGGCGGCAGCGACGGCGACATTGTTGAAAATACAAAAGCCCATCGACCGCCCCTGGGTTGCATGATGGCCGCATGGGCGCACTGCGCAGAATGCATTGCGGACCCGCCCGGCCAGCATCTCGTCGATGGCCAGGATACCCGCGCCGGCCGCGCGGCGCGCCGCATCAAGGCTGTATGGGTTCATTGCCGTATCCGGATCGAGCTGCACATACCCCTCTTCCGGCGCGTTCTCAAAAATCAGGTCAACGTAGGCCGCGCGGTGTACCCGTTTCAGGTCATCGGCACCTGCCAGCGGCGCCTCCAGGCATTGCAGTTCATCGAGCAGACCCGAGGAGCGCATTTGCTCGTTGATGGCTGTCAGGCGCTCGGGAGACTCCGGATGGCCCGGCCCCATCTCATGGCGCAGGCAATCCGGATGAGTGATGTACGCCGTGGTCATCGGAAGTCCGGCGAAGCGGGCATAGGTGTCGACGCCCTGCGGTCCGTGCTCGATACGGCCTGCCGAATGATCAAGATCCACCGCTTGGAGCGCATGATGCAGGATTTCATTATTCGCCCCCGGCGTGTCACACGCCAAGAACTGTGCCGAGGCTGAGGCCTGTTTCCGCGCAGAACTGCGCCGCCGGTATTTTCTTGCCGTCGTCGTACCTGAGCATGAGCACTTCAATGTGCCCCCCCTGCGCTGTCACCAGCAGGCTCTGGTCGCCTATCGCTGCGACGGCACCGACGCTGCCTTTGACCTGCGAGAATGTGCGCGTGGGGTGCTTGCGCGCGTCGAATAGCTGCAGTTTCTTGCCGTTGAACGTCGTCCAGGAGCCCGGCGCCGGGTTGCAGCCACGGATTAGGTTGTAAACCAGATCGACGTGGTTGTGCCAGTTGATGCGGGCCTCGGCGGCGCGGCACCAACCTTCGTAACTTGCCTGCGACTCATCCTGCGCAGTTTCCCTCGCCCGCCCGCCCACCACCAGATCGGCGGCCTCCTGCAGCGCGCTGATCCCCAAGGGAAAGAGATGATTAAAATAGACGCTTCCGAGCGTGTCATCTGCGCCGAGCGGTATCTCCTTTTGCAGAATCACCGGCCCCTCGTCGAGGCCGTCGGTCGGGCGAAAAATCGTGAGGCCCGTACGCGCATCCCCGCGGATGATCGGCCAGTTGATGGAGCTTGGGCCCCGATACCGGGGCAGGAGCGACGGGTGGTACTGAATCATGCCGTGGCGTGGGATGTTGGCGAAGTCCTGCGGTACGAACTGCAGGACGTAGGCCATAACCCCGAGATCGACATCAAGCGCGCGCAGCGCCACGGACGCCTCCTCGGTTTTGAGCGAGGTCAATTGCCACACGGGAATGCTCGCATGCTCCGCGGCAACGCGAAGAGGATCGGCCTTGGCCCCCGCCCTTTCCGGGGCGCAGAACACACCTGCCACCGTGTCTCCGCGGCTGACAAAGGCCTCGAGAACCGACTTGCCGAAATCCTGCTGCCCAATGATGGCAATACGCATTCGTTATTCTCCGCAATTCGGCCCGAGCGCCACAAGTCGCGTCGCTGCTAAGGGTCGACTACGAACAGCAGATCGGTCGGTATGTGCGTCGATCCTCGCCGAAACGACGCTAAAGCTGCGGGGTTCTTGCATCGCAAGAATCATTCCTCGTACCCCGGTCTCACATCATCGGGGCGCGTGCAAGCCGCTGATCGACGAGCCAATATCGCAGGTGTCTTGGGTCTCGCGCCATTCTTGAGCGGCCCGAACCGTGCGGGGTGGGACGGCGGTGCGCCGTCGCGTCATTCCTCTAATCGCCAAACCAGCCAGTCTTAAGCGAAACCTAAGGCGCGGCAACCACGGCTATGCCACTAACCCACGCCCGCGCATACCTTGGCCCGGCCGAGTGCCTCCGGGCACCGGGAGTCGACGGTGGAGGCTTCCTCATATATGTTGTGACGGCGTAACTGTATTGACTAGAGCACGCCGCGGCCACGCAAACGTGCCGAACTTGACAGAGCGCAACGCAACTCGCGTCGCGCACACGGCCGCTGGCCATGATAAGGACGCCCGATGTCTGATTTGAAGCTGCCGCAATGAAAGACCTGTCACGGCCTCCCCTGGGAACGCGAGGCACCGCATGCCGCGCTCCACATCTGGACAGCGAAACGACTACCCAGCAACAACACCCTGATTACACCACTTTGCCGGCTTAACCGGCGTACGGAGATTCAATGGCCGGTCGCAATTTTCTTTTCGTTCCCGGACCCACAAACGTTCCCGACCGCATCCTGCGGGCTATGCATGTTGCGATGGAAGATCATCGTTCTGCGATCTTTCCGGAACTCACTCGCGCGTGCCTGAATGCTTTGAAGCCGGTATTCAAGACGGCGACGGGCAGCCCGATCCTGTTTCCTTCCTCCGGCACCGGCTGTTGGGAAGCCGCGCTCACCAACTGCCTCAATTCCGGCGCCAAGGTTCTGGCATCCCGTTTTGGCCAATTCAGCCATCTTTGGGTAGACATGTGCATCCGCCTCGGATTCGAGGTTGAGGTTCTTGAGACCCCTTGGGGCGAAGGCGCGCCGATCGAGCGCTACTTGGCCGCGCTGAGCGCCGACAAGCAGCACAAGGTCAAGGCCGTGCTCGTATGCCAAAACGAGACCGCCACGGGTGTAACGAGCGATGTGGCCGCGCTACGCCAGGCGATGGATAGCGTCAAGCACCCGGCTCTGCTGTTCGTGGACTCGGTCAGCGCGCTGTGCAGCATCGACTTCCGAATGGATGATTGGGGCGTCGATGTCTGCGTCAGCGGATCGCAGAAGGGATTGATGTTGCCCGCCGGTATGGGCGTAACCTGCGTCAGCCAGAAGGCGCTCGAAGCGGCAAAGAACGCGACCTCGCGGCGCTGTTATTTCGACTACAACGATATGGTGGTCGCAAATGCGTCGGGCTACTTTCCTTACACTCCCTCGGTGCCGATGATGTACGGCTTGCGCGAGGCTCTGGCTATGATCGCCGAGGAAGGTTTGGAGAACATCTTCCACCGGCACAGCTACCTCGCCGCCGGCATGCGTGCCGCCGTATTTGAAGGCTGGAAGCTGACACTCTGCGCCAACGCTCCCAAGTGGTACTCCGATACGGTGTCTGCAATCATGGTGCCGGATGGGATCAATGGCGCCGAGGTCATCGCTCGCGCGTTTTCGCGTTACAACCTGGCGCTCGGCGCAGGCCTCGCCAAGGTCGCTGGCAAGCTGTTCCGCATCGGTCATCTGGGTGATCTCAACGAATTGATGCTGCTGGGAGCCATTTCCGGGGCCGAGATGGCCATGCTCGATGTCGGCGTCAAGATCGAACCGGGCAGCGGCACAGCCGCAGCGCAGAATTACTGGCGCAGCCACGCGCACGTGGCCGCCGCCAAGGGGACGGCGGCGCGCAGCATTGCGGCATGATGCACCGCGTCGTGTTCCTGGACCGCGCATCGCTCAAAGCGAAAGTGCGCAGGCCCTCGTGCGCCAGCGAATACGTCGAACATGAAAAAACGGCCGTCGCTGAGATCGTGCCCCGTCTGCAGGGTGCAAGCGTTGCGATCATCAATAAAGTGCCGTTGCGGGCGGACACTCTTCAGCAGCTGCCGCAACTCAAGTTGATCGCGGTAGCAGCGACCGGCTACGACGTGGTCGACGTGGCGTTTTGCAAGGACCACGGCATCGCGGTTGCAAACATCCGCAACTACGCCGTGCACACGGTTCCGGAGCACGCCTTTGCGCTGATTCTGGCATTACGTCGCAATATTCTTGCCTACCGGCAGGATGTCGAGAACGGTGTTTGGAACCGCTCCGAGCAGTTCTGTTTCTTCACGCACGACATCGGTGATCTGCACGGGGCGACGCTCGGCATTATCGGCGAGGGCGCGATCGGTCAGGCTACGGGGGCAATCGGACGCGCTTTCGGTATGCGCGTACTTTTCGCCGATCATCCACCGCCGAAAATGGAAGGCGTGACCTTCACGCCGCACGATCAGGTGCTCGCCGAAGCGGACGTGATCTCCCTGCATTGCCCGCTGCTGCCGGCCACGCGCAACCTCATCAATGCCGAGGCCTTTCGCAAGATGAAGCGCAACGCATTGCTCATCAATACCGCGCGTGGCGGCCTGGTAGATGAGGCGGCGTTGGTGGAGGCGCTCGAGCTGGGGCTGATCGCCGGCGCGGGCTTCGACGTGCTGACCGTCGAGCCGCCGAGAAACGGCAATCCGCTCCTCGATTTGCGACGCTCGAACTTCATCCTCA
>Ga0302326_10014823_pt1 | contig 16449 bp, 12 predicted proteins | sample Palsa_T0_3_FD_202264 | JGI IMG/M metagenome (GOLD analysis project Ga0302326, IMG submission 202264) | Peat permafrost microbial communities from Stordalen Mire near Abisko, Sweden - Palsa_T0_3 | ecosystem: Environmental > Terrestrial > Soil > Palsa > Peat permafrost | place: Sweden: Abisko...
CGGGGAGCCAGACGCTGTCGGTGACGTTTACGCCAACCGATACGACCGATTTCAACACGGCGACCAGCAGCGTGACGCTGACCGTGAACAAGGCGACGCCGACGATTAACTGGCCAACGCCAGCGGCGATCACGAGCGGGGCCGCGCTGAGCGCATCGCAGCTTGATGCCACCTCTAATACGCCGGGAAGCTTCGTGTACAGCCCTGTGTCGGGCACAGTGGTTAGCGCGGGAAGCCAGACACTGTCGACAACGTTCACGCCGACCGATACGACCGATTACAACACGGCGACCAGCAGCGTAACGCTGACCGTGAATGCTGCGCCGAAGACGACGCCAACCATCACTTGGCCAACACCTACAGGTATCACGTATGGGACCGCGTTGAGCGGAGCGCAACTCGATGCCACGGCCAGCACGGCAGGGAGTTTCGTCTACTCGCCCGCAGCGGGAACGACGCTCGGCGCGGGGAGCCAGACGCTGTCGGTGACGTTCACGCCCAGCAATACGACCAATTTCAACTCGGCCACGGGCAGCGTGACGCTGACCGTGAACAAGGCGACGCCGACGATCAGCTGGCCGACGCCAGCCGCGATCGCGAGTGGGACCGCGCTGAGCGCAGCGCAGCTTGATGCCAGCTCCAACACGGCGGGAAGCTTTGCCTACAGCCCTGCGCCAGGTGCGGTGCTTAGCGCGGGGAGCCAGACGCTGTCGGTGACGTTTACGCCCAGCGATACGACCGATTACAACACGGTGACCGGCAGCGTGGGGTTGACCGTGAACAACGCGCCACCCGCTACGGGGACACTGACGGCGAATCCGACCTCCGTGAGCTTCGGCAGCATCAACGTGGGATCATCGAGCTCATCGCAGACTGTAACGTTGGGGAATTCCGGCGCCGCCAGCGTCACGATTTCGAACCTCAGCATCTCTACCCCGGGCGTCACGCTGAGCGGCGTGCCAACGGGCACGGTTCTGAATCCCGGCCAAAGCGTGAATCTGGGCCTGATCTTCGCTCCGTCCAGCGCTGGAGTGGTTGGAGGAGGCGTCACGATCACCAGCAATGCCTCTAACTCTTCGATGACGATTCCCTTGTCGGCTACCGGCGTGTCAGCGCCTGCCAGCTACTCGGTTTCGCTCTCGTGGGCCTCTGATTCGTCCGCTTCGGGTGGTTACGACGTCTACTCGAGCACTACATCGGGCGGACCGTATAATCTGCTGACGTCAACTCCGGTGATGACCACGTCCTATACCGACACCACCGTGCAGCCAAATACAACATACTACTACGTGGTCACGGCGGTACAGTCCGGGACGAATATGCAAAGCGGTTATTCGTCACAAGTCACCGCCGTCGTTCCTTAGCGCGAGGCAGTTTTTTGGCCAGCTGCACCATGCGTGCGGCTGGCCATTGCCTTTTATGAGGCAGGCTCCCGGTGAGAGCCCGCGCCGATTGTGGTGCGTCCGGCTGCGGTGGCAGTCGGCCTCTGGGTTTAAGTTTCGACACAAGGGACGTGGCAACAAGTGGACGGAGCCCGGCTGCGAAAGATACGATGTGCCCGCCCGCAGCCATGGCTTTCGCCGCGTGTTCTCCCCGCGGCGCGTTCACTGATGACTTCGCCGCCGGACCTCTCAATCGTTATCCCCGCCTTCAACGAAGAGCGCCGTCTACCCAAGACGCTCGATCGCATTCATGACTATTTGGGGGAGCGCGGTTGGCGCGCCGAAGTCATCGTTGTGGACGACGGTTCGACTGATGGAACGGCGAAGCTCGTGGAGCAGTTTCGTCAGAAATATCCGGAAGTGCGGTTAGTGTCGAACGATCGAAATCGCGGCAAGGGTTTCAGCGTGCGTCACGGCATGCTGGAGGCGGGCGGCGAGATCGCGTTGTTCACGGATGCAGACCTTTCGGCGCCCATCGAGGAGGCTGAGAAGCTGCTCGGAAGGATACGCGAGAACGGTTGCGCGGGCGCGATCGGTTCCCGGGCGGTCGATCGCACCCTGATCGAGGTTCACCAGCCGCGTTTCCGGGAGCTCATGGGTATTGTCTTCAACAAGGCCGTACGCTTCATCACCGGCGTGCGCTTTGTCGACACCCAGTGCGGCTTCAAGGCTTTTCGTCGCGAACCGACCAGAATTATTTTCGAGCAGCAGCGTATCGAGGGCTTTGGCTTTGATCCTGAAATTCTGTTCCTCGCGCAACGTCACGGACTGGCGGTCATCGAAGTTCCGGTACGCTGGGTCAACGACCCGGCGTCGAAGATCCATGTCGTCAGCGACAGCGCCCGGATGTTCCTCGCATTGCTCGGGGTGCGCTGGAACGCATTGCGGGGACGCTACCCGCCCAGGGAAGGACCGAGATCCTAACCTGTCTGGAAAATTTTCGTTTACCGCAGTTTGCGTTCCCCCCATCCGCTAACCCATGATAAGAGCCTCATTGGAGGCCACAGGCATGGCATCGGCGCCACGTTCGACGTCCCGCAGCGGCGGTGGGACCGGAATAGACATGAAGCTGTCGGTTGTGATTCCCGTCTACAACGAACACGCGTTCATCGAAGAGGTGTTGTTGCGGGTTCAGGAGGCGCCGTTTCGCAAGGAGATCCTGATCATCGACGATGGTTCCACCGACGGCACGCGCGGCATGCTGGAGAAGTTCGCGCAGGCGCAGGCCGCCGGCCAGCCGTGCGTCCCGGTGCTGAACGGCGAAGCCGAGCTCGCCCTGCAGGAAATGCGCTTTCTTTTTCAGGACCGGAACCGCGGGAAAGGGGCGGCGTTGCGCCGGGGCTTTGCCGAGGCGAGCGGTGACATTATCCTGGTGCAAGACGCGGACCTCGAATACGATCCGCGAGATTACGAGAAGCTGCTGGCGCCGATTTTCGAAGGGCGCGCCGACGTCGTGTACGGTTCCCGATTTTCGGGAGGCCCTCAACGAGTCCACTATTTCTGGCATTACGTGGGGAACAAATTCCTGACGCTGCTTTCGGACATCCTCACCAACCTGAAGCTGACGGACATGGAGACGTGCTACAAGGTGTTCCGCCGCGAGGTCTTGAAAAATATTCGATTACAGTCGGATCGTTTTGGTTTCGAGCCTGAGTGCACGGCCAAAATCGCGAAAGGAAATTGGCGCATCTACGAAGTGCCGATTTCCTACGCGGGGCGCACCTATGCCGAAGGCAAGAAAATTACTTGGAAAGATGGCTTGGCGACGCTTTGGTGCATTCTCCGCTACAACTTGTTTCCATGAGTTGTCGCCGCGGCTGCGGCTGCGACCGGAAAGCAAGGGCGGGCGAGATTCGGGATTGAGGGCTAGGATTTTTCTTTTTCGGATCTCTCCAGCACCTGACCTTGCGCCGCCTCGACCTGATGGAGGCGAGTGGCTAGGTTGTTGAGAGCTTGCAGGAGGGAGTCGACGAGCGGCTGCTGGCTTTCGTCGGCGGGAGGCGTTTGGGACGGGACGGCCTGCGCCATCGGATCGATCGCGTCCAAGTCAAATTCGTGGACGACCTGCTCGACAATTTCGGGTGGTATCGGACGGCGCTGATCCACGAAGGCGTTGATCAAGGCGTGCTCGCAGAGCAGGTTGGTCACACGCGGAATTCCGCGGGCGAATTGGTGCACCACCTGGATGGCCTCTGGACTGAAGATTTCTTCCCCATCCGCGCCGGCGATCCGCAAACGCTCGAGGATGTAACCACGGGTATCGTCGAGGGTGAGGGCGCGAGTCCTGGCGCGCAGGGTGATGCGCTGCCGCAACTGGCGCAGCTCGGGCTGATTGAGTTTTCGATCGAGCTCGGGCTGGCCGGCGAGAACAATCTGTAAGAGTTTTTCCGTAGAGGTTTCGAGGTTGGTGAGCAGACGAATCTCTTCGAGCATCTGCAGGGACAGGTTTTGGGCCTCGTCGACAATCAACACCGCCCGCTCGCCCGCCCGGTAACGCTCCAGGAGCCAGTGGTTCAGGCGCAGCAGGACCTGGCTCTTCATGGTGGTTTCGCAGGGGATGCCGAAATCGGCCATCATGAAATCGAAGAACTGCGTAACCGTCAGCCGGGGATTAAAAACGAAGGCGGTGGAAACGTTTTCGCGGTGCAACCATTCGAGGAGCTTGTTGATGAGCGTGGTCTTGCCGGTGCCGACCTCTCCGGTGAGAACAATGAAACCTTTGCGAGCCTCGATTCCGTAGGTCAGGCAAGCGAGCGCTTCTTGCGTGTCCCGGGTCAAGAACAGATAACGCGGGTCAGGATTGACGTTGAACGGGTGCTCACGCAAGTTGAAAAACTTCTTGTACATTTAACGTCTCTTCGCCTTTCCTAGCGACACGGCTTGCTGCACCGGTTCCGGCGCCTGGCCCCCCGGGTACGTATATTGTGATGCGGGGGCCAGAAGTTTGCTACAGGAAGCTCACCGGCTAGATGTGTAAGTCTATCGTAACGCTAACCACTTGGCGAAGCCCTGGTTGTTCGCACGTGAGGACCGGACAGGCCGTTGCGCTCGTCGTCTGGCGCTGAAGCCCATAATTAAAGTTCGTTCGGAGCAAGCGACGCCACAGACGGCTGACGTTCACGCCGCTAAACCAGTCTGCGTACAGGCCGTTGGCTGCGGCAGCTGTCGCGGCTGTGCCGGTGCCAGAGCCGGCGGTCGTAAGGCTGCTGTTCGTTGCATAACCCGCGGTCAGGGACACCAGCCACGTATTGGATAGGTTCAACTCGGCGAAACCTGTAAATGTGTTGCTCTCAGCGCCCAACAAGACGCCCGAGCCACTGGAGACGCCATGGTTGTAGGAAGCCCAGAATTCTGTGCGTCGCACCTGGCGCTTGATCACCGTATACATGCTCCAACCCAGTTGGTTCGCAGACAAACCCGCGGCGTTGTCCAGGACGAATTGAGGGCCGACCGAAATCTGGAAGGAGGCCCGGGGGCTAAGCTTTCGTCCATACGCCGCTTGGCCAGAGTTGGTCACAATCCCGCCACTTGTGCTGCCAAACTGCATGGCGTCGTAGGCATAGATGACTCCCAGGGTATCCCTGCGGTCGATCTGATGACCGTATCCGACCTGGACATCTTCATTTTGACTGTCGATCTCACCAGGGGTCAGGAAGTGCAGAAAGCCGTAGGAGCCGGCGAAGGTCAAGTCGGTGCGGCGGCTTAGCGCGTAATCCGCTTCCGCCAGCGTCATGTTGGCCACGCGATCAACTTCGCCCGTCAGAATCGTCTGGGCCGGCACGAATCCTGGCGTCACGGCCGTCGCAAGACCCTCCGGTGCGGTGAAAAATGCGCCACCGGAGAAGAAACCGCCAAAGGCCGCCCCTGCCGATTGCACGAGATCATCTCGGAAACGCAGGGTTAACCGCCGCCACTGAATCGCTTGCGTGAGGGACAAAGTTTGAAATGACGAATCGTCAGAGGAGTTCGGACGGTAAAGGTTCTCCGAGCCGGCATACTGGACCGTCAGTTTGTATCGGCTCCACAGATGATTCAGGCTAGCTAGGACGCCAGCAGAGAACAATAAATCGGTTTGCCCGGGCACCACCCCGGTGTCCGCCCCGGTCGTTGTGTGCAGTGCGAGATCGAACTCGTCGTGCGACTCGACGGGAGAGCCCATGGCAAACGATTCAGCGCCAGTCAGGGTGTTGGGGTCGTTTGCGATTGTCGTGTCGACCGCGGCTGCGATACCGGCTCCTCCGAATAGGGCCCGGGCTGCCGCTGCGGGCATTTGACGATTGCCTCCGCCCGCGCCGCCCGCGGCATCTTCGTCGACGGGAAGAATCGGGGCCTGCGGAAGATCGTCCTGCGGCTGGTCCTGCACTTGTCCAGGCTGCTGGTCCTGCGCTTGTCCGGGCTGCTGAGCCTGCGCTTGCCCGGGCTGCTGAGCCTGCGCTTGCCCGGGCTGCTGAGCCTGAGCCCAGCAGACGGATCCGCAAAGTAACAGCATCAGCGCAAAGGGACCGATGATCGTGCGCGATGACATACGTCTTCTCCTACCAACGAAGGCAGTCGAAGTGTCAGAGTCACGCTCTTCGTCCTGCAACGTCAATCGAAATCGAGAACACACGTTCGTCCGCTGCCTCCCGCCGCCCTTCTTCATGGAGAGTTTCCGAGCGATGGTCGAGAATGCAACGTCTACACAAGTCATAGATATACAGGGGATTGTGGTAGAAATGAGCGTCGGTCAATGTGAATCGACATATCGTTAACCTGACTCCGTCCGATGCGATACTCGGGGTAGCGAAGTTGCAGCTTAGTGGTCGGAAGCAAAGGATGGGCCAAGGGGCGACGCGCGCCGATTCTTTATAACTGTCTTATTGTTAACGTATTGGCTTAACCTGAGCGCTGCGCAAGCCCCTATTCTCTGCGCGATGCCGCCACTGAGTGCGACCAAGTGCCACATTGTGGAAACAGTTTTCCTGTTAGGTAGTTCAACCCGGGCCAGACACACGAGGTCCTCGGCGCGGCAGATATCTTTATTATCCCTTTGGTGTTAGCGATTTGGCTACGATTTCTCTCTTCGTGGGGGGCGTGATTCGAGCTTCATGAAGTATATTTATGCTACATTTTGGAAACTGGCGGGGACATTAGTTCCCATTGTTTGCGTCTTGAGGTGCAAAAAATCGTCAACAAAACCCGCTAAGACTCAAAAGGAAAAGGCACTTAGAGGATTCCTGGAGCGGACCGTGTTAAACCCGACCCAATGGCATCCACATTGCTGCCCTATCGAGGGATCTCAGCGTCTACGTCGCACAGTCCGGCGACCGCTAGTGTGTCAGAAAAGCTGAATCAGAACTCGTTTTTGTAATCTTCGGGATCAAAGACTGAGTAGAGTAGACTGGAGCAAGTACAGAGCAAGGGTGGAGCACTTATGGCGGGACGAGAGTTAGCAGCAGACGACATCGTCAAAATTCTGAAGCGGCGTTGGCCGATCCTCCTGCTTATGGCCGCCGTGGGCACTGGTATTGGCTGGGAGGCGGCGCGAGTATTGCCCAAGCGCTACGTCTCGAAAACTGTTGTTTTGGTGGAGCCACCCACGGTGCCCGGGGACTACGTGAAACCGGTGGTGATCGACAACATCAATCAACATCTGGCCTCGATGCAACAGGAGATCCTGAGCCGGTCGCGTCTCGAGCCGATCATCAAGAAATTCGGCTTATATTCCGACGAGGTCGATCGCGTGCCGATGGACGCATTGGTCGGTCGGCTGCAAAAAACGATCACTATCACACCGATCGAGGCCATGGCTCAGACGTCCTCGCAGGGATTGCCAGGATTCACGGTCAGCGTGACGTTCGGCGATCCGCACATGGCCCAACAGATTTGTTCCACGATCACGTCCATGTTTACGGAGGCGAATTCTCGCGCTCGCCAGCAAACGGTCGAAGAGACTTCCTCGTTTCTTTCCGCTCAGCTGGACGAGGCCAAAGGAAAGCTCGACGCGCAAGATGCGAGGCTTGCGGAGTTCCAACGCCGCTACATGGGCGCGCTCCCCGATGATTCCCAGACGAATTTGAATGTACTCACGGGTCTGACCTCGCAACTGGATGCGACCACGCAATCCCTGAGCCGGGCCCAGCAAGACAAGAGCTTCGCAGAATCGATGCTGGCACAGCAGTTGGCAAACTCGCAGCCGACGCAAAACGGGCAGTCGACCGACGCGCTCGAAGTGCAGTTGAACACGTTGCGGAGCCAGCTGACGGCACTACAATCGAAGTACACCGACGATTATCCCGACGTCATCAAGACGAAAAGCGACATCGCCGCCATCGAGAAAAAGATGACGAACCCGGAAAGCCTAGCGCTCCCAGCCGGGATGCCTACGAAAGCGCCCACGGAGTCGGCACAAATTCAGAGTCTGCGCGCACAGATCCACCAACACGAGGTGGAAATCAAGGAACGGACAGCGCAACAAGACGAGCTTCAGCAGCAGATCAAAACGTACCAGTCGCGCGTGCAGGCCAGCCCCGCCGTGGAGCAGGAATACAAGTCTCTAACGAGGGATTACCAGACGGCGCTCGATTTCTATAATGACCTTTTGAAAAAGCGGGATCAGTCCGCTTTGGCCACGGATTTGGAGCGACGCCAGGAAGGCGAACAGTTTCAGGTACTGGACGCTGCCGACGTTCCCAGCAAACCCTCGTTCCCTAACGCGCAACTATTCATGCTGGGAGGCGCAGGCGGTGGCGCAGGCTTGGCCCTAGGGCTCTTGGTCTTGATGGAAATGATGGACACCTCGCTGCGGAATGAGAAGGACGTAGAGATTCTGCTCCATTTGCCGGTGCTAGCGATGCTTCCGGCCATCAAGGCGGTACGGTCCAAGAAGGCGTCGGCGCCAGCGTTCGGGGCTGCCACGCGCTCGTAGAATCGACGGCGCACGAGCCAAGGATTGCTCGATTCGCCACGCCGGCGCCAGGCCGTCCCTGGGCGCGGCTGGCGGTTTTGAAAGGAACAGATGAGTCGCATACATGAGGCCCTGAAGAAAGCTGAACTGGAGCGTGCTGGCACAGCCCCTCCGGAAACGCCCGCTGTAGAGTTCCATGCACATGTGAGCGCGCCGATGTCGGACGGGAACGGGAAGTCAACCGTGACTCGCGTTCTGACGGAGACAAAACGCGCGCAAGAACCGGGCCGTCTTGAATGGAGTGATGTTGTGGCGGGTTGCTCGCATCCGGCGTGGCATCTAGATCCCAGTACCAGTGTATTCTTAGACCCAGTTCTCACTGTGGATAGCGCGGAGCAATTTCGCTCGCTGCGGTCGCGCCTCTACCAGATGCGCAACGACCAGACGTTGCAAACCCTCGTGGTCACAAGCGCGCTTCCAGGAGAGGGAAAGACGTTCGTGACAAGCAACCTAGGACAAGCGATCGTCCGGCAGCACGAGCGGCGCGCGCTGATTCTGGATGGCGATCTCCGGCGCTCGCACCTGCATACGGCGTTTCGAGCGCCCAGCCGCCCGGGATTGAGCGATTATCTGCGGGGCGACGCCGATCTGCTAACGGTGATTCAGCAAGGTCTCGGTGGGGGCCTGTGCGTCATCCCAGGGGGAAATCCGACGGCGAACCCGACCGAATTGCTTTGCAATGGCCGGCTTAAAGGTCTGCTGGAGCAAGTCGCCGGGGTCTTTGACTGGATCTTGATTGACTCGCCGCCGTGTTTGCCCGTAGCCGATGCGAATATTCTTGCTGATATTTGTGACGGCGTGCTTTTTGTGGTCAAGGCGCGTTCAACGCCCTCGGCCGTGGTGGAGAAAGCCGGTCGGGAGCTCCGGGGACGGAACGTCGTCGGAGTTGTCATGAATCAAGTGGATCAACACGCGCTAGGCTATAGTTCCCATTATGGGTCCCCGTATATAGGGGAGCCCCAAGGTTCCAAGGAATCCCCAGGTTCCAAGGAATAGCCCTCGAATCCGATGTGCACGACGGTCGATGGGCGCACCACCAAGGCGGCATCTTCGCCGTCAGAGTAGCGAATCAGAGGCCGCTTCACCCAAAGAAGCGCGTAGGAGGTGCAAATGCTTAGACGAATACCGGCTGGAGTTTTTGCGCTGGCATTGCTTGCTTTGCCAGCATGTGCGCAACAGAACGCGGTTCCCTCGACGCCGGGCTCTGCGGCGGGGGCGCCAGGGGATCGGGTCGCTCCGAAAGCAGCGACAGCGGATCCGAACTACGTGATTGGTCCGCAAGATATTCTTGATGTTAGCGTCTGGAAAGAACCTGAGGTTTCGCGCTCCGTCCCGGTGCGGCCGGACGGGAAGATCTCGTTGCCATTGCTGAACGACGTACAAGCCGCAGGATTGACTCCGGCACAGCTCACGACGCAAATCAGCACGGGCCTCAACAAGTTCATGACGAATCCAGAGGTTACGGTCATCGTCACGCAGATCAACAGCCAGCGCGTGTACGTTTTGGGCGAAGTGACCCGATCGGGCGGCTATATCCTGTTGCCAGGAATGACGGTCCTGCAAGCCATCTCCAATGCCGGTGGACTGACCCAATACGCCAACGGCAAGAAGATCTATGTGCTTCGGACAAATGGGGCGAAGCAAGACAAACTATTCTTCAACTACAAACAGGTCCTCGAAGGGAAAAAAACTGATGAGAATATCGTGCTGAAATCGGGCGACACGGTGGTTGTGCCGTAGTCCGGGAAGCCCCTTTTCCAATCCCCCTGCGCATATTGTTCCCACCGACTGCCCGGCTCCGGGCGGCCGGTGGAGTAACCGTAAGTTAACTTTAATTCCCTAGTTGATCATCCGCTAGCTGTACCCCGGTGCTGTTCCTTTTCTGGCCTTTGGACCAGTAGGGCCTCCACACGCTCGCTTGACACACTGCGAGCGTGAAGAACATTTATGCCCAGTTTTTTGACTGCAAATCACAACAGCGCCCCCATACAAGCGCGCGCGCCGGGGTCGCTGACAAGATCTTCTTTTTTCTCCCAGTCGTCGCTGTTTTGATCCTGGCTTTGATCCAGACCGGGTGCACGGGTTTCGCGGGCGTTCATGCTACGAACTCGACAAGTTCTTCGACGGACCCGCCGTCAACGACGGCGCCAGTGATCAGCACACCGCCATTGAGTCAAACCGTGACGGCGGGCCAAACCGCGACATTTGCGGTGGCGGCATCGGGCACGGCGCCGCTCAGCTATCAATGGAGCAAGAACGGAACGACCATTCCCGGAGCGCAGGCAGCGTCCTATATCACGCCAGCGACGGGGATGTCAGACAACGGAGCGCAATTCGCGGTTGCCGTGAGTGACGCGGCGGGAACTGTAAACAGCGCTGCCGCAATCCTCACGGTGACTGCCGCCCCGACCGCACCATCGATCAGCACGCAGCCATTGAGCCAGACGATTGTGGTAGGCCAGACCGCGACATTTTCGGTGAGCGCGTCGGGAACCGGCCCATTGAGCTACCAGTGGAATAAGAACGGGACCGCCGTTGGAAGCGCCACATCGCCGAGTTATACAACACCGGCGACTACCTCGGCCGACAATGGAGAGCAGTTCACCGTTACGGTGACCAACAGTGTGAGCAGTGTGACGAGTAACGTCGCTGCGCTGACCGTGAACCCCGCAACCTTGGTCCTGAATGCCAATACGACGAGCCTAAATTTCGGAACTGTAAATCTCGGGAGTAGCGGGGGCCTCAGCGTGACGTTTACGAACGCTGGAAATTCCAATGTCACCATTTCCAACGTCAGCGTCTCGGGGGCGGGATTCGCGGCGAGCGGCATTTCGACCGGACAGACTGTAACACCCGGACAAACGGCCACGCTCAATGCGACCTTCACACCAGCGACAGCGGTGGGCGTAAGCGGGAGCGTTACAGTGACCAGCAACGCCGCGAACTCACCGGCGACCATTGCTTTGTCGGGGACGGGCGTTCCGGCAACACATTCGGTTACTCTTTCCTGGAGTCCCGCCGCTTCTACGGTCGTCGGATACAACATCTACAGTTCGACGGTTTCGGGAGGGCCGTATACCCAGTTGAATTCCACGCTGATCACGACGACGCAGTACGTGGATACCACCGTACAGGGTGGCCAGACATACTTCTTCGTCGCCACATCCGTCGATTCCAGCAACGACCAGAGCGCGTACTCCAACATCGCCACCGCAACGATCCCGAGCCCCTAATCAGCAGGAACAGCGCAGAAGCGCGGCAGAAGTATGCGAAGGGCTGGCCCCACTGCCGAAGGTGCCGTAAACTTAGCACGTCACGCGGCTGTTCCTTCGTGAGGGCGAAGTATCGCGGGGAATGGTCGGCTTCTGGGCGTCCGCTGTGACGACAGCAACTTCAGAGAAGGCAGAGAGGCGTCCCTATGAAAGGCGTCGTGCTGGCGGGCGGCATAGGAAGCCGGCTGAATCCGCTGACCCGAGTGACCAACAAGCATTTGCTGCCCATCTACGACAAGCCCATGGTCTACTATCCGATCCAGACCCTGGTCAATGCCGGCATTCATGAGATTTTGTTAGTCACCGGCGGAAGGAACGCAGGCGAGTTCCTGCGCCTGCTGGGGAATGGGCGCGAGTTCGGTTTGCGGCACCTGAACTACACCTACCAAGAAGGCGAAGGCGGCATCGCCGATGCCCTTGGACTGGCCGAGTATTTTGCCGGAAACGATCCGATTTGCGTGGTCCTCGGAGACAACATCATCGAGAACAATATTTGTGATGCTGTCGAGAAATTCCAGAAGCAAGGGCAGGGCGCAAAAATTCTTTTGAAAGAGGTCACCGATGCGCAGCGCTTCGGCGTTGCGGAAGTTCGCGGCGATCGAGTGCTCGGGATCGAGGAAAAGCCCCAGAATCCAAAATCGAATTATGCCGTGATCGGAATTTATCTGTACGACGCGAGTGTTTTCCAGAAGATTCGCCGCCTCAAGCCGTCGGGACGAGGCGAGCTGGAAATCACCGACGTGAACAATTTTTATATCGAAGAGGGGACGCTCACCTACGAAGTGCTCGATGGCTGGTGGACCGATGCGGGAACGTTCGAATCGCTGCTGCGAGCGAACAACCTGGTCGCGGAAACCGGCGCGAATAAGACGCCAGCCACGCGGGAGACGGGGGCTTCAGGTGATCGGGAAGTGGTGCGATGAAGCTGTTTGTCACCGGAGGCGCGGGCTTCATCGGATCGAATTTTATCCGCTACGTTCTTTCGCTGGACAAGGGCTATGAGATCGTCAACTACGACAAGCTGACGTACGCTGGGAATCTTGCCAACCTCGAGGGCGTTGCCGACAACCCGAACTATTCCCTTGTTAAGGGCGACATTTGCGATGCCACCGCCGTGGAGGCGGCCATGCGCGGATGCGACGCCGTGGTGCACTTCGCCGCAGAATCACACGTTGATAGGAGTATCTACGAGCCCGCACCGGTGATCGAGACGAACATCACCGGGACGTTCATTCTGCTGCAAATGACCCGAACGTTGCGGCTGGAGCGGTTTGTTCAGATTTCGACCGACGAAGTGTATGGCGATATTCCACCGAGCGCATTTGCGGACGAGCGTTCGCAGGTGCAGCCGAGCAGTCCCTATTCGGCCTCGAAGGCCTCTTCCGACCTTTTGGTGCTGTCGTATGTTCGCACTTACGGATTCCCGGGCGTAATCACTCGCTCATCGAACAATTATGGCCCGTATCAGTTCCCCGAAAAATTTCTTCCTTTAATGATTACGAATGCACTCGATCATAAACCCCTGCCGATCTACGGCGACGGCAAACAAGAGCGGGACTGGCTGCACGTGGAAGACAACTGCCGAGGAGTCTTGGCCGCACTTGAGAAGGGCCGCGTGGGCGCCGTTTACAACATCGGGGGCTTGGACGTGGTCGACAATCTGACGATGGCGCGCCACCTGCTTCGGCTGACGGGGAGGCCTGAGTCTCTTCTATCCTATGTGAAGGATCGTCCAGGCCATGACCGGCGATACGCGCTGCGCTGCGAAGCGATCGAGCGCGAGCTTGGTTGGCGGCCGGCGATTCCTTTAGAAGAAGGCCTGCGGCGGACGATCGAATGGTACAAGACCAATCCGGTGTGGTTGGCGGGCGTGCGCGGAGGCGCTTACCGATCCTATTACGAGAAGTATTACGAAAACCGCGATTCCTCGCTGCGAGCCATTGCCCCCGTGGTTTCCCCAACCTCCTGACCGCGATGACGCCGCTTCCATGACCACCCTGGCGACGGTGCTCCGGGTGCGTCAGCCTCCGTCACGATGAAATGAAGCCTAAGATTCTGCTGACCGGTAAGCGCGGCCAAGTCGGGATGGAGTTAGACGCGGTGTTGCGCCGCTTCGCGGACGTTGCTGCGTTTGACCATGGCGATTTGGAGTTAACGAAGCCGCGAGACGTACGCGAGGCAATCCGCACGATTCACCCGAATATCATTGTGAACGCCGCCGCTTACACTGCGGTGGACCGAGCTGAGTCTGACTCAGCTATGGCACACACAATTAATGCCGAAGCTCCCGCGGTCATGGCTGAGGAGGCCAAGCGTATAGGAGCGGTGCTGGTGCACTACTCGACCGATTACGTTTTCGATGGGACAAAACGGACGCCGTACGTCGAGGAGGACCTGCCAAATCCGCGGAACGTTTACGGGAGAACCAAACTCGCCGGCGAGCAGGCCATCCAGCAGAGTGGCGCAGCTTACTTGATCTTTCGAACCGCATGGGTCTACGGAAGACGAGGGAAGAACTTTCTGCTTACAGTTTTGAGACTGGCCACGCAGCGGGAAGAGTTGAAGATCGTGAGCGACCAGATCGGCGCACCGACGTGCGCGAGTGAAATCGCGGCGGGCACAGGCCAGATCCTCGAGAGGCTTTGCAGCGAGCGAGAGGACGCGAGTTCATTCTCTTCTTTTGCCGGGATCTATCACATGACCGCTGCGGGTGAGACGAGTTGGTATGAATTCGCAAAAGCGATTTTGGAAGAGGCCGGGGAAAACCCGGAATCGCCTTGGCTAGCAGAAGCTACAGATCGTCGACCGGTGACTGCACGCCGCGTCATTCCCATCCAGACAGGTGAGTACCCTACACCGGCTCGGCGGCCGGCATATTCCGTGCTCTCCAATAGCCGCTTGGCTCGCACTTTCGGGATGCAACTCAAGGACTGGCGAGCACAGCTGCACTCTACATTCCTCGAAGCACCTCGATGAAGCGTCTTGGCGGTCGAGTCTTCACAGGCGGCTTGATTCTTCGGACAAGGCCGCGTGGTAGAGTCTCGGAACGGGCCGGGAATTGCAGTTGTCCCGATTCGGCAATACTGGTTTAGTGACAGCGTGCGTCCTTTTCACATCGTGGGGATTCATCGGAGTTGGTAGATTACAGGAAGTAGGGATCACCGACTCTCGTCGTGCAAGAGTCGGGTCTGCCACGGTCGATCCGGTGAGTTCCAGTGTACGTGCGCATTTTGCGTTCTGTAGTACTCTGAAAAAAAACGCATGGTCACCAAAGACAAAATCGAAATGGAAGACCCTTCCGTCTTTGAACACCAAGCTCGGCGGAAAAAAACACGGGGACGTGCAGTCTGGGTCGCGCTCATCCTTGCGATGGCCGCAATAGGCCTGGCGGTGGCCGCGACTTCCTACTGGAAATCTCTCTCGACGACGAACCAACTGACCAGTGGACAGATGTTCCAAAAGTCCACCTGGCGCGTAAAGCTTTTTGCCCGCAAGGCTGCGGGCGGCATTCCCGACCTGTCCTGGACTGAACTTTGGAGGATGGCGAGTGTGCGAGGCGCCTTCGGTCTGGAAAATCTAGTGGAAGGGCGCAGTCTGAATTTTAGCGTCGCGAACGGATACAACACCCTGGCGGATCATCAAGCTGGGGCGAGCATGTTTCGGGTGCGGTGTGCAGTCTGTCACGGGGACGACGGGAAAGGCGGTTATGGCGGGCCGCCGCTGAATCACTCGGGCCTCAAGCATGGCGACAGCGACCTAGCGATTTACAAAGTCATTCGGGATGGCGTGGGGAATACGGCTATGCATCCGCCTCCTATGCCGATGTCAGAGCGATGGCAACTGGTAGGCTACGTGAAGCAACTGCAACTCAGTGGCGCGGGCTTGGCAGCCAATAAAAGTTCTCTGGACATTCAGGTAAGCGCAGAGCAGATCAGGTCAGCGGGAAGCAAGACCGACGAGTGGTTGACCTATTCGGGCTCTCTGGACGGGCACCATTACACACCGCTCAATCAAATTACGACGGCAAACGTCTCGCAACTTCGCGTCCGATGGGTTCGACAGTTCGATACGACCTTGCCGGCGATCGAGGCGACTCCCCTGGTGGTCGGCGGGGTGATATTCACCACCGAACCTCCTTCGGATTCGATCGCGGTCGATGCCATAGATGCTAAATCCGGCGATCTGCTTTGGAGATATACGCGACGCATAACCGCCGATGTGCGGACCTGCTGCGGCCGGGTGAACCGAGGCCTGGCGATGCTCGGTAATCACTTGTACCTTGCAAGTCTCGAAGGTGATTTAGTTTGCCTTGATGCGAATACCGGGAACGTCGTCTGGGAAACCCAGGTCACAGATCCGTCCCACGGCTACTCTCTGACCGTCGCACCGCTGATCGTTAATCGGTCCGTGGTCCTTGGGGTTGCCGGGGCCGAATACACCATACGCGGCTTTGTAGCGGCTTACGACGCGGACACCGGCAAAAAACAATGGCAATTCGACACGGTCCCCGGCCCCGGTGAGCCCGGCCATGAAACCTGGAAGGGTAATTCCTGGCAAAATGGCGGGGGCTCGACTTGGACCACGGGGAGCTATGACCCAGATCTAGACCTGCTCTACTGGGGTGTCGGGAACCCGGCGCCAGCGTTTCAAGGGGACGATCGAGTCGGCGACGACCTATACACTGACAGTGTGATCGCGTTGCACGGCAGCACGGGGAAGCTAGCGTGGCACTTCCAATTCACGCCCCACGACCAACATGACTGGGACTCAACCCAGACGCCGATTTTGG
>Ga0302326_10014825_pt1 | contig 16446 bp, 12 predicted proteins | sample Palsa_T0_3_FD_202264 | JGI IMG/M metagenome (GOLD analysis project Ga0302326, IMG submission 202264) | Peat permafrost microbial communities from Stordalen Mire near Abisko, Sweden - Palsa_T0_3 | ecosystem: Environmental > Terrestrial > Soil > Palsa > Peat permafrost | place: Sweden: Abisko...
CCGAAGAGGGTGAGGCGCAACGCGCCGCGCTGGTCGAGACGGGCCTGCTCATGCCGCACTGGCCGGCGCCGTGGGGCCGCTCGGCCGATCCGCTCGATCAACTGGTGCTCGAGGAGGAGCTCGCCGCGGCCGGCGTGTCCCGACCCCACCTGGCCGTCGGCGCATGGGCACTCCCCACCATCATCGCCCATGGCACGGACGAGCAACAGGAGCGCTGGGTGCGACCGACGCTGCTGGGCAAGCTTTCGTGGTGCCAGCTGTTCAGCGAGCCCGGCGCCGGCTCGGATCTCGCCGCCCTGAGCACCCGGGCCGATTCGGTCGAAGGTGGTTGGGTTCTCAACGGGCAAAAGGTGTGGACCTCGCTGGCGATGACGGCGGACTTCGGCATCTGCCTCGCTCGCTCCGACCCGGACGCGGCCAAACATGCAGGCATCACCTACTTCATCGTCGATATGCACGCCGACGGCATCGATATCCGTCCACTACGGGAACTGACAGGGGCGGCGATGTTCAACGAGGTGTTCCTGACCGATGTCTTCATTCCCGATGACGCAGTGATCGGGAGCCCGGGAGACGGCTGGCGCATCGGCCGGACCACGTTGTCCAACGAACGTGTCTCCATGTCGTCGGGGGCGGCATTCGGCAACGGTGTCGAATCGCTGATCCGCACCATCGAGCGCGGCGGTCGTGACGACGCACCAGCCCGCTCGAGGGAGTTGGGGCATCTCCTTGTCGAGGCGCAGTCGCTGGCCCTGCTGAGCCTACGTTCGACGCTGCGCACCCTCTCGGGAGTCGACCCCGGCAGCGGAGCCAGCGTTCGCAAGCTGTTGGGAGTCGAGCACGAGCAGCGCGTGCAGGAGATGGGCATGGCCCTCTACGGGGCGGACGGGGCGGTGCTCGACGGGGAAGCCCAGCGATGGGAGGAGGGTTTTCTCTCGACCCGGTGCCTGACCATCGCCGGGGGGACGAGCGAGGTGCAGCGCAACGTCATCGCCGAGCGCATGCTCGGCCAACCGCGCGATCCCGAGCCGGGGATGTGAGGCGGGCCGGCGGCTCGCCCCGAGCCTGACGCCCGTGTCATAGTTGGAGATGCGCCCCAGACAGCACGTGGCGGCGTTCGTTCGACCCCAGTACCGGACCGAGCACCGGCTCGGCCTTCTGACGGAGGTGACCTGACATGGCAATGTCCGTGCTCGAGCAGCGTGATGATCTGGGCGTCAAGCCCGGCCGCCTCTTCATCGACGGGGTGTGGGGCGATGCCTCGGACGGGGGGACCTGGGAGCAGATGAACCCGGCCACCAACGAGGTGGTCACCACCTTTGCCATCGGCACCGTCGCCGACGTCGACCGGGCCGTGGCAGCGGCCCGCCGGGCCTTCGACGAAGGTCCCTGGCCCCGTATCACGGCCAAGGAGCGTAAGAAGTACTTCAGCCGCCTGATCGCCTTGATCGACGAGCACGGCGAAGAGCTCAACCGGTTGCAGACGTTGGAGATGGGCATGCCCATCGCGTTCTCCTCCATGTCCGTCGTCTCGAGCGAGATGGCCGCGGGTGTCTTTGACCACCACGCCGGCTGGATCGACAAGATCTGCGGTTCGACCTATCCCACCTATGAAGCCGGCCCGACGGGGGGAGACGTGCAGATCATGAGCTTCCGGGAGCCGGTGGGCGTGGTGGCCGCCATCATCCCGTGGAACGCCCCCATGATGCTCTTCGCCCAGAAGGTGGCACCCGCCTTGGCCACCGGCTGCACCCTGGTGGTCAAGCCGTCCGAGTTCGCCGTGCTCACATCGTTGAAGCTGGCCGCCCTCATCGACGAGGCAGGCTTCCCGCCCGGCGTCTTCAATCTCATCCCGGGACCGGGCAATCCCACCGGCGAGGCCCTCATAACCCACCCCGGCGTCGACAAGGTCACCTTCACCGGCAGTCGCGCCGTGGGCAAGCGGATCCTCGAAGCGAGCGGGGACACGGTCAAGCGGGTCACCCTCGAGCTGGGTGGGAAGTCGCCCAGCATCGTGTTCGAGGATGCGCCGAGCGTCGAGGGCGCGGCCATGATGGCCATGGGCATGGTGTCCATGGGACTCTCGGGCCAGGGCTGTGTCTGCCAAACGAGATCACTGGTGCACCGCAGCGTGTATGACGCGTTCGTGAATGCTGCGGCATCGTTGGTCGGCATGGTGCAGTTCGGTGATCCCTTCGACAGCGCCACCACGTCGAGCGCCATCATCAACAAGCGCCAGCTCGACAAGGTGCTCGGGTTCATCGAGAAGGCCCCGTCACAGGGCGCGCGCCTGGTGGCTGGCGGAGACCGACCCGGAGGCGACCTTTCCCAGGGCAACTTCGTCAATCCGACCCTGTTCGCCGACGTCGACAATTCCATGACGGTGGCGCGCGAAGAGGTCTTCGGGCCGGTGCTGGTGGCCATGCCGTTCGACGACGAGGCGCACGCCATCGCACTGGCCAACGACACGGAGTACGGGCTCGGGGCGGGCGTCTACACCACCAACATCGCACGTGCCTTTCGCGTCGCCAGGGCCGTCCGGGCCGGCACGGTCGGGGTCAATGAGTACACCGTGTGGCCGAATGCGCCGTTCGGCGGCATGAAGCAGTCCGGGCTCGGGCGTGAGGGCGGATGGGGAAGTATCGAGGCGTTCACCGAGACCAAGTCCGTCGTCATCGGCCTGTCGGGCTGACACCGGCGGTGCACGGGTCGACGCCGGCGCCGGTCCGGGTCGGTCCGGGTCGGCGCCCTCCCGCCGTCTGACGATTGCCCCATGGGTGTTGCCGGACCCACGAAAAGGGGCCTCCACCTGAGCGGGTACCACCAGCGTGGACGGTTGCTGTCCGGTTGCACGTGGGGGCGCAGGTGAGAATTGTGGCCCAACAGTGGGCCCCTTCGGGCATACTTTTGACGACAAAGGCAAACCCTCCGCGAGGGGGGGACGCAAAGCTACGGGACTCTCTGAGTGAGCCGGGTTGCCGAAAATGGTTTCTCAACCCCATTTCCGTGATGGCCCACCTCCTCGGCGTCCCTTGGAGGAGACGTGGACCAGGCGGCGCGGACACGACACGGGCAGGCGGTCGCCGCTGTGTTGGGCGTGCTCTGTATCACCGCGCTGGCGATTGCCGCCTTCGTTGGTGGTTGGCTCACCTCCCCGGCCGGCGCGACCGGCATCCTTCCGCCGAACAATCCACCCGGCGACATCGCGCCGTCCAGCACGGACTTTCTCGCCTCGATCGACTCGGCGCGGGCGGCCGAAGGCGTGGGTCCCATGAACGTCTCGGAGGCCACGATCTCAGGCCTGCCCATACCCGAGCAGGCCTTCATCGTCGTCAACGAGGAACGGCTAGACCGGGGACTTCCCCCCATCTCGGACATGACGGCCCAGCTCGATGCGGACGCCCAGGAGGGCGCGGATGCCGGGGACGACCCGAGTTTTCCGGCCAGCATGAACGGTGGGGCGCAGCTGACGTGGGGTGGGTCCGTCTGGGCCGGTGGGCTCAGCTCGGTCTTCGAGGCGGACTACTACTGGATGTACGCGGACGGCTTCGCGGGATCGCAGGCCGCGACCACCAACGAGGACTGCACATCGAGCTCGTCTTCGGGGTGCTGGGGACACCGGGACATCATCCTGCACCAGTTCAACTCGTGCGGATCCGCGCCGGTGACACTCTCCATGGGTGCCGCGTTCTCGTCGACAGGTGCGTCGGGAGGGTCGATTGCCGTCCAGCTGATCGGCTCGTGCGGTCCGGCGCCTGCGGGCATCACAATGACGTGGAGCCAGGTCGAGGCCGCCATCTTCGCTGCGCCGCGCATCATTGGTATCGCCACCCTTCAGGACGGCAAGGGTTATTGGGAAGCCGAGGCGAACGGGGCCGTCGCCGCGTTTGGCGCAGCAGCGAATTACGGGTCCATGGCGACGGCGACGCTTAATTCGCCCGTGGTCGGGATCGCCGCCACCCCCGACGGGCAGGGGTACTGGTTGGTCGCCGCCGACGGCGGGGTCTTCAGTTTCGGCGACGCCAACTTCTACGGCAGCACCGGGGCCACGCACCTGGTGGCTCCTATCGTCGGACTGGCCCCCACCCCCGACGGGCGGGGGTACTGGTTGGTCGCCGCCGACGGCGGGGTCTTCAGCTTCGGTGACGCGCCGTTCCGCGGCAGCATGGGCGGCCACACGCTCAACCGTCCGGTGGTCGGCATGGCGACCGACCCCGCCACTGACGGCTATTGGCTGGTCGCGGCGGACGGGGGGATATTCAGCTTCGACGCCCCCTACTTCGGCAGCACCGGCGACCTGCGGCTGGACCAACCGATCGTCGGCATGGAGGCGCTCGCCGGAGGCCAGGGCTACCGGTTCGAGGCGGCGGACGGCGGCGTCTTCTGCTTCGGCGCCGCCAGCTTCTCCGGATCGATGAGTGGCGACGCGCTGGCCGCCCCCGTGGTGGGCATGGCCGCCGACCCGGTCACCAACGGCTACTGGTTGGTGGCCGCCGACGGGGGTGTCTTCAGCTTCGGCAATGCCGCCTACTACGGCCGCATCACCGGCTGACCCGATCCAGCTGACAGATCCGCCGGGACGGCCCCGTGCCCTTCCACCCGGGTCGGGCCACAGCGACCCGGGCTCGTGCCTTGGTAGCGTCGACCCTCATCGTGGTCGCCACGAGTGAAGGGAGCCATCGGTGAAGCTGTCCATGCAACTGAGCTATGCGGGGGGTTTTGCCGAGTCAGCCCGTATGACCGCCGAATTGGAAAAGGTCGGGCTGGACATCGTCTGGGTCGCCGAGGCCTACGGCTTCGATGCGCCGAGCTTGATGGGGTACCTGGCGGCCAAGACCGAGCGGGTGCAGATCGGTGCGGCGATCCTCCCCATCTACACGCGTACGCCCACCCTGATCGCCATGACCGCGGCGGGGATCGATGCCCTGTCGGGTGGGCGGTGCGAGCTCGGTCTCGGCGCCTCGGGGCCCCAGGTGATCGAGGGCTTCCACGGGGTCGCTTACGACCGACCGCTCACGCGGACGCGCGAGATCATCGAGATCTGCCGCGCCGTGTGGGCCCGGGAGGCTCCGCTCACCCACGACGGTGCCGCGTACCAGATCCCGCTGCCGTCGGGTCAGGGGACCGGACTGGGTAAAGCGCTCAAGATCATCGGTCGTCCCGTGCGCGCCCGCATCCCGATCTGGGTGGCGGCGTTGGGGGAGAAGAACGTGGCGATGACGGCCGAAGTGGCCGATGGGTGGCTTCCGATGTTCTTCGTGCCCGAAAAGGTCAAGGAGGTGTTCGGGGCCTCTCTCGACGCCGGAGCGGCGAGACGTGACCCCAATCTGGAGCCCCTGCAGATTGCGGCGGGGGGTCTCCTGGCCATCGGTGACGACGCCGCGGTGGCCCCCTTCCGCGAGCTGGGGAGAGGAGCGGCGGCACTGTACATCGGGGGCATGGGCGCCAAGGGCCGGAACTTCTACAACGCGCTGGCCTGTCGTTACGGGTACGAAAAGGAAGCGGGAGAGATCCAGGATCTGTATCTCGCCGGCAAGAAGAAGGAAGCGGAAGCGAAGGTGCCCGCCGAGCTCCTCGAGGCCACGTCGCTGTGCGGTTCCGAGGAATACATCAAGGACCGTTTGGCCGCATTCGCCGAAGCCGGGGTGACCCACCTCAACGTCACGCCCGTGGGCGGCAATCCGGTGGCGATGATCGAGAAGGTCCGCGGCTGGATCTAATTTAATCGACGTTCTCGGCCGAGCGATCCACAGGGCGCCAGTCGTCCCGATCGGGCAGGGAATGGCGGAACAGGCGGGCCGCATTGCCTCCGGCGATGGCGCGCAACTCGTCGTCGGGGAGTCCGCCCCAGGTGTCGGCCAAGACGCGCTGCGTATCGGGCCATGACGAGTCGGCGTGGGGGTAGTCGCTCTCGACCATGATGTGATCGACCCCGATCACATGGCGCAGGGGCACGATCGACGGGTCATCGATCGAACAGAACCAAAAGTTCCGGCGCAGCACTTCGCTCGGCAACGTCGTCGAGGGCCAGGCCGTGCTCTCGTTCCCCGACGCGGAGTGGCTCAGGACGTAGTCGGCCCGATCCATCAGCATGGGCACCCAGCCGATGCCGCCCTCTGACATGGCGATGGCGAGACGGGGGAAGCGGAGAGGCACGCCCGACCACAGCCACTCGCCGGCGGCCACCAGTGCGTTGACGGGGAACAGCGTGGGCAGCAGCTCGAACGGGGGGTCGGGGGAGGGTAGCGGCGCCCAGGAGGAGGCACCGGTGTGCAGACAGACCACGGTGTCGGTGTCCTGACAGGCGGCGAACAGTGGGTCCCAGTAGCCGCTGAATATGGACGGGAAGCCAAGCTGGGCCGGGAACTCCGGGAAGCTCATTGCCTTGAATCCCCGCGCTGCGTTCTTCGCAACCTCGTGCACGGCGGTCTCGATGTCGGCCAGGTACGGGAGCTGCAGTGGGATGATGCGCTCGGGGTAGGGGGCCGCCCAGGCGTCGTGGTGCCAGTCGTTGTAAGCCCGCAAGCAGGCCAGGCCGAGGCCAGGGTCGCCGGCGCGCGAGTAGACGGCGCCGCAGAATCCCGAGACGAGGGACGGGAAGCACAGGGACGCCCATATGCCGGCGAGATCCATGTCGGCGATCCGCTCGTCGATGGCGAAACACCCGGGGCGCATCTCATCGAACCGGGCTGGATCCATGCTCCATTCCGAGCGGGGCCGGCCGACCACGGCGTTGAGGCCGATGTTCGGGTATCGCCGGGACTCGAAGAGCCAGTGTTGGTTGCCCGATTCGTCCTCCACGATGTGCGGCGCGGCGTCCCCGAACGCGGCCGGCAACCGCTGCTCGAAGAGGTCGGGTGGCTCAATGAGGTGGTCGTCGACCGAAATGATGGGCACACCGACAGTCCGTTTGACGGGATCCGGAAGCAGGGTGGCGGTTGTTTCGGTGCCGGCGGTCATCGCGCAGAGGACACTATCGGCCTGGGCCCGCGACGGGCCGGAGTCGCAGCCCTTTTGCCCGGAGTCGCAGCCCTTTGCCCGCAGTGCTCCTTAGAGCAGCCTGGTGGGCAACGGGGTTTCGATGACGGTGTCACCGTCGCGCACGAGGGAGTACGCCAGCTTGCCCGGCACCTCGGTGAAGGCTTCGTGGAGGTCCGTGCCGAAGAAGATCAGTCCGGTCCCGTTCTCGGTGGCGTAGCCGTCGGGCAGCGTGCCGTTGGCGATGAGCCGGTGTACCAGCGGTCGCCGCTGTTCCTCGGCGTCGTGGTGCGGGCTGTTGCTGTAGGGCAAGAACGCCAGGCCATTGGTTATCACTTGGAGGGTGGGGCCGAACGAGTCCGTCGTCCCGCCGATGTGCCAGCACAGCGATCCGGCCGACACCCCCTTGAGCACCACACCGGACTCCCAGCACTCGCGAAGAATGACGTCGAGCCCATGCAGCCGCCACAGGGCGAGCAGATTGGCGGTGCTCCCACCCGAGACCCAGATCACGTCCTGCGCCAGAAGATGGGCCCGCACATCGGGGACGTTCGGCATGGGGAACAGCGTCAGGTGCGAGCTCACCATGCCGAGTTTGGAGAAGGCGTTGTGCACGGCGGCCAGCCGCGCCGAGTCATCGCCGACCGCCGTGGCGATCGTGCAGATGCGGGGGTGCTCCCCGGCTTGCGCCAGATTTGCGGCCAGCCGATACGAAGCGCCCGGTCGGATGTTCCCCGGATCGGGTCCATCGGCCTGGAAGCCGATGCTGGTGGCGATGATGGTGGGTCGGCGAGCGGTCAACCCGGCAGGACTTCAGGGTTCACGATGTGCAGGGGGCGGGCGCCGGCCAGGAGTCGGCAGAGGTCCTCCGCGATCGTCCGGGTGTGGTTCGTCTCGGTGTTGTACGTGGCGCCGCCGATGTGCGGCGTCAGCACGACCGACGAGAATTCGGTCAGCGGGTGGTCCGTGGGCAGATGCTCGCCCTCGAAATGGTCCAGTCCGGCTGCCCCCACCTTGCCCGAGCGCAGCGCATCCACCAGGGCATCGGTGTCGTGGATCTTGGCCCGGGCGGTGTTGAGGTACACCACGCCGTCCCGCATCTTGGCGAACTCGGTCTTACCGATCATGCCGGTCGTCTCCGGGGTCACCGGGGCGTGGACCGAGATCACGTCCGAGCGCTCGAACAGCTCGTCGAGCGTGCTGGTGGCCTCCGGGGCGTAGGGGTCATAGGCCAGCACTTCCATGCCCAGGCCACGCAGCCGCCACCGCAGGGCCCGCGCCACCGCTCCCAGACCGACCAGCCCCACGGTCCTGCCGGAAAGTTCCCAGGCCCGGTAGCGCTGGTAGGGGATCTTCCCGTCGCGGTAGATCTCCCCGGCCCGGACGTCCTTATCGGCCGGGATCAAGCCGCGCGTGGCGGCGAAGAGGAGGGCGACGGCGAGCTCGGCCACTGCGTCGGCATTACGCCCCGGTGCGCGGAGCACCGGTACCCCGGCGGCCGTGGCGGCCGCCACGTCCACGTTGGTGGGGTCACCGCGGCAGCTGGCCACGGCGATCATCGGCTGCTCGTAGAGCTCGGCTCCGCACGAGTCGCCCTCGACCACCACGATGTTGGCGCCTTCCTCGGCGACCCGGGCGGCCAGCTGCTGGGCGTTGTAGATGCGCAGCTGAGGCAGATCGAGCCACGAGTCGAGTACGAGATCAGCCAATTGATGGAGCAGGTCGAGCCCGGGACCACGTACCGCTGCAGTGACCAGAGCTTTCGGCCGTGCGTTGCTCATCTCCCCGGACTCCTCTCGATGATCGGACTTTCGTCCATAATGGCGGCATCATGACACGGATCGGGGATTTGTGAGCAACTCGAGGGGGCCGATCACGGTCGGCGTTGACATTGGCACGACGTCGGTAAAAGCCTTGGCCGTCGACGAGGACGGGGAGGTCGTGGCCCGCAGCCGGGTGGCCCACAAGATCCTGGCCTCGGAGCCGGATCAATTGCGCCACGACGCGCGGCGGGCCTGGCGCGCCGGACCCCAGAAGGCCTATGCGGCGCTGTCGGCCGAGCTGGCCGCGTCGGGGAACCCCGATATCGCGGGGGTGGCCGTCGCCTCCATGGTCCCTTCGCTCACGGCGGTGAATCGGCGCGGTGTGCCGACGCTGCCCGGGCTCCTCTACGGCGACTTCGAGGGGCGACCCGCCCCGTCCTCGCACGATGGTGATGCGGCCGACGAGGGACCGGGTATGCCCGATGCGGAAGGCTTTCTGCGGTGGGCCCACGCCCAGGCGCCCGATGCCACGGGCTACTGGCCGTGCCAGGCCGTCGCCACCTACGCACTCGCCGGCGTGCCGGCCATCGATACCGGAGTCACCGCCTCCATGGGCACCCTGCATGTCGGAGGCCAGTGGAACACGGAACTGCTCGACGCCATGGGCGTGACCCTGTCGCAGCTTCCGCGCGTCGTGCCGATGTGCGTCGCCGGGGGCACCCTCCCCGGCAGCGACACCGTCTTCACCGGCGGCTCCATCGATGCCATGTGCGACCAGGTGGTGGCGGGAGCCGGTGAACCGGGCGACGTCCATGTGATCTTTGGCGCCACACTGATCGTGTGGGTGGTGGCCGACGAGTGGATCCAGGTACCCGGCCTCATCAGTTACCCCCATACGACGCCGGACCGGTTTCTCATCGGGGGTCCGAGTAATGCCGGCGCGCTGTTCGTCGATTGGGCCCGCACCCTCTTGCGCGGCGCGCCGCTCCCGGGACCGGCACGCGAGCGCCTGCAGCCCCGGATCGGGGTTCCGGATCGGGTGCCCGTCTGGCTGCCCTACCTGCGCGGGGAACGCACGCCATTCAATGACCACACGTTGCGCTCGAACCTGTACGGACTGGACATCGCCTCAGGCGCCGAGGCGCTCGAGCGAGCTGCCTTCGAGGCGAGTGGATTCGTGATCCGCCGGATCATCGACGCTTCGGGGGTCACCCCAAAGCGCATCATCGCCAGTGGAGGGGGGTCACGGGTGACGGCCTGGATGGCGGCCGTTGCCGATGCGACCGATCTGCCGGTTGACACCCTCACCGTCCCCGACGGCGCCGCGCGCGGCGCCGCCTTCCTCGCCCGCATGGCCGCCGGCCTGGAGTCTTCGCTCAATGAGTCGAGCCGCTGGGCCAGCATCGGGCGCCGGGTCGATCCCGATCCCGCCTGGGTGGGCGCGACAGCGTCGCGCTACCGGCGATTCTGCGAGCTGGGAACCGGCGCCTAGGTCGTCAAATCTCCGAGCGCTCAGGCGCCATTGGGCGTAAACGCCACCTTGAGCGCCCCGCTGTTGTCCTGCCGGGCGATGACCTTGAGGGCATCCCACCAGTCGGTCAGGGCGAACCGGTGGGTCAGCATGGGGGTGATGTCCAGGCGCCCGTCGGCCACCAGCTGGAGGTAGTGGGCGATGGCGTGTTGGCGCACGCCGTCGAGCTCCTCTATGCCGAAGGCGTTGGACCCGGTGATGACCAGCTCCTTGAAGTAGATGGGCGTCGATTCCCAACGCTGGGGGGTGGACACGCCGGTATAGACGAGGCGGCCTCGCGCGGCCAGCACGCGCACGCCGACCTCGAGCGTCTCGGCCTTGGCGATCGTGTCGTAGATGACATCGATGTGCCCGGGGTGGGTCACCGGCAACCCGTCGAGCGGCGCATGGAGTACCGCACCCGACCACTCGGCCAGCGCCTCGACGAGGGCCAGACGCGGCTCGTGCGGAAACACCTTCGCCGCGCCGAAAGCGAGAGCCATGTCGTGCTGGGCTTCGAAACGCGCCACGACGCCAACCTCGACCTCGGGGTAGAGGAGGCGCAGGATGGCGACGGTGGTGAGGCCCAGCGCGCCGGCTCCGTACACCACGACCCGTCCGTTCGTCGGAGGTGGATTGCGGACGATGGCGTGGAAGGACACCGAGAACGGGTCGGCCAGGACCGCCGCCTCGTTCGAGATGCCGTCCGGGACCGGGATGAACATGGAGTCGTGCGCCGCCAGCAGCTCGGCCCAGGCTCCGGGTGCCCCGGCGATCACGCCGAGGTGTACGCCGGCGCCGAGGTCGCCCTTCGTGAAGCTCCAGCACAGGCTGAGATCTCCCGCCGCACAGGGCGGGCACATCGGCGTGATCCCGCGGGGAGCGCACGTGAGCCACGGGTTGAGCACGACCCGTTGCCCCACCTGCAGCCCGGTGGCCTCGGGCCCGAGAGCCACCACCTCGGCCACGACCTCGTGGCCGGGGACGTGTGGCAACGAGGAGAACGCCGCCATCGGATTGTCGATGTCGCCCGTGCTGAAGTCCCCCAGGACCAACTTGGCGTCGGAGCCGCATATGCCCGAGAGGATGGGTCGGGTGATGACCCAGTCCGGCCGGACCATCCGGGTGTCATCGATCTCGTGCAGTCCGAAGGGCAGACCGGCCAGCATTGTTTCCAGATCGTCGCCGGGTGCCGGACGGATCTCAGCGGGATCGGGCGGGGAGCCGAAGACGAGGGCTTTCATGGCGCCTCGCCCGGCTGCGCCCGATCGGTCATGGCCCGCATGCCGATCAGGAAGCTGTCGAAGTCGGCCGTCTTCATTTCGGCTACCGCTTTCATGTCGGGCAGGTAGTGCTCGAATGTGTCGCTGTCGACGGCGTCGGCGATGCCTTGCGCGATTTCCGACGGGGGATCTTTCGGTCCGTCGTAGAGGGGGGCGTCGTTACCCGGTTGATCCCAGATCTCGGTGTCGATGGCACCCGGAAGGATCAGCTTGACCTGTACTCCGGAGCGATCGAGGTCCATCGCCAACGCCTCGCTCCAACCCGCCAACGCGAACTTTGACGCCGAGTACGCCGCTTCGGTGGCGATGCCCAGCCGACCCCCGAGGCTCGAGACATTGACGATTGTGCCGGCTTTGCGGGCCAGCATGCGGGGAAGCAGGGCCAAGGTAATGGCGACGGGCGAGAAGTAGTTGGTGGTCATGGTCCTCTCGACTTCGGCCATGGTCAACTTGGTGGCGTGACGGCGCATGGGCGCGCCGGCATTGTTGATCACCACGTCGATCCCGTCGAAGTGATCCCATATGGACAGCGCCAGATTGGCTGCTGCCGCCGGGTCGGACAGGTCGCCGGCCCAACACTGCGATTCGGGCGACGTGACCCGGCAGTCCGCCAGCACGGCATTGAGCCGATCTTCCCGCCGCGCCACGAGGGCGACGGTGTCACCCCGGGCGGCCAGCACCCGGGCCACCGCCTCGCCGATACCCGAAGAGGCGCCCGTAACGAGGAACGTCCGCTTACGCGCCGTCACGTCCATTCTGACCTTCACTCCCGCGTCGGAATCGGTGCCGTTTCCCGTCTGACCAGGTATTTGGCACATTTCGGGGTGAGCGAGGGGTCTCGAACCCCCGACCTCCAGGACCACAACCTGGCGCTCTAACCAACTGAGCTACGCCCACCGAGGGGCATAAGTGTGGCACATCAACCAAGGTCCTACGGCATGAATCACGGTATCGACGTTGTATGCCAGGCTGGATGGGACGGCCCGCCCCTGTAGCTCAATTGGATAGAGCAGGTGGTTTCTACCCATCAGGTTGCGCGTTCGAATCGTGCCGGGGGCGCCAATTGGACGGAACGGCATCTGGTGGGTGCGCTCCAGTGAATGCTATTCCCGGAACTCAGCCGAAGTGGCCCGTCACGTACGCTTCGGTCCGCGGGTCCTGCGGGGACGAGAACACGTCGACGGTGGAGCCCACTTCGACCAATGTCCCGACGTGATCGTCGTTGAGCAGGAAAACGGCGGTCCGGTTCGAGATCCTCGTGGCTTGGAAGAGGTTGTGGGTGACCAGAGCGATGGTGACGTGGGCGGAGAGTTGGACGATCAACTCCTCGATCTGTGCCGATGCCATCGGGTCGAGTGCCGAACACGGCTCGTCGAGCAGAAGCACCTCGGGCTCGACGGCGAGGGCACGGGCGATGCAGAGGCGCTGCTGCTGGCCACCCGAGAGGCGTACGGCGGGGAGGCCGAGCCTGTCCTTCACCGAATTCCACAGCGCAGCCTGGCGGAGTGCCGCCTCGGCCGCCTCGCGCAGGAACTCCCGCTTCTTGACTCCGTTCATGCGTAGGCCGGCCACCACGTTGTCGAAGATGCTCAAGGTCGGGAAGAGGTTGGGGCGCTGGAACACCATGCCGACTCTGGTCCGGACGATTTCTGGTTGGGTGTCTTTGGCATAGACGTCGAGGTCACCGATGCGGATGACGCCGGTCACCCGTCCCGTTGTGTGGTCATGGAGGCGGTTGATCGACCGCAAAATGGTGGTCTTGCCGCAACCCGAGGGCCCGAGCAACGCGGTGACCTGGCTTTTCGGAAGCACCAGGCTCACGTCGCGCACGGCCACCTGCTTGGCGTTCTCGACCTTGCCGTAGCGCACGGTCACATGCTCGAGGCTGACGCCTATCTCCTCGCGGCCGGCGCCGGAGGCCGCCCCCGCCGGACTATCGAGCATGGCGGGTGGCGTAGGCGGCGAAGGTCCGGGCGCCGATGCTCAGGACGAGGATAAAGGCCACCAGGACGAGGGCGGTGGCCCAGGCCACCGTCTGGAGGTGCGGGTCGGCCTGGGTGCCGTCCTGGAGGATCCGCAACGGCATGGCGTCCATCGGTTGAAACGGATTGGTCTCGAGCACCGTGCTCCCGAGGGCGGTGAAGAGAAGGGGGGCCGTTTCCCCGACGGCGCGGGCCACGGCGAGCAGGTTGCCCGTCACGATCCCCGGCAATGCCGTGCGCAGCACCACGGAACGGGCGACCCGGGACGGCCGCGCACCGAGCGCGAGAGCCGCATCCCACAGGTCCTCGGGAACGGTGCGCATGGCGACCTCGTCGGCGCGGATGATGATCGGCAGCATGAGGACGGCCAGGGCGAAGCTGCCCGTGATGCCGGAGTAGTGGCCACTGGGCACCACGATCAGGGCGTAGGCGAAGACACCGATGGCGATGGACGGGACCCCCGACATGACGTCGGCCACGAAGCGAATGGTGGCCGCCACCTTTCCCCGCCGGTCGACCAGGAACAGGGCCACCGCCAACCCCACCGGGATGGCGACCGCCGCGGCCAGGCCGACGATGATCAGGGTGCCGATGATGGCGTTGTAGATGCCCCCACCCGGGACGCCCTGCGGGACGGGCACTTGGGTGAAGAAGGCGACCGAGAGCCCATGGACGCCGCGCTCGATCGTGTAGGAGATGAGCGCGACCAGGGGGATGAGGGCGATGATCAGCGCGACGTAGCACGCGATCCGCGTGCCGTTGCCGACCAGCCTCCGGCGGCGGAGCGTGGTGCGAGAGGCATGACGAACGACGTCTCGCCGACGCGCCATGGCTTCGGGGGACAGCAGCCCGGACGGATCCTGGGTCGCGGTGCCCGGCCGGGCGGTCATGCGGGGACTGCCTCAGTGTCGGTGATCAGGTCATCGGGCAGGGCCGCTTCGTGCCCCTTGGAGGATCTGCCCCGGATAAGGAGTTGGCCGCCGATGTTGGCCAGGGCGGTGAAGACGAGGAGGACCACCACCAGTCCGATCACCGCACTCCGCTGTACGCCGATGGCCTCGGAGAAGAAGCTGATGACGGCGGAGCCCAGGGTTGTGCCGTTGGCCAGGAGCGAATGCGGCAGGGTCACGCCCCCGCCGATCACCAGCGCCACGGCGATCGCCTCTCCCAGGGCACGGCCCATGGCGAGCGTGACGGCGGCCTGAATTCCGCCCCTGGCCCCCGGTATGACCGCACGTCGCACGACCTGCCAGTGGGTACCCCCGAGCGCCAGAGCCGCCTCCCGGTCTGCCACCGACACTCCCTGCAGGGCCGTGCGGGTGAGGGCGACCATGGTCGGCAGCATCATCACGGCGAGCACCACGGAAGCGAGGAGGATGCCCGATCCCAGATCCCCGCCCCCGAAAAGATGCTTGACGACCGGGATCTTCTGCAAGAAGGGCTCGACATCGCGCTGGAAGATGGGAACAAGGACCAAAAGGCCCCACAGGCCGACGACGATGCTCGGAACGGCCGCCAGGAGGTCGACGCAGGTGGAGAGGGGAGCCGCCAGCCGTCGCGGCAGGAACTCCGACAGTGCGGCGGCGGTCGCGATGCCCACGGGGATGACGATGAGCAGGCCGATGCCGGTGGTGATCAGGGTATCGATGATGAAGACCCCGGCCCCGAACTGCTCCGTGTCGGGATTCCACGTGCCGTTGAAGATGAAGCTGAAGCCCGAATGCCGGAACGCCGGTGCCGCCTGCCAGACCAGGCTGACCACCAGCGCCACCACGACGGACACGAACACCAGTGCCCCGCCCCAGCGAACGCCGGCGTAGATGCCTCCTCTCGGTCGCCGTCCGCGGGCACCCAACAGCGCCGCGATGCCGGTCGGGCCGGCGGGGGCAGGCGACGCGCTGTGGCTCTCGTCGCCTCCGTGCGCCCCGCCCCCGCTATCCGTGCTCATCAGGCCGAAACCATACGGCTCCGCGCCGGTGAAGGATCAATTCGTAAAGATCGGCGATCCGCTGGCCGTCTGCAGCCCGAGCAGGGTTGAGTGCGCCAGGTTCGCCGCGATGGACGGCAGGGGCGCATAGCCGAGGCCGGACGAGTAGCTCTGGCCGCTGGTCGTGACCCACTGGAAGAGCTTGCCGAGGACGATCCCTGTGTTCGTGGTCGACTGCTTCTGGTAGATCAGGGCCCAGCTGAAGTTGGCCAGGGGGTACGCCGAGCTGCCAGCACTCCAGATGATGTTGAAGTTGGTGGAGCTGAGCGACGTTGCGGTGGCACCGGCGCTGGCGATCGAGCTGACCGAGGGGGTGACGTACGTGTTGCTCTTGGTGAGCAGCGCCGCATTGGTGAAGTTGGCTTCCAGGGCGTAGGAGTACTCGACGTAGCCGATGGCCCCTTCGGTCTCCTGGATGTAGTTGGCCACCCCGGCGTTCAGGTCTTCGCCCGAGTCACCGGTGGCGCGCCCCGCGGTGGGCCAGGTGGTGGAGGGCGACGTGGCGCCGATCGCTCCGGTCCAGTCCGTCGAGGTGTCGATGAGGTACTGGTCCAGGTCGTAGCCCGGTCCCGAGGTGTCGGATCGGAACACGGGGATGATGTTCTCGTTCGGCAGGGTCGTCCCCGGGTTCAGGGCTGCGATGGCCGGGTCGTTCCAGTTCGTGATCTTGCGGAGGTAGATGTCCGCCAGGACCGGTCCGTTGAGCTTGAGGCCCCCCGTGACTCCGCTGACGTGGTACGAGACGGCTACGCCACCGAGGTCGACGGGCACTTGGAGCACCGGGCCCTTGGACGCTGCGAGTTGCGCCGCCGTCATCGGGACCTCGCTTTGGCCGAAGTTGGCCGTGTCCTGCTCAATTGCGGTGACACCGGGCCCGCTGCCCGAGCCGGTGAAGTTCACGGTCACGCCCGAATTGAGCTTGTTGTACTGGTAGAGAACCTTT
>Ga0302326_10014826_pt1 | contig 16445 bp, 17 predicted proteins | sample Palsa_T0_3_FD_202264 | JGI IMG/M metagenome (GOLD analysis project Ga0302326, IMG submission 202264) | Peat permafrost microbial communities from Stordalen Mire near Abisko, Sweden - Palsa_T0_3 | ecosystem: Environmental > Terrestrial > Soil > Palsa > Peat permafrost | place: Sweden: Abisko...
CAGTGACCGCAGTCGGCTGATCCACCTCACCGTCCCGCATGACAGCAATCCGGAACGGTGCGGGGGAATCCCCGGCGTCGTCATCCACCGGTCACGGTCACTGGCGCAAACACGGCACCCGGCCCTCACTCCCCCGCGCACCCGTGTCGAGGAAACGGTGCTTGACCTGATCGGGTGCGCACGCGATTTCGACGAGGCCTACGCCTGAATTTGCCGGGCCATCGGGCGCAGGCTCACGACGGCGGACCGCATTCTCGCCGCGTCGAAGGCTCGTCCCAGGATCCGCTGGCGGCATGACCTCGAACTCGCGCTCGGCTACGCCAAGAGCGGCGCGCTTTCACGGCTTGAGTTGCGTTACATGCGCGGAGTCGAGGGCGCGCATGGCCTGCCGCCGGCCAAGCGGCAGGTTCGGATCAGGCAGGCAACCGGCAACCGGTACCTGGACAACCTCTACGAGGAGTACCGGGCCTGCGTGGAGATCGACGGAACGGCCGCCCACCCGGAGGACGAGCAGTGGCGGGACAAGAACCGCGACCGCTGGAACTCGGTCCACGGGAAGATCGAGACCATCCGTATCGGCGTCCCTGACCTGCTGAACCAGCAGCGCCAGTGCGAGACGGCAGCCGACGTCGCCCGCTGGCTAACCGGCCGCGGCCGCGCGACAGGCCACCCCTGCCCCAACCCCGACTGCCCCGTCCCACGACTAGCGTCAAATAGCAATGCTCGTTATTGGGTGTATTTACCGGTGCTATTTGACGGCAAGTACACCCAATGATTGGGCTACCATCTCGGGACGGCTGCGATGGGGGAATTGGGTGGGTCGGTGGACGGATAGGGATTTACGTCGGGTTACCTACCTAATCGAGGGCGAAAAGGACTATTGACGCGGCGTGAGTGCTGCGGAAGTCACGCCAGCACACGTATTCCGTTTTGTTTTGTGGTATGGATGAGTCACGTGATACGGGGGAAATAATGCGTGACGTTATGCGATTCGGGGTACCGCTGGTCGCTGTGTGCGGGTTGCTGGCGAGTTCCGCGCTGGGCGGGGCATTGGCGGTCGCCCCGACGGCGCCAGCTCCGGCCAGGGCAGTGACTACTAGCGTGACCGCGGCCGTGACTACGGCGCTGACCAGGACGAGGATGAGCGTAAACAAGCCGACCAAAGTCCGAGAGAGTAACGCGACGGTGGCCTCTTCCCGTGCGTCGGTGTCCGCCTCGCACGCCACGATCGCGTCTGGGCAGGCGTCGGTGTCCGCCTCGCACGCCACGATCGCGTCTGGGCAGGCGTCGGTGTCCGCCTCGCGCGCGACTACCGTGGGGGCAATGGCGGCCGCGTCGGGATCGGTGTCGATCAGCGATTACCAGGGGATCGAAAGCCCGGGGGCGATAACGGCGGGGCCGAACGGAGCGCTCTGGTTCATAAACTCGGGCGGAGACTCAATCGGGGAGATGACCACCGCCGGGTCGCTCGTCAGGGTGTTCGCCGATCGGGATATCGACGGGGCGAGCGCCATCACAGTTGGGCCGAACGGCGCCCTGTGGTTCACCGACGGCGGATCGAGCGGATCGATCGGATCGATCGGAGAGATGACTACCGCGGGCGTCGTCACCACCTTCGCCTACCGGGGCATCACCGCGACCACCGGGATCACGACGGGCCCGGACGGGGCCATCTGGTTCACCAACGCGGGCGATTCGATCGGCCGGATCACCACAACCGGTCACGTGACCCTGTACGCCGATCCAAGCATCGATGGTCCCTGGGCAATCACCGCCGGGCCGGGCAAGGCGCTGTGGTTCACCAACATCGACCCCAACGCCCCCGGCGGAATCGGCGATGGCGCGATCGGGCGGATCACCACCCTCGGGCTGGTGACGAACTACACCGACCCGAGCATCCAAGGGGAGCCGATGGGGATCGCGACCGGGTCGGACAACGCGCTTTGGTTCACCAACCCCGACGACGATAACGAGGACGCCAACGGGTGGATCGGCCGGTTGACCACCGCCGGCGTGATAACGACTTACACCAACTGGAGCCTCTCCGACCCAGAGGAAATCACGGCCGGGCCCGACGGAGCGCTGTGGTTCACCGACCCCGGCGCCGGCGCCAACGGGGCGATCGACAAGATCAGCACGGTCGGCACGATAACGAGCTATACCAGCTCGAGCATCGGCCAGCCTGCGGGAATCACGCGCGGCCGGGACGGGGCGCTGTGGTTCACCAACAGCACGGGCACCAATGACGGCGCCAGCGGCGACGGCTCGATCGGACGGATCACGACCACCGGTCGGGTCGCGAACTACGCGGCTGCCGTCCTCCCGACCGGCGGCGGGATTACAGTCGGCCCGGACCTGGCCCTGTGGTTCACCAACAGCGACGGGGGCGACGGCGGCTTCATCGGACGGATCACTAGCTCCGGCGTGGTGACCGACTTCTCCAGTCCAAGCATCAACGACCCGGAAGGGATCACGGTGGGCCCGGACGGAGCGCTGTGGTTCACCAACTCGGGCAGTAACTCGATCGGGCGGATCACGACCAAGGGAGCGGTCACAAAGTACACCTCGCGCACCATCGACGATCCGGCCGGGATAACGGTCGGACCGGACAAGGCGCTGTGGTTCACCAACTCGGGCAGTAACTCGATCGGGCGGATCACAACCAGCGGAGTGGTCACCAAGTTCTCCGGTCCCGGCATCGATGACCCGGTAGGCATCACGACCGGGCCGGACAAGGCGCTGTGGTTCACGAACGACGACCACGACAACAACCACAACGCAACCCGCGGCGGATCCATCGGGCGGATCACTACCACCGGGGTCGTGACCAACTTCAGGAATCCACGCATCTCCGGCCCGGCTGGGATCACGACTGGCCCCGACGGCGCCTTGTGGTTCACCAATTACAATTCGTCCTTCATCGGCCGGGTCAGCACCGGCGGGAAATTCACCTTCCACGACGTCCGTCCCATGGGCAACACGACGGCGATCATCTCCGGGCCGGACCGCTCCCTCTGGTACACCAGCGGCTTCGGCGCCATCGGGCGGATCACCACCGCCGGGGTGGCCACGCTCTACGTTGTCGCTGGCTCCGGCCCGAGCAGCGCCCTCGTCCCGGGGGCGATGGCAGCCGGGACAGGCGGGGTGGTGTGGTTTACCAACTTTGCCGACGAGGCGATCGAACGGATCAAGGTCGTCCTGCCCCGGTCTCGGTAGGGTACGGCCCCGATAGGGCACGGCCCCGATAGGGCACGGCCCCGATAGGGCACGGTCGCCGAGGCCAGACCGGCCGATCGATGAGGGGAAACGTTTATCCGAATACGGTCTCGAGTACGCCTCCTAAAAACAAGACAGGGCAGCCCCGAGAAGCACATCCGTTATTGGGTGTATTTACCGGTGCTATTTGACGTCAAGTACACCCAATGATTTGGACTCCCGTTTCAGATGATTGGGATTTCCGTTTCAGTCGATGGCGGGGAGGGACGGGCCCTGGAGGAGGGCGCCGCCGTCGATCGGGTAGACGCCGCCGGTCATGAAGCTGCCCGCCGATGACGCGAGCAGCAGGGCGAGGCCGCGGATCTCGGCCGGGTTGCCCATCCGGCCGAGCGGGACGACCGCGCGCCACAGGGCGTCGGCGTCGGCCGAGGTCGCGCTGCCGCCGCCCAGGTTGGTCTTGAACGGCCCGGGCGCGATCGCGTTCACCCGCACGCCCCAGCGGGCCAGGTCGTGCGCGGCCTGCCGGGTGAAGTTGATGACGCCGGCCTTGGCGATCGTGTAGGAGTACGGCGTGTAGGGGTCGTTGCGCAGCCCGGCGGTCGAGGCCGTGGTCACGATGGAGCCGGATCGCTGGCGCTTCATGTGCCTCGCGGCGGCCTGGACCGTGTAGACGACGCCGTGCAGGTTCACGTCGATGAGCGCGTTGTAGTCGGTCATCGTCATGTCCTCGAGCCAGCCCTCGGCGAACAGCGGGGGGCGGCCGCGGGCCACGCCCGCGTTGGCGAAGACGATGTCGATCCGGCCGTGGGCGGCGACGATCCCGTCCACGCAGGACGTCACCGCCGGCGCGTCGGTGACGTCGAGCCGCTCGCCGGTGACCGCCGACCCCGACGAGGCGGCAAGGGAATCGGCCGCCTTGCCCAGCGCGTCGGCGTTCCAGTCGGCGATGACCACCCGCGCGCCCGCGTCGGCCAGGATCGACGCGAACGCGTAGCCGAGGCCGGACGCGCCGCCGGTGACCAGCGCCACCTGGTCGCGCACGTCGAACAGGTCGTCAACGACGCTCATCAGGCGGACCGCCCTTTCTTGAGTCTGAAGCGTTTCATGCGCCTTCGCACACATCACCCTGGGTTTGACCGGACCACGCCTGGTCACAGAGTTGATCTGGCCACACTGATTGTCAACAGTCGCACCGGCCGGATCGCGTCTCGTTCTGGTCAACTATCGCCAGGCATGCGGTGGCGATGCGGAAGTTGTGGGCCGGCACAGCCAGCGCGCCCCGATGCTGATCAGCGGGCATATTGTCAACAAGTTGGCCCGAATTTAGGCTGGTGCCAGGCCACCGCAGAGCAGCGGTGCCAGCGAACCGCATCGAGAGGCAGCCCAGCACATGCCCGACGACACCCTCACCCTCGATCGAGGTCGGCCGGTCACCGATGCCGAGCTCAACCGGCGGGCGGACTGGATCCGGCTGCAGACCATCGACCTGATCGCGCAGGCGGGGCTCGGCCACTACTCGTCCACCTTCTCCTGCGCCGAGATCGTCGCCGCGCTCTACTACCGCGCGCTCCGGCTGCGGCCGGGCGAGCCCCGGTGGGCCGACCGGGACCGGTTCCTGCTCGGCAAGGGCCACGTGGCCACGGGCCTGTGGCCGGTCCTGGCCGACCTCGGGTTCTACCCCCGCGACTGGCTCAAGCAGTTCGGCAAGGTCGGCTCGCCGCTCAACGACCACCCGAACATGAAGCTCGCCCCCGGCATCGACTTCTCGTCCGGCTCACTCGGTCACAACCTCTCGGTCGGCACCGGCATGGCCCTCGGGGCCCGACTGACCGGCCGTAACTACCGGACCTTCGTCCTCACCGGCGACGGCGAGCTGCAGGAGGGCCAGGTCTGGGAGGCGGCGATGGCCGCCAGCCACTACAAGCTGGGCAACCTGGTCGCGATCGTGGACGCCAACGGCTTCTCCGGGGCCGGCCCGACGTCGCAGGCGATCAACATCGAGCCACTGGGCAAGCGGTTCGAGTCCTTCGGCTGGACGGTCAGGGAGATCGACGGGAACGACGTCCCCACGGTGAGGTCGACCCTGGACGAGCTGCCCGACCCGTCGAGCGAGGAGCCGATCGTGATCATCGCGCGCACCCGCAAGGGGCACGGCGTCGAGTTCATGGAGAAGCAGCCGCAGGCCTGGCACCTGGGCCTGCTCAACGCCGAGCAGTACGCCGACGTGGTCGCCGAGATCACCGCGCGGATGGACCTGCTTGAGGGGAGCAGGCCGTGAGCGAGCAGCCGGGCGAGAAGAAGATGGTCGACGTCTTCAGCGACGTCGACCGCGAGACCGCGATGACCGTCAACCCGGCCGGCTTCGCGGTGGCCGAGCTCGGCGCCGAGGACGAGCGGATCGTCACCATGGCGGCCGACATGTCCAACACGGTGGCCGACTTCATCGCCCGGTTCCCCGGGCGGTACATCGAGCTCGGCATCGCCGAGACCAACTCGGTCTCGGTCGCGGCCGGCCTGGCCAGCGCCGGCCTGCTGCCCTACATCTACTCGATGTCGCCGTTCGGCATGCTCAAGACGGCCGAGCAGTGGCGCACCGACGTCGACTACAACCACCTGCCGGTCCGCCTCGTGGGGCGGCTGTCCGGCCTGGCGATGGGGTACTTCGGCACGTCGCACTACGCGGTCGAGGACATCGCGATCGCCCGCACGATGAACAACACCACCGTGCTCTCCCCGGGCGACCCGGCCTCCACCGTCAGCCTGATGCGCTCGACCGCTCACCTGGACGGCCCGGTCTACATCCGGATCGCCGAGGGCGTCGGCAAGGTCTACGACCAGGCGCCCGAGTACGTCTACGGCAAGTGGCCGAAGCTGCGCAGCGGCGGCGACATCACCCTGATCGGCCACGGGATGGGCCTCGGGCTCGCGGCGGCGGCGGCCGAGCTCCTGTTCGAGCATGACAGCATCGAGGCCGACGTCTTCGACGCCGCCTACCTGCGGCCCTACGACGAAGAGTCACTGCTGGCGAGCGCGCGCAAGACCGGGCACGTGCTCACGGTCGAGGAGCACTCCGTCGTCGGCGGCCTCGGCTCGCTGTGCGCCGAGGCGATCGGTCGGGGCGGCCTGTCGGTCCGGATGGGCCAGGTCGCGCTGCCCGACCAGGACCTCGAGGTCGGCGTGCCGGCCGAGTTGTACGAGTACTACGGGCTCACGACCGCCGGCGTGCTCGACCACGCGCGGAAGCTGCTCAACCGATGAGCACCAGCGAACCGCTGCTTGATCCCACCGGCGACAGCGAGCGCGACACCAACACCACGCTCGCCCAGCCGCGCCCGCAGTCGCTGCGCGGGCTGACGGTCGGGCTGCTCGACAACACCAAGCCGAACGGAGCCGCGATCCTGGAGGCGGTCGGGCGCGAGCTGACGGCGCACTACGGCGTCCGCGAGGTCCGGATGTTCGCCAAGAGCTACTTCGGCACCCCGGTGGAGGAGTCCGTGATCAACCAGATGCTGCACAACTGCGACTTCGCGGTGGCCGGGATCGGTGATTGAGGCTCGTGCAGCGCGGCCAGTTTGGCCGACGGGATCTTGCTTGAGCGGGCCGGCATCCCCGCGGTGAGCCTCTGCACCGATGCCTTCAGGATCACCGCCGAGGCGATGGCGCGCTCGCTCGGGTTCCCCGGCTACCAGTACGTGGCCGTGCCGCACCCGATCGCCAGCCGGACCCAGGCGGAGATCGACGTGATCGCCCGCGACTTCCTCCCGGAGATCGTCCGGGTGCTGGGCGCGGGCCTGACGATCAGCCCCAGCAGAGAACGGTAAGGAGCTCAGCAACGATGACCGAGCCGCCGGTGATCGACGACGCCCCGCTGGCCGACCCGGCCGAGGTCCGCCGGGCAATGGAGTACTACTCCGCGCGCGGCTGGACCGACGGGCTGCCGGTGGTGCCGGTGACCGAGTCGTACCTGTCGCAGTTCCTGGCGACGACGGCGCGGGCGCCGTCCGACGTGATCATCCCGATGCCGCACCTGAACCGCGCGCTGACGGTGCGGCTGGCGGCGATCAACGCGGCCCTGGCCGGCTGCCTGCCCGCGTACTTCCCGGTGGTGCTGGCGGCCTGGGACTCCGAGGAGGACTCCCCGTGGGCGCCGCTGCACACCGACAACGGCCTGTCCGCGACCGACAGCGCGTGCACGTCGACCGTCATCCGCTCGGTGCTGCACATCGAGGCCAGGCACACGATCGTGCCCGAGCAGCTGGCGACCGACCGGGCCGACTCGATCGGCCGGACCGGCGCGATGGTCCGCGCGTTCGCGTCCGTCTACGTGGTGCTCAATCCCGAGCACGCGCGGCTGTTCGACAAGCATGGCTGGTCCAAGCAGGACCTGAAGCAGGCGATCATCGAGCGCGGATCGCGGACCTACCGTGACCTCGCCGCGTCGGGCAAGGAAGCGATCGCCAAGGGCACCGGCTGGCGGCTGCCCGCCGACCACCCGGACGCGCTGCCGCAGACGGCGCCGTCCGACCCGGACACGCCGGTCCCCATCCTCCGCTCCGCCCATGACGTGCAGATCGTCGTGGCCGGCGCGCCCAACGCCGGCGTGTCGTCCATCGTCGAGACGTTCGGCGCGGTCGGCCGCCCGCCGTCCGTGGTCAAGGTCGAAGATCAAAAACAAGACCAGGAGGAGTAACGGACCGTGTTTCCACCGATGGCGGATCGCTGTGCCCATCCGGGTGTGCAGGCCGATCCACTGTCTGCCCGCGCGCGGATCCTGTTCCACGCGATGGCGGTCGGGGTCGTCCTGCGGGCGGGCGCGACGCTGGGGGCTGGGGATGGGTGAGCGGTTCGCGGAGCTGAGGGAGTAAGCCGGGACCGTTCCATATCTGGATCTTGAGTTTGATCTTTGGAGGCGAAGAAGCCAGTGCGAGCCGTTCAGTACGTGGATCTTGAAACGGGCACCGCCGTCGGCGAGGTGCCGGACCCGACCCCGGGACCAGAGGATGTCGTCGTCGCGGTGGAGGCGTGCGGGCTGTGCGGGTCTGACGTGCACGCGCTGCAGAACGGGCAGCCAGAGCCGGGGGCGATTCTGGGGCACGAGTTCAGCGGGCGGATCGTCGCGCTCGGCTCCGATGTGACCGGCTGGGCGCAGGGGCAGCCGGTCGCGGCGTCGCCGATCGGGTCGTGCGGCAAGTGCCGGATCTGCGCGCGCGGGATACCGTTCCGCTGCCTGTCGGTGCCGAACATCGGGATCAACACCCAGGGCGCGTACGCCGAGTACGCTCGCGTGCCTGCCCGGCAGCTGGTCGCGCTGCCGGACTCGCTGCCGGTCGAGCTGGGGTCGCACGCGGAGCCGCTCTCGGTCGGCCGCCAGGCGGTGAAGCTCGCGCAGGTCGGGCCGGGTGACCCGGTGCTCGTCTACGGGGTCGGGCCGATCGGTCTTTACGCGATCATCGCGCTCAAGCTGGCCGGGGCGGGTCCGATCGTCGCCGCCGGGCGGTCGGCCGGGCGGCGCGCGGCCGCTTCGGACGTCGGGGCGGACGTGGTGATCGACACCCGCGAGATCTCGGTCGCGGAGTACGCGCAGCAGTCGGGGACGCTGTTCGCGGCGGTGCTCGAGTGCTCGGGTTCCCTGGGTGCGTTCAATGAGGCGCTGGCGGTCACCGAGCCGGGCGGGACCGTGGTGGAGGTGGCGCTGACTGGGGAGGCCGCCTCGGTGCCGCTGTTCCCGCTGATCAGCGAGGGACATCACGTGGTGGGGTCGTGCGCGTTCTCGGACGAGACCTACCGCGAGTCCGTCGGTTATCTGGCGTCCGGGTCGGTGCCGGTCGAGCGGCTGGTGTCGGAGCGGGTGTCGCTCGACGACACCCCGGACGCGCTGCGACGGCTGCAGAACCCGGGGACGCTCGTCCGGATCATCTCTCGTCCTTGGTTTTCGCAGTAGCTAGCAGCAAAGGAGCTTTATCTCGTGGAAGAGTTCGCGGGCAAGACCGCGGTCGTGACCGGGGCCGGCAGCGGCATGGGCAAGGCGTTCGCGCTGCGCTGGGGGGCCGAGGGGATGAACGTCGTCATCGGCGACATCCAGCAGGACGCCCTGTCGGCGACGGTGGCCGAGCTGACGGCGGCGGGGGTGCCGGTGCTCGGGCTCCGCACCGACGTGTCTTCGCTGGCCGACATCGAGGCGCTGGCCGACGCGGCCGAGTCCCGGTTCGGCCCGATCCACCTGGTCAACAACAACGCCGGGGTGGAGGGCTACCTGGACGGGCCGATCTGGCAGGCGACCGCGAAGGACTGGGACTGGACGCTGTCGGTCAACCTGATGTCGGTGATCTACGGCATCCGGACGTTCGTGCCGCGGATGCTGGCGCACGGCGAGCCCGGGCACGTGGTCAACACCTGCTCGATGACGTCGGTGATCGCGGCGACGAACATGTACGGGATCTGCAAGCACGCGATCCTGGCGATGACGGAAGTGCTCGCGGCCGATCTCGCCGCCGCCGGGGCTCCGATCGGCGCGACCGGGCTGTGCCCGGGGATCATCGCGACCAACCTGTTCCACGGGTCGCGGAACCGGCCTTCTGCTCTGACCGACGGTGAGGTTATGTCGTCGTCAGGGGCGGCGCTGCGCGATCACATGCACTCGGTGCTGTCTTCTGGGATGGCGCCCTCCGAGGTGGCGAACCTGCTGGTCGACGCGGTGCGGACGAACCAGCTTTACCTGCTGACCGACCACGAGTGGGACACCCGGGTGGTGGCCAGGCACGAGGCGATTCTGGCGGGGGCGGTCGGGCCCGCCGCCACCGGCATTCTTGACCAGGAGGGCGTGCGATGAGCGTTGTTTACGGGTTCTCGGGCCAGGTGGCCGTCATCACCGGGGCGGCGAACGGGTTCGGGCTGGCGGTCGCTACGCGGTTGGCGGCCGAGGGCGCGTCGCTGGTGCTGGTCGACCGGGATGCTTCCGCGTTGGAGGCGGCGGCGGCGAAGCTCGGCGGGCTGGCCGTGGTCGCCGACGTGTCGGTCGAGTCCGAGGTCGACCGGTACGTGGCGGCGGCGGTGGCGGAGTTCGGGCGGATCGACCTGTTCTTCAACAACGCCGGCATCGAGGGGCGGATGGCCCCGATGACGGAGCTGTCGGTGGCGGACTTCGACCGGGTCTGGGCGGTCAACGGCCGCGGCGTCTTCATGGGGCTGCGGGCCGTCCTCGCGGTGATGAAGCAGCAGGGTTCTGGCGTGATCGTGAACACCGCGTCGATGGCGGCGATCAAGGGCGCGGCGACGTTCTCGCCCTACATCGCCTCCAAGCACGCGGTCCTGGGGCTGACCAAGTCGGCTGCCTTGGAGGGGGCGCCATTTGGCATCCGGGTCAACTGCGTCGCGCCGGGGCACATCGACACCCGGATGGCGCGAGACCTAACCGCGCAGATCGACCCCGACGACCCCGAGGGCGCCTACCGCGCCGTGTCCGCGACGGTGCCACTCGGGCAGCGCTACGGCACCGCGGCCGAGGTCGCGAACGTGGTGGCGTGGCTGCTGTCGTCGGAGTCCGAGTACGTGTCGGGCGCCCTGCACCTCATCGACGGGGCGCTGAACGCCGGGTAGTCCGCTAAGGTGACTATTTCTTGCGGGCTACGCCGCCGAAGAAGCTGTGGTAGACCTCGTCGTGCTCGATTTTCTCTTGCGTTTCTGGGCGCCATTCCTGGAGGGATACGAGTCCGGGCGGGAGCAGTTCCCAGTCGCCGAACCAGGAAAGGATCTGCTCGTCTTCGCGCCAGCGCCCGCTGCCGAGACCGTCGGCGAGCAATTTCTCGCCCTCGATGGTCGTGGCGCGCAGTTCCGGGAGATCGGGTCCCGGCAAACGGAGGCTTGAGATCGCGAGGTAGCTGCCTGATGGCATGGCGTCGCGGAGCCGGGCCGCGATCCGGTCCGGATCTTCGGAGTCCTGGACATGGTGCAGGACCGCGAGCAGGAGCAGGCCGACCGGCCGGTCGAGGTCGATCAGCCGTAGCACGGTGGGATCGGTCAGGATGTCGACCGGATCGCGGACGTCGGCGTTGATGATGTCGGCTCGCAGGGGGTCGCTGAGCAGCGCCTTGCTGTGCGTGTAGACGATCGGGTCGTTATCGACGTAGACGACGTGGACCTCGGGATTGATCTCATGCGCGATCTCGCTGACGTTGCCCGCCGTGGGCAGCCCGGACCCAATGTCGATTACCTGGGTGATGCCGGCCTCGCCGACTAGGTACTGCACCACCCGCCGCAGGAACGCTCGATTGTTCTGGGCTGCGAGCGGCGCTTTGGGCGCCATCTCCATCGCCCGGCGCGCGAACTCCCGGTCGGCTGAGAAGTTATCTTTCCCGCCGACGAAGTAGTCGTATACCCGGGCGATGTTCGGCTTGGTGATATCGATATCACCAAGCGCGTCCCGGATGTCCCGCGAGCTGCCGTTCCCCATCGGTGACCTCCATGTGGCTCTGACATGAGCGGTTCACGTTCCGGTAACAGTAGCGCCCGCCGCCCGAACGCGCGCGATTTGCGCCAGCTATCCGACGAACGGTCGCCGCGGGGTTCCTGGCTGACGGTGCGAGCCCGCCGCGTAGGGTGTCCCTGCCGGGGAGCCGCGCGGGTGTCCCCGCCGGGGGATGAGCGACGACGGGGGGCTACCAGGGTGTACCGGGCGATCTACGCCGTCGTGCTGCGGCGGTTGCCGGCCGAGGCGGCCCACCGGTCCGCGTTCTGGCTGATCCGAGCGGCGGCTTCGGTGCCCGGGCTGGCGTGGGCGCTGCGGCGGGTGCTCGGTCCGCGCGACCCGGCGCTGCGGGTGCGGGCGCTCGGGCTCGATTTCCCCGGGCCGCTTGGGCTGGCGGCCGGGTTCGACAAGGACGGCGCGGGCGTCACCGGGCTGGCGGCGCTCGGGTTCGGGTTCGTCGAGGTCGGCACGGTGACCGCGCGGCCGCAGCCGGGCAACCCCAAGCCGCGGATGTTCCGCTTCCCCGAGGAACGGGCGCTGGTCAACCGGATGGGCTTCAACAACCACGGCGCCGCAGAACTGGCGGCCCGGCTGCGGGCGCTGCGCGGCCGCCCTGGCTACCGCCCGATCGTCGGGGTCAATATCGGCAAGACCAAGGTCGCACCCGAAGCGGAAGCCGTCGCCGACTACGTGACCAGCGCCCGGCTCGTCGCCGACGTCGCCGATTACGTCGTGGTCAACGTCAGCTCGCCCAACACGCCCGGGCTGCGCGACCTGCAGTCAGTTGACAAGCTCCGGCCGCTGCTGACGGCGGTGCGCGAAGCGCTCGACCGGGCGTCGCCGCGGCGGCGCGTCCCCCTCCTGGTGAAGATCGCCCCGGACCTGGCCGACGAGGACATCGACGCGGTGGCCGACCTCGCGCTCGACCTCGGCCTCGACGGCATCATCGCCACCAACACTACGATCTCCCGTACGGGTCTGCGCGACAGCGCCGCCGTGGCGGCGGCCGGCCCCGGCGGCATGTCCGGCGCGCCGCTGAAGTCCCGCGCGCTCGAGGTGCTCCGCCGCTTGCACGCCCGCACCGGAGACCGCCTGGTCCTCATCGCCGCCGGCGGGATCGAGACCGCCGACGACGCCCGCGACCGCCTGGCCGCCGGCGCCACCCTCCTGCAGGCCTACACCGCCTTCATCTACCAGGGCCCCGGCTGGCCCCGCCGCATCCACGCGGCCCTCGCTGAGCGGCCGGCATCGTGGATTAAGGCTTGTTAAGCGGTATTAGCGCTAGACCGCTTGCGCCCGCCGACGGGCCTGCACGTAGATCGTGCCGCCTGACCTCGTGGCGAGTTCGACGGCCGTTCCTACCAGGCCGAAGGGCAGCGCGACGGCGCCCGCGGCCAAGGCGTAGAGGCGGCGGGCGGGGTTCTGCGCCTGCTGCTGCGCCTCGCTGCGGCGGATCGCGTCGTACAGGTCGGGGTGGCCCGGTAGCTGCCTGACCAGGCCGTGCAGCCAGCCGAAGAGCACCTGACCGCCGCGCAGGTAGCTGACCCGCTCGACGGTGAACCCGAGCTCCTCGATCTCGCCCAGCAGCGCCGACGGGCAAATGTGCACCAGGTGCCGGGGGAGGTCGAGGGCGAGCCACTGGTCACCGAACAGCCGGGCCTGCAGGCTGGCCGCGTTGGGCACCGCGATCACGAGCATCCCGCCCGGCACGACCAGCGACGCGGCGTGCCTGAGCTGGCGGACCGGCTGGCGGACGTGCTCCAGTGAGTGCCAGAAGATGACTGCGGACCACGCACCGGTCATATCCGTGAGCTCGGCGGTGCGAATGTGCGGGTCTGTCCCCGCGTAGTAGGGGTCAACGCCGGTCGCGTCCCTGCCCTGCCGCCTGAAGGCCGCGACCAGCGTTCCGTCGCCCGCACCGACGTCAAGGACCGGGCCGGCCGGCAGCACCCGGTTGAGCCGGGTTGCCAGCGTCGACCTGGTGCGCGCGAGGATCTTGTCGCCAAGGCCGGAGAATCGGCCCCCCTCGGGGCGGTACCAGAGGGCGTACGCGGCCCCGAGCTGCTCGTCACTCGGCCACGGCGAGGTGGTGGCGACGCCGCACTGTGCGCACTTGATCCGGCCGGGGCGACGCTCGTCCCCCTCGTCGAAGCGGTGCCCGCACCACGCGCACTCGGTCGCGGCGGGCGCGGGGGTGCGCGCGTAGGCCGCGGCCGGGTTGGCCACCGCCGCGGCACCGGGGCCAGCGTCGGCGTGCAGGCGGAATGACGAGTTCGTCGATGACAATCGAGGTCAGCTCCTTATGGCGGTACGCGCTCGCTGGGTAATCATATTCACTCGTCCGTGGCGTCGCTTGCCGCAGGCGAAATAGCAGCATGCGGGCCGGTATACATCGGGCAACGCAAAGACGCCCGCGAGGACTCGGGGTAATGTTCTGCTATACACGCCGCGACCACCAGTACCATGGTCCGCTATGCACGCCGGCCACCAGGACCTTATGACGACCTCCGACCCCGCGACCGAAAGTCAACCCGGGGCGCGGCCGATGGTGCCGCGAATGGTCGCGACGCTGGCCTGGTTTGTCAGCGCAGGAGCAATTTACACCCTCCTTCTGCTCATTACCCGGGGTGAGAGCTTTTCCTCAGATCCCGCGAATAACGCGCTGCAAGCCTGGGACATCCTGCACGGGCACCTGCTGCTGCACGGCTGGATCCTCGGCGACGTCACGTTCTACACCTTCGAACTGCCGCTGCTCGCCGTCGCCGAAGCCGTCTTCGGCCTGAGCGCGACCTCCCTGGCCGTTACCCTGGCGCTGATCTACCTGGCCGTCACGGCGGGCGCGGTCGCGATCGCGGTGACCGGCAGCCGCGCCGCCGCCAGGGTCGCCCGCGCGGGGGTGACGGCGGCCGTGCTCGTCGCGCCGATCCTCGTCCGCAGCGACCGGTGGGTGCCGCTCGGGCTACCCGACCACACCGGCACCACGGTCTTCCTGCTGCTGTCCGTCCTGCTCATTGACCGCCTGCCCGGTCGGCGGATCACGCCACCGCTGCTGTGCGTGCTGCTGGCCACCGGCCAGCTCAGCGACGTGACCGTGCGCTATGTCTTCATCCCCGCCATCGCCGTCGCCTGCCTGTACCGGATGCTGGCGGCCCGGCGGGTCGGCACCCCCGACGCTGCCAATCTCGCCGCCGCGGTCGGGTCCGTCCCGCTCGCGCTCGTGGTCCGCGCGGCGCTCAGGCACTTCGGCTCGTACCTGATGGTGACACCGCGGACCGAGTTCGCGCCGCTGACCGCCTGGCCGCACAACGCGGCGCTGACCTGGCACGCGCTGCGCATGCTGTTCGGCCAGATATCGAATGTGGGCGCCGAGCCGGTCACCACCGCGAACGCGGTGTTCGGCGCCTGCTGCATGCTGGCGGTGGCGGCGGGAGTCGCCCGCGTGCTCTGGCGCTGGCGGACCGTGAGCCGCGCCGAGCAACTGCTTGCCGCGGTCATCGTCATCAACATCGGCTCCTACCTGGTCTCCACGTTGGCGAACCCGCAGTCACCGCACGACCTGGTCGCGGTGCTGCCGTGCGGCGCGGTTCTCGCGGCGCGCGCCCTCGTGCCCGACCAGCTGCCGGACTGGCGGAAAGCGCTCGTCGCCTGCGTCGCGGCCGTATGTGTGGCGCTAGTCCCGCTGTCGACCGTCGCCCTGCACGCAAAGCCGCCGACCGGCGGGGCCTTCGGGACACTCATCGTCTGGCTGCGCGGGCACGGGCTGCGGTACGGCCTGTCCAGTTACTGGCGGTCCTCTGCCGCCACCGTGGAATCCGGCGGCCAGGTCCAGGTCCGCACGATCCTGCTCAGCGGCCGCGAGGTTCACCCGTATTACTGGGAGACGAGCCTGCTCTGGTACGACCCTGCGCGGCACTACGCGAACTTCGTCATCGTCGATCTCACGCAGGACGGCTTCCTCGGCTCGGCGGAGTGGGCCTTCGGCCGGCCCGCGGCCACGCACCGCACCGGGAACCTGGAAATCCTGATCTACCACAGGAACCTGCTCAGGCAGGTGACGCCAGGCAAGCTCCCGAGCCTCAGTTAGAACAGTCGGCTACGGTTTAGAGAGCACCACGATGACGAGCCCCGCCACTACCAGCAGCGACCCTGCCCAGGTCAGCAGGTTGGCCCGCTCGTGCAGGATGACGATGCTGGCGCCCAGGATCGCGATATAGCCGAGCGCGTTGAACGGGTAGGCGACGCTCAGCGGCACCCGGGACAGGACGCCAAGCCACGCCACGGCGGAGATCGCGAAGACCGCGAGACCACCGATGACCCAGGGCGTGGTGGCCGCGGCGAGCACGAGCGATCCCCCTGAGCCGCCCGCCCGCGCGGTCGCGGACTGCATACCGTACTTGAGCATCAACTGCCCGCTGGCGGCCCCGATGACGGAGAAGAGCACGAGGGCGATGCTGGTGACGGACATGCGGGGGCTCCCTTTCTCTTGCTGCGGGGCCGGAGCCTTCAGGTCAACCGACTTGTGCACGATCGGCCCCCGAGGTCTGCGACGCGGCCGGGCGCTGCTCGGGCGCGCTGCGCGGCGACGGAAGCTGAATCGCAGTCTCGGGCTTGAGGTCCTGAATCGCGTTCTCGGGCTTAAAGTCCCGAATCGGATTCTCGGGCTTGAAGTCGAGGTAATCACAGTTCCTGATTCCGTGCTTGTGCAAGTGGTAGTCAGCGCACGTGGTGAGCACGCCGAGGCCGTAGCGGATGCTGCGGCGCAGGT
>Ga0302326_10014827_pt1 | contig 16445 bp, 12 predicted proteins | sample Palsa_T0_3_FD_202264 | JGI IMG/M metagenome (GOLD analysis project Ga0302326, IMG submission 202264) | Peat permafrost microbial communities from Stordalen Mire near Abisko, Sweden - Palsa_T0_3 | ecosystem: Environmental > Terrestrial > Soil > Palsa > Peat permafrost | place: Sweden: Abisko...
ATCTCATATTTTCTTGAACAGCAGAGAAGCGTTATGACCGCCGAAGCCGAAGCTGTTGCTCATGGCGTGGACGACGTGCTTGTCGCGGGCCTTGTTGGGGATGTAATCCAGATCGCACCCTTCGTCGGGGTGCTCGAGATTGATCGTCGGGGGCATCAGATTACGGGTGATGGCCAGGGAAGTGATGGCGGCTTCGACGCCGCCGCTGGCGCCCAGCAGATGTCCGAGCTGGCTTTTGGTGGAACTGATTGCGAGTTTTTTGGCGTGGGAGCCGAACGTGGTTTTCACGGCCTTGGTTTCGGCTAGATCGCCCAGAGGCGTGCTGGTGCCGTGTGCGTTGATGTAGTCGACGACATCGCCGTTGACGCCAGCATCGCGCAGAGCCAGCTTCATCGCCAATGCCGCGCCGCGACCCTCGGGTTCGGGGGCGGTGATGTGAGCGCCGTCGCCGCTCATGCCGTAACCGATCAGCTCGGAGTAAATCCGTGCGCCGCGGTTTTTGGCGTGTTGGTATTCTTCGAGGATCACCACGCCCGCGCCCTCGGACATGACAAATCCGTCGCGGTCCTTATCCCACGGGCGGCTGGAGTGCTGCGGATCGTCGTTCCGCACGGACAGAGCGCGGGAGGCCGTGAAGCTCGCCAGGCCCATTTCGCAGAGCGCCGCCTCGCTGCCGCCGGCGATCATCACGTCGGCCAGATCATATTGGATCAACCGGCCGGCGTCTCCGATGGCATTGGAGCCGGTGGCGCAGGCGGTGGCAACACAGGTGTTTGGGCCGTGCAGATGAAAGTGGATCGAGACGTTGCCGCTGCCGGCGTTGGCCATGAGTCGGGGAACCGTAAACGGGCTGACACGTCCGACGCCGCGGGAAAGCAGAACCTTGTTCTGTTCCTCGATAGTTTCGATTCCTCCAATGCCCGAGCCGATCACAACGCCGCACCGGTCGCGGTCTTCGGTGTCAAAATCCACGCCGGCGTCTTTGACGGCGCTGATGGACGCGCCAAGCGCAAACTGCGCGAAGCGATCCATGCGCTTCGCCTCGCGCCCATCGACGCCGTACTTGGTGACGTCAAATGAAAGGCACTCGCCGCCAATACGAATGGGATACTTGCTGACGTCCCACCGGCGGATGGGCCCGATGCCGCACATGCCGGCGCAGACCTTCTCCCACATCTCGTCGGCTGATTCGCCCAGCGAGGTGACAACCCCCAAGCCAGTGACAACCACGCGGCGTTTAGACATCGTCTGGATGCGGCTCATGTGCGAATCGGCCGCCGGTCCCTCCGGCAAACGGCACGATTCGATTGGATCGTCCTACTTGCTGGAGTGGCCCTTGATGTAGTCAATGGCCTGACCAACCGTCTGAATTTTCTCGGCTTCTTCATCAGGAATGGAGAGCTCGAATTCATCTTCAAATTCCATGACCAGCTCGACAGTATCGAGCGAATCAGCATTCAGATCGTTGATGAAATGGGTTTCGCGGGTGATCTCGCTCTTGTCCACGCCCATTTGCTCGCTGACGATCTCAATGACTTTCTGTTCCAGATCTTCCATAGAAATTCCACCTTCCCTGTGCAGACCGTTCGCTCAGACCGCGCGGCCGGAGGTTCGAAAAATATAGCGGTGGGCGATGCTTTTGCAAACTACATCACCATGCCGCCGTCTACGCATAACACTTGTCCGGTAATGTAAGCGGCCGCTTCGCTTGCGAAAAATGCCACGGCCGCCGCCACCTCGTCCGCTTCGCCGAAGCGCCGCAGCGGGATGGCCCCCTTGACTGTCTCTTTCAGTTTCTCGTTTAATACGTTGGTCATGTCCGTGGTGATGAACCCCGGCGCCACCACGTTGGATGTAATCCCTTTGCCGGCCAATTCCCGGGCAACGCTTTTCGACAAACCGATGAGCCCCGCTTTGCTGGCGGAGTAGTTGGCCTGCCCGGCATTTCCTGCCACACCCGAGACGCTGCTGATATTGATGATCCGTCCGCTTTTGGATCGCATCATCGGCCGGGCCGCGGCTCGAATCGCCACAAACGCGCTCTTGAGATTGGTCGCAATCACCGTATCAAAGTCGGCGTCGTCCATCCGCAGAATCAGCCCGTCCTTGGTAATCCCCGCGTTGTTCACCAGCACATCCAGACGCCCGTGGCGATCGGCAACCTGTTCGATCGCCGCAGCCAGCGCCGCCGGGTCGGCCACATCGCACACCACCGCCTCGGCTGAACCTTCCAACTGAGCGACGGCCTGGCAAACTTCCTGCAGTTTGTCCAACTGTCGCGCCACCGCCACGACGTGCAGTCCGTCCTTCGCCAGCCGCTTCACGATTGCCGCGCCGATCCCCCGCGATCCACCGGTTACGAATGCCACGCGCTTTTCCGTCATACCAACCTCAGTTCTGCTTCAGTTGCGCGATCGATTCGGCCGTCGCCGCGCTGTCGATCGGCATACGCCGGTTGATTCGCTTGGCCAGCCCGGCAAGCGATCGACCCGGGCACAACTCGACGAACCGCCCTTGCGAGTCGGCCAAGAGCGTTTTCATCGTTCGTTCCCATAAAACCGGCCGCAGTATCTGCTCCACGAGCAGCTTCTTGATCGAATCGGCGCTCGTGTGCGGTGATGCAGTGACGTTTGAGTAGACCAAAGTCGTCGGGGAAGCAAATGTCACGCGATCCAGCTCGGCCTGCATCCTGTCGGCGGCCGGCTGCATCAGCGGGCTGTGAAACGCGCCGGCGACCTTGAGCGCCACCGCTTTGAATCCCGCCGCTTCCGCAGCCGCCAGCGCTCGCCCGCAGGCGCCACTGCTTCCGCTCACGATGATCTGCCCGGGGGCGTTGATATTCGCCGGCACCAGCACCTCGCCCCCGGCCGCATCACGGCAGAGCGTGGCCACCGCTTCTTCATCCGCGCCGAGCACCGCGACCATTCCGCTGGGCGAAGCCACCGCCGCCTGCTGCATGTGCCGACCGCGTGCCGCGACGAGTTTTACACCCTCTTCGAAGCCGAAGACGCCAGCGAGGTGAAGCGCGGTGTATTCGCCGAGACTCAGCCCGGCATATGCCGCAATGGCGGTCGCATCGATCACCCCCGCATCGAGAGCCGCACGAAAGCTGGCAACGCTGGCGACAAAAATCGCCGGTTGACTAACGTCCGTTTGATTGAGCCGTTCTTCCGGTCCATTGAAGCAGATCGATGCTAGATCCCAATCGAGAATCTGCTTCGCCCGGTCAAATACTTCCCGGGCAACCGCGAACGATTCGTACAGATCTTTTCCCATCCCCACTGCCTGCGCGCCCTGCCCCGGACAGAGAATGTAGGTCCGCGCTGCCATGGTTATCGCCCTCCCCGTGGCATGGGCGTCCCGCCCATGTGAGCGGCGCAGGACAAGGAGGGAGCGCGCAATCGAAGATTCTCTTCACACCCTACACCACGGACATGGGCGGGACGCCCATGCCACGGGGTCGGCAATTCAGAACACGCCGGATTAACGTTGCGAAGTCGCATTAGAATTTAATGACCGCGTTCGCCCAGGTGAGCCCAGCTCCGAACGCCACCAGAATGACCACGTCGCCGGCCGAAATCCGGCCTTCGCGCATTGCTTCGTCGAGCGCGATCGGGATCGAGGCGGCCGAGGTGTTGCCGTATTTGCCGATGTTGACGAACGCTTTCTCCATGCCAAGTCCGAGCTTCTCCATCGCCGAGCTGATGATGCGCAGATTGACCTGGTGCGGCACGATCAGCTTGACGTCCTCCCTGGAAAGCTCGCATTTCCGCATTGCGTCTTCCATCAATTCCCCGAAACGCAGCACGGCAAACTTGTAGACCTCGCGCCCCTTGATCTTCATGTACTGATCGCCGGCGGCAATTCCATCGGGCGTCAGCGGATGCCGGCTGCCGGGTCGGCAGTAGAGCATTTCCCAGCCGTTGCCGTCGGCGTGAAGGCTGCTGTAGATCACGCCGCGCTTCGGATCAGGCGATTGCCGCAGTACCACCGCTCCCGCGCCGTCGCCAAACAGAATGCAACTTCCACGGTCGCGGTAGTCCGTGATTCGGCTCAGCGTCTCGGCGCCGATCACCAGCACAGTCCGATAGCGCCCGGTCTTCACGAAATTCGACGCGGTCTCCAGGTTATAGATAAATCCGCTGCAGGCGGCGGCGATGTCAAATGCCGGCGTCGACTTGAGCCCCAGCGCTGCGGCAACGAAGCACGCCGTCGAAGGGAAAACCATCTCCTGCGAGACCGTTGCGCAGATGATGAGGTCAAGGTCCTTCGGCTCGACGCCTGCGGCGGCTAGCGCATTGTGCGATGCGGCCACAGCCATCGAGGCGGTCGATTCCCCATCGCCGGCGATACGCCGCTCGCGAATTCCGGTGCGCTGAACGATCCACTCGTCGTTCGTATCCACCATCTTCGAGAGGTCGTCGTTGGTGAGGCGCTTCTCAGGCACGTAACTGCCCGTGCCGGCGATGATGGAGCCGAATTGAGACATGGGTGATTACTCTTCGCCGCCAGGAATGCTGGCCGCGATTTCCTTCACGATCTGCTGATTGACTCCGCTGGTCACCAGTTGTTTGCCGACGCGGATCGCGTTTTTGATCGCCCGGCTTTCGGAGCGGCCATGACAGATCAGACAATACCCCCCCACGCCCAGCAGCGGCGCTCCGCCGTACTCCTGCCAATCGTGCTTGTGATGAATCTGCTTCATGATCGGCTTGAACCTGTCCACCAACGCCGGGTCCGCATCGTTCAATGCCGCGATGATGGTCTGAAACATTCCCTCCGCCATGCCTTCCGAACACTTGAGGATCACGTTGCCGACAAATCCGTCGCAGACGACCACATCGACCGTCCCCTTAAACAGATCCCGTCCCTCGACGTTGCCGATGTAATTGATCTGCGGCTCGTCGCGCATCAGCCTGCGCGCGTCCTTCACCATCGTGGTTCCCTTGGTGTCTTCCTCGCCGATCGACAGCAGCCCCACGCGCGGATTGCGAATGTTGCACACGGCGGTCGCATAGGCGCTGGCCATGATGGCGTACTGCATCAGATGCCGCGGCTGCGGGGCAATGTTCGCCCCCACGTCGCAGATCACGACCGGCCCGTAGAACGTCGGCATGGTGACGGCGATGCCCGGCCGGCTCACACCCGGCAGCGTCCGCATCCGCAACTGCGCCGCCGCGACGCACGCCCCGGTGTTTCCCGCGGAAATCACCACGTCCGCTTCGCCCTTGGCGGCGAGTTTGCACATGATCGCAATCGAGCTGTTCGGCTTGTTTCGAACCGCCTCGACCGGCGAATCGTCCATCGAGACGACTTCCGTCGAGATCACGGGCTTGTAGCGGGCTTTTGATTCCGGAGGCAGCGCGCAGGCGGCCAGCGCGTCGCGCACAATCACTTCGTCGCCAACGAGGTAGATGAGATCGTCGCCGTCGAGTAAAGGCGCAGCTTCCCAGCATCCCTTGAGAATCGCATCGGGCGCGCGATCACCGCCCATCACGTCCACCGCAGCACGCAAGCACAACCTCCGTCAGGCGAGGCCTGGCTCAGGTGGTCTCTGGTTCCATTTGCAGCGCCAGTTTTGGGTTGACGTAGCCGCAATTGTCGCAGGCGCTGTGAGGAAGCTTGGCGCTTGCGCACTGCGGGCAGCGAACATAATGTATCGGCCGCAACGCTTGATGCGCACGCCGTTTGCGTTTCCGCGCCTTGCTGTGTTTCTGAACCGGAAGCATGAAAAGAAAACTCTCTTTCGGCCGACCGCGCTAAAGCCAACGTCAGGCCCCAGAATCAATACACCACCCGCGCTTTCACACTCGCGGGGCGGAGAAAGGGGGTTACGTTAGAAGGTGGGGTGTGTTCTGTCAAGTTGAGGAAGAGCCGGGGAGCGGGGATGCGCGGGGACCCCGTCCGTAACGCGACTCGCGGCGCCGGATTCCCGGACCCAGGGTGCAAAGCACCCCGGGCGTTCAACCCGAGAGATGCATGCTGCGCAACAAACTTCCCCTAACGCCCAGAGTGCTTGCACTCTGGGGCTCCTCTCTCTGGCGACGCACCGCACCGCGCGCTACCGAACATACTTCACAGCATATTCGTGACCGACTTTCATCGCCGCCGCGAGCTTCGACGGATCTTTCCCGCCGGCTTGCGCCATCTGCGGCCGGCCGCCTCCCCCGCCGCCGGCGGCTTTGGCAGTCTCCCGCACCCAATCGCCGGCTTTGAGGCCGTGCGCGATCAGATCGTCGCTCACCGCGGCGATAAACGTCACCTTCTCCTCGCCGCGGGTGGCGAGCAGAATCGCGTAACTCGGCGTCTGTTTCTTCAGCCAATCCACCGCGGATCGAAGCTGATCGTCGGAGGCGCCGGGAAGCTCACCGATGATCAGCTTCTCGATTCCTTCCTCGCGGGCATCGCGGAGGAGCTTGCGCGCCAGCGCCGTCACATCGACTTTCGATCCGCCGAGCTCCGATGCTCTGTATTTTTCAAAGGCCTTAAGCCGCGTTTGCAGTTCGGCAATCGCCGCCTGGGCGCGACGCTTCGCCCGCAGCGGCACAACGCCGGCTCCGAGCGCGGCGTTGAGCGATGCGATCAACGGCGCGATCTCGCTGCCTTCCGCTTTCTTCGCAATGCTTGCCAGCGAATCGATCTGCCTGGCGTTCTCCGCCGCCTGGCGTGCCGGCTCCCCCGTCAGCGCAACGATCCGGCGGATGCCCTTGCTGACCGATTCCTCGGCCGTAATGACAAACGCCTCCGCCTCGGCGCTGTTGCCCAGGTGCGTGCCGCCGCAGAACTCGATGGAGAACTCGCGCCATTTCTCCTTCGCGGGATTCGCCAGCAGTTCCTTCACGGGCACCCCCACGCTGACCACGCGCACCATCGGCGGATACTTCTCGCCGAATACCGCCCGCAGGCCATTAATTTTCAACGCCTGCTCCTGCGGCGCAACCTCCGCATAGACCGGCAGCTTCCGCTCGATCCGCTCCGATACGAGTTGTTCCACCTTTGCCAGTTCTTCATCGCTGAGCGATTTGCCGTGCGAGAAGTCGAACCGAAGTTTCTCGGGATCGACCAAGGAACCCTTTTGTTGAACCTCGTCGCCGAGCACTTCACGCAGCGCCCAGTTGGCGATGTGGGTTGAGGTATGATTCTTCTCAGTGAGCCGACGAGAGTCTGCGACCTTGGCGACGACGTGATCGCCCACCCGCAGATGACCCTCAACCATGCGGCCTGCATGAAGTACGAACCCGCCCGCGGAGCGCGTGGCGATGACATCGATGATTCCTTCTTTGGATCGCAGTTCGCCGGCGTCGCCGACCTGGCCGCCCATTTCCGAATAAAAGTTGGTCCTGTCGAGGATGATCGTGACGCCCCTCTCAGCGGCTTCCGCGCCATGCGTCTGCTCAAGGAGTTTGCGTCCGTCCCAGATGGCCTTCACCGTTGCGGCACTCGGTTGAGGCCCAAATTTTGGCATATCATCCGTGGGGGCGACCCCCTCCGTCGCGAGCTTGGCCAGCACGTCGGGAGGCAAATTCAGCAGCTCGGAGTTCGTCTGTGCTTCCGCCCCAGATTCCTCCTGAAATCGTTTGAAGAGTTTTTGGTAGCTCTCTTCGTCGACGGTCAGCCCTTTCTCGGCAGCCATAACGCGGGTGAGGTCGGGGAAAAATCCGTAAGTGGTATGGAGATCGAACATGTCCTGTCCGGAGATCGCGCCGGATTCGGCCCGCGCAGCCGCCTCGGCGAAGAGCGCCAGACCGCGCTGCAGAGTTTTTCCGAATGTCTCCTCTTCACCCCGAATGATTTCAGCTACGCGACGTGGATTCGCCTTGAGTTCTGGGAATGCGTGCCCCATCGTGGCGACCACCACATCCACCATCGCGTAAAGAAAAGGCTCGTGAAGATCCAGCTCCTGCCACCCGAATCGCGAAGCACGACGAATGATGCTTCGTAATGTGGAGCCGCGCCCCTTATTGCTCGGCAGCGCGTTATCAGTAATCGCGAACGTGCTGGCGCGCAGATGGTCCGCAATCACACGAAAGGCAATGTCTTTCCGTAATTCGGGATCGGCGGCTTCAGCTTTTGGATCGGTCGAATTGTTGGCCGTGAACCTCCCGGTGTACTCAACGCCAGTCTTCCCTGAAATCGCGTCAAATATCGGCTGCCACAGATCGATCGCATAATTGTCCTGCTTATCCTGCAGCACCTGGCAGATGCGCTCAAAGCCCATCCCCGTATCGACGTGCTGCGAAGGCAGCGGCGTCAGTTTGCCATTGGCGTCGCGGTTGAACTGGATGAAAACGAGGTTCCAGATTTCCATGACACGCGGGTCTTCGCCATTGACGTCTGTCCCGCCAGTCTTATCTGGCGTGCGATCGATGTAGATTTCCGTGCATGGGCCGCAGGGCCCGGTCTCGCCCATTTCCCAGAAGTTATCCTTGCCGAAATAATGAATCTGATCGGCGGAAAGTCCGGCGATCTGCTTCCACAGCTCTGCCGCCTCGGTGTCGCGCGGAATGCCGGCCGATTCGTTCCCCTCGTAGCAGGAAACGTGCAATCGCGTCGGATCGAGCTTCCACACTTGCGTGAGCATTTCCCACGCCATCTCGATGGCCCCGCGCTTGAAGTAATCGCCGAAGCTCCAGTTGCCAAGCATCTCGAAGAACGTGTGATGCCGCCGCGATCGGCCGACGTCGTCGAGATCGTTATGCTTCCCGCCGGCACGAATGCACTTTTGCGTGTTCGTCGCCCGCGTATACGGCCGCTTTTCCTGCCCGAGGAAAATCGGCTTGAACTGATTCATCCCCGCGTTGGTGAACAGCAACGTCGGATCATCGTGCGGCACGACCGGTGAGCTGGGCACAAACGTGTGCCCATGCTTCTGCACGAAGAAATCGATGAATTGCTGGCGAATCTGATCTGAAGTCATACGCTCCGCGTCGAAAAGCGCGGAATTATGCGGCAAGTCCCACAGCCCTTCAAGTTACGGCTCGGTGTGGGAAAGAGAAAACAGCCGCGAAGAAGCGAAGGGGGTCCCCATTTTAGCGGCGCCCCGAAGGGGCGTGAGTCCGGCAGCGCATCCTCGCGATCCATGATATAGAGCACCTCCACTTGAAGTGTAGCGGCCGAAATGCGCGGAGCCGCGGATGTACATCCGCGGCTTCGATCGGCCAACGGTATACGTCAAGTGAAAACGCTCTGGTGCAAAGATCGTCGCTGAACGCTCGCCCCCTGCTACCGTTTCCGACGTTATCCATGATGCTGCGCAGCGGCCCGTCAGGGAAGCCAAGCGCAGCAGCATTGTGGATAACTCGGCCGCGGATTATCGGCCGATTGTGAACAAGCTGTCGGTTCCGCAGCCCCAACACAACGTGCCTGCTATGCTCCCTCCGCCGGATAAAACACCAGCAACTGTCCACGTCACGCCGCGGCCACGGTCACTCGTCCCTGCACCCACGAGGTGCTCCCGAACCCCTCAATCAAAGGTGAACAACATGGCACGAAAAAAATCAAACCCGGTATTTACAACAGAGAGAACATCTTTGGGACGCCGCTAAAAGGAATCTGAAATGGGCTCTTAGCCGCGGGGCAGTCCCCACTTCGCGCCGTCGTGCATCTTCTCGTCACGTTCCAATCACCAATCACCAGGATCAGCTCATCACCATTCGTCCCCTCACGTCCAACGTGCTGGGCTGAATTTTCAACGGCAGAACGATCCAGAACGTCGCCCCCGCGCCGGGCTCGCTACGAACGCCGATCGTTCCCCCCATCATCGCCGTCAGCTCTTTGGAAATCGCCAGGCCCAATCCGCTGCCGCTGTGGGCGCGCGTGACCGATGCGTCCACCTGGCGAAATTTTTCGAAGATAATCTGCTGCTTGTCCAGCGCGATCCCCTGTCCGCGATCCGTCACCGAAATCTTCACGTGCCCTTCTCCTTCGCGGGCCGCCGTCAGGTCGATCGCCGACCCATTCGGCGAGAACTTGATCGCGTTGGAGAGAAAGTTGTAGAGCACCTGCTGCAGCTTGCCGGGGTCGGTTTGCAGGATCGGAATGTTGTTGGCGACGGACGCATCGATCACCAGTTGTCGCGGCTCGCACAACGGCTTGAGGATGTTCTCCAGCCCCTCGAACAGATCACCCAACGACAAGGGCTCGGAACGAATCTCCATTCGCCCCGCCTCGATCTTCGCCAGGTCCAGCAGATCGTTGATCAGCTCCAGCAAGGCCCTGCCGCTTTGCAGAATATTGTGAACATATCGCGTCGGCCTGGCGTCGGCTCCCGTTCCCAGCGCATCCTTCAGCAGGTCTGCGAATCCGAGGATTGAATTCAGCGGCGTGCGCAGCTCATGGCTGACGTTGGCGAGAAATTCGCTCTTGAGCCGGTTGGATTCATACAGCGCCAGATTCGCCTCGGCCAACTGGCCGATCTTCAAATCCAGCCCGGTATTGATCGCGCGGAGTTGGTCGGTCCTTTCCCGCAGATTCGAGAGCATGGCGTTAAATGTCTCCGACAATTGCTGAAACTCATCGCCGGTGCTGATGTCCGAACGAATATTCAAATCTCCTTCGCTGACCCGCTCGGCAGTCTCCTGCAGGACGCGAACGGGCTGAAGAATCAGCCGGGTGGTAATCAGATAGAAGCAGAGAATCGCCAGCGTGCCTCCGACCAAGCCGGCGACCATGATGAACACGCGATTCAGAAGAAGCTGGTTCTGCGGGATGCGATTGGGGATGTCGATGCTCACGAGGCCTACCAGCTCTGAATGACCGACCGGCTCCAGCAGGAACGTCGTATCCGCCGGCGCCGTGGTTGTTGTCGGTTCGGTTGTCGCGGACTTGGGGGCATGGCAGGCGATGCACCCATGAGTCATGTAGACCGGGCGGGCATAAAAATATCGCTCATTGTCGTCGGAATACGCAAATCGCGGCTTCTCTTCCGGATGGCGCAGGAAATAGCCGAGCGAATGCAGCTCGAACTTGGAGAGCGTTGCCGATGGCGGCGTGTCAATCGCCAGCAGCCGCGGCGGCACCAGCCAGGGATGCACCCCGCGCTCCGGCGGCGTGTAGGGCTGGGTCGTCAGGTCAACGCGCGGCCCCGAAGACTTCTCTGCCAGCATGTGCTCGAGCACCGCGTTGTCAGCAAGGGCGGCAGCGGCGCGGCCGTTCAGTTCGCCTGTCAGTTGTTCCATGCGGCGCCATGGAACCGCCAGCGCCGCGCCGATGATCAGAATCACCGCCGCCCCGAAGAGAATCTGGCACTTGGCAGCAAGCGAGATCTCCAGCCGCCTGAATCGTTTGAACACTACCAGCCCGTGGTGAAAGCCCGGACTTCTACCACGGGCCGCTGGCGTCGTAAATTCGACGTTGTGGCCGGCGGCGCTTCTGTGGTATGACTTTGTGTCTTGGGTGGTATTTTTACACCCTCTTTGAGAGGAACGGATGGCAAGTGCTGGCCGCATTCTGGTAGTTGAAGACCACGAGACAGAACGTCGTGCTGTCAGTGCCTTGTTGAAATCCGAGGGTTTCACCGTGCTCGGCGCGGAAAGTGCGGATAAGGCCATCGGATACATCGACGAGAACATCGATGTAGTTCTGAGCGACCTGCAGATGGGGGACGTCAGCGGGATCGATTTGCTGCAACTGTGGAAAAAACGCCGCGCCCAGACCCAATTCATCGTCGTCACCGGGCACAGCAGCGTGAACAGCGCCGTCGAGGCGATCAAGGGGGGAGCTTACGATTATGTCACCAAGCCGATCAATGGAGATGAGCTGATTTTGCTGATTCGGCGGGCTTTGGATGCACAGCAAAAGGACAAGGAGATCGACAACCTGCGGCGACGGCTCGATCAAAAATTCGGGCTCGACAAAATTATCGGCGAATCCAAGCCGATGAAAGATGTTTTCGCCAAGATCCAGCGGGCAGCGCCCGTGGACAGCACCGTGTTGATTCTCGGCGAGAGCGGCACCGGCAAGGAATTGGTTGCCCAGGCGCTGCACCACAACAGCAATCGAAAAAAAGGGCCTTTCGTTGCCGTGAATTGTGCCGCGGTGCCGGCGACGCTGGTGGAGAGCGAACTGTTCGGCCACGTCCGCGGTGCGTTCACAGGGGCCACCGACCGGCGCATGGGTCGATTCGAGCAAGCCGACGAGGGCACGCTGTTCATCGACGAAATTGGCGATTTTGAGCTGGGTCTGCAGGCCAAACTGCTGCGCGTTCTCGAAACGCTTACCGTCACGCCGGTTGGCGGGCACGAAGACCGCAAGGTCGATGTGCGCGTTTTGGCCGCTACCAGCCGCGATCTGCGGAAGATGGTGGAGGCCGGCACCTTCCGCGAAGATCTGTTCTACCGCTTGAACGTTGTCACGATCACGCTGCCAGCGCTGCGGCAACGCCTCGACGACATTCCCATCCTCGTCGAGCACTTCCTCCGCGACATCACGGAGCAGAAGCACACCGCGCCGCGACGGATGTCCGCGGAAGTGATGCGTCGTTTTCAGGCCTATCGCTGGCCCGGCAATGTCCGTGAGCTGCGAAACGTGCTTGAAAGCATGATGGTCCTCGGAGACGGCGACACGCTCGTCGAGAATGACCTGCCCGAGCAGATCGCCGCGGGTGCATTGGCCAATAGCAAACCCAGCGAGATTCCGACTGGCCTCACCATGGAAGAGCTGGAAAAGCTGGCGATTACCAAAGCACTGGACCAGTGCAAGGGCAACCGCACTCATGCTGCCGAGCGACTGGATATTTCCGTCCGGACGCTCCAACGCAAGCTGCGGCAATACGCCTTGGATGGGCGCGCCTCCGTCGCACCCCCAGACGATGTTCTGACACACTGACGCATGTACCGTTGCGACAGACTGTCGTGCCTCCTTTCCCGCTCGTTCAGATTTATCCCGACCCAAGTCCATCCAATCCCGCCCAAGAGCAAACATCACCTCGCTCGGATGTTATGTGGCACGACCCTTGCACACGACTGTTCGGAATCAAGCGACTTGATCGCAACCGATTAGACGAAGGAGCTTTATATGTCGATCAGCATGGAGCGATTCGGGGCTCAGGGACAGTTTGAAACCTATCACTCAAGCCCCGTTCTTCCGGATCGGGCGATGATATTTCAGTTACAATGCCGCTCCTGCGGATATGAGCCCGAAGGAGGCGTGGTCTCGCCGCCGAGGCTCTGCCCCAAGTGCCACGGTGAAGTATGGGAACGATTCGCGCGTCCGGGCAGCATCCTCGCCAACGCCAACCGCACCTGAATCCGCCTCTCCCTCCTTCGACGGCTATCGATTACAACATGCCGACGGGCGAACGCTGTGTCGCCCGTCGGTTCTTTTATGCCACCAGTGGGCAATCTCTCCGTTAATGTCTGCTTCCTTCCCCGCGACTTGGAGCCGCGCGACCTCGCCGGCCGCGCGGTGGTTGTTTTCGACGTGCTGCGGGCAACGACTTCCATCACCGCCGCGTTGCACGCTGGCGTGAAATCGATTCGCATCTTCCCGACCACCACGGACGCCGCCGAGGCCCGGAGCAAGTATCCAGGGGCGCTGTTGTGCGGCGAAGAACACTGTCTGCCACCGCCGGGCTTCGATCTGGGAAACAGCCCAGGCGCTTTTGACCGATCGCTTCACGCCGGCCGCGATCTGCTCATGAGCACAACCAACGGCACACGTGCCCTGTTGGCCGCCGCCGGGGCGACGCGCGGCTATGCCGGGGCCTTGGTGAACGCCACCGCTGTCGCCAAGTGCCTGGCGCAGGAAAATCTCGCGGTGACGCTGCTCTGCGCTGGCACCAACGGCGTTATCGCGATGGAAGACATTTTAGGCGCGGGCGCAGTCATCCACTCTCTTCGCATACTCACCGCAGTGCGTTTGGAGTCTGATTCAGCTCTCATTGCCGATCGCGTCTTCGCCGCAAGTCGGCACGATCTGCCTGCTGCATTGCGTCTTGTCCGTGGCGGACTCAACCTGATTGAAGCTGGCCTCGAAGCCGACATCGATTTCGCCGTCCGCCTGGACGTGATCGAAACGCCCCCCGTGGCATGGGCGTCCCGCCCATGCCAGCGGGATGGAACCCAGGAAATCGCGTTCGTCAACTCGGGCGATGCGCCGAAAATCTGAAAAGTTCCGGGACGTCATTAGAGCGTTTTCACCTGACGTGTATCGCTTGCTGGTTGAAGCCGCGGATGTACATCCGCGGCTCCGCGCATTTCGGCCGCTACACCTCAAGTGAAGATGCTCCAGACCCCATGACGCGTGACACCCGTCGCCTTGAATCACAGCCGCGGCTGCTGTGCCACATGCCTGCCGGTAGAGCCTACAATGACCCGTCATGGCGCACGCGGACCCAGAGCACCATCGTCCGCGCGTCGTCATTACCGGCTTGGGAGTTGTCAGCCCAAACGGCATCGGCCGCGAGAATTTCGCCAGCGCCTGCCGGGCGGGTCGCAGCGGCGTGGCTCGACCATCGGGAATCGAAACCACCGGTCTGCGAACGTCGGCGGTTGCGCAGGTAGTCGACTTCGATCCGACGACTGTATTGGAAACTGCCGAGCTTCGCCGAGTTCCGCGCATTATCCCGCTGGCTCTTGCCGCGTCGCGCGAAGCAATCGACTGCGCGCAGCTTCAGATTTCTGCCCATGACCTCGACGCCCAGCGTGCTATCGGCGTCGCGCTGGGTACCGGCGGTGGAGGACAAACCTTCGTCGAAGAACAATACCGCCTCTTCCACACTCTTGGCAAAGGTTCCCTCTTTTCCATTACCTCCGGCACGCACGGAAACCTCTCCAGCGAACTCTCCATCGCCCTCGGTTTCCGCGGCCCCTCCCACGTCCTTTCCACCGGATGCACCAGCAGCACCGACGCCCTCGGTTATGCCATGCTTCTCATTCGAAGCGGCATCATTCCCATGATGCTTGCCGGCGGAGCCGACGCTCCTATTTCGCACGGCATTCTCACCGCCTTTGAGAAACTCCGTGTCGTCTCCACGCGTCGCTGGGATGATCCGCGGCAGTCGTCACGCCCCTTCTCTGCCGACCGCGACGGCTTCGTGCTTGGCGAAGGGGCATGGATGTTCGTCCTGGAAGAGGCCGACCACGCCGCCCGCCGCGGCGCGACCATGCTGGCGGAGCTTGCCGGCTACGCTTCGACGTGTGACGCCTACCATCGCGTGCAAATTGCCCCCGACGTGCTCGAGCCGGTCCGTGCGATTGAGCTGGCCCTGGCCGACGCCTCGCTCACGACCAGCGACGTCGGCTACATCAATCTGCACGGCACCAGCACGGAGCTGAACGACCGCATGGAAACCGCTGCCATCAAAAAATGCTTTGGCGCTCGTGCGGCTTCCATTCCGATGAGTTCCACCAAATCAATGATCGGCCATCCGCAAGGCGCCTGCGGCGCCGCGGGTCTGGCCGCAACGATTCTCGGCATGAACGAAGGTATTCTGCATCCCACGATCAACCTCACCGACCCCGACCCAGCCTGCGACCTCGATTACATTCCGCGCCAGGCCCGGCCTGCCGACGTACGTGCCGCCCTGTGCAACTGCATCGCCTTCGGCAGCAAGAACAGCGCAATTGTGGTGAAAAGATCGCAGTAACCCTCGTGTAGCCGCCGAGCTTGCTCGCGGTCCCCCTCGGTCCTTTCGCGACTTGCTTCGCCGACGCGCCCGCCAAGGCAGGCGGCTAAAGGGGGGAGAATTCGACAACCCGCGTACAGCCGCCAACGACTCCTCAATCGGCCCCGGCACTCCTTAGAACTCGAACTTCTTCATCCCCCGCGACCAACGCGACGGTCGCCAGACCAAGGAACAATCCACTCTCAACGATTCCCGCTCTCTCCCGCAGCGCGATCGATAGCGCTTGCGGGTCGCCGATGCCCGCTACGAATCGGCAATCGTAAATGTAATTGCCGTTGTCGGTGACATACGCCGTTCCATCGGAACCGCGCCGCAGCGTTGGCGTCGCCCCCAAACTCGTGAGAAAAGTTTCCTGCGTCTCATGCGCGAACTGCGCCACTTCCACTGGCAGAGGCGACTTCGTCCCCAGCTTCATCACCGTCTTGCTGGCGTCGGCAATAATGACCAGCCGTTCGGAGTTTTGTGCCACAATCTTCTCTCGGAGCAGCGCTCCGCCAAGGCCCTTGATCAATTCGAGTTCCGGATCAATCTCATCCGCGCCATCGACAGTCACATCGAGTCGCGGCGACTGTGCCAAGGTGGTAAGCGGAATGCCCAGTTCCAGAGCGCGTCGCTCGGATTGCCGGGAGGTTGCGACGCCGACGATGTTGTGCAGCCGCCCATCCTTCAGCGCCCCCCCGAGCGCTTGCAGAAAGAAATCCGCCGTCGATCCGGTTCCCAGACCGATGACCATCCCGTCGTGCAGATATCCCATCGCCGCCTCGGCCGACCGCTGCTTCGGATTCATGCGATAAAAGATAGCAGGGTAAAACAGAGAAGC
>Ga0302326_10014829_pt1 | contig 16444 bp, 15 predicted proteins | sample Palsa_T0_3_FD_202264 | JGI IMG/M metagenome (GOLD analysis project Ga0302326, IMG submission 202264) | Peat permafrost microbial communities from Stordalen Mire near Abisko, Sweden - Palsa_T0_3 | ecosystem: Environmental > Terrestrial > Soil > Palsa > Peat permafrost | place: Sweden: Abisko...
GCCGTACACTATGCGAGGTTCACCTGCGCTCGTAGCTCAACGGATAGAGCATCTGACTACGGATCAGAAGGTTGGGGGTTCGAGTCCCTCCGAGCGCGCCAGCGTGATGTCAGTTTCCCGGGCGCGGCCAGGCGACCGCCCTGCGCGTCCAGGCTTACCCTTAAGCGGATGAGAGTTACCGGAACGGGAAAAACTGCCAGTGGACACGCGTCGTCATTGGCGGGTCGGCTGAGCGAGGACACCGTGCACCGGGCCGGCATCACGCCTGGGAGCCAGCATGGCAGCTAGCACACACTCCACCGCAGCTGGGCTCGCATCGGGCGACGGCGAGCGGGGTGCGCCGTTTGCATCGGCCTGGAGACGCCAGCACCTGACCGTTGATCAGCGCGTGGCCAGGGGCCGGGCCGCCCGCGCGCAGGCGCCCAGGTCGGCCCACGGCCGATGGGAGCCCGCGCCCGACCGCCCTGATCCGGTCGCACTGCTGGAGGAGCAGGCGCAGAGCCGAGTGCCGGGACTGGTGCCGATCCGTTATGGGCGGATGCTGGTCTCGCCGTTCACGTTCTACCGAGGCGCCGCGCTGATCATGGCATCCGACCTGGCGGCGACTCCGGTATCAGGAGTGACCGTGCAGCTATGCGGTGACGCTCACCTCTCGAATTTCGGACTGTTCGGAACACCCGAGCGCCAGATGATTTTCGACATCAACGATTTCGACGAGACTCTTCCCGGCCCCTGGGAATGGGACGTCAAGCGTCTTGCTGCCAGTTTCGAGGTCATGGGACGTGACCGGGGCTTTGCCCCCGCTGACCGCCGCGCCATCGTGATGGCGGGCGTAGCTGAGTATCGGGACCGCATGCGCCAGGCTGCCGGGATGGGCGCTCTGGGCGCGTGGTACGACCACCTGGAAGCCGGGATGCTGCTCAGCCTGGTGCGCAAGGCAGTCCGAGTCAAACGAGTGAGCAAGAAGGAAGCGAGGTCCTTCGAGCGGGACGTGAAACGGGCACACAGCCGCGACAGCACCCGGGTGTTCGCCAAGCGCGCGGACGAGGTGGAGGGTGAGCTGCGGATCGTCGCCGACCCGCCGATCATCATCCCGATCGAGGACATCATTATTCCGGGGTCGGAGTGGGAGGACCCCGTCCCGCTGATCAAGAAGCTGCTGAACTCCTACCGGCGCACGCTCGGCCACCACCACCACCCGGTCGAGGAGTACCGCTACGTTCACACGGCGTACAAGATGGTGGGCGTCGGCAGTGTCGGGACCCGTTGCTACATCACGCTGCTGACGGGCCGCGACCATAATGACCCGCTGTTCCTGCAGGTCAAGGAGGCGCAGGCGTCCGTGCTCGAACAGTTCCTCCCCAAGAGCACCTACGCGAACCACGGTCAGCGCGTGGTAGCGGGCCAGCGCCTGATGCAGGCGGCGACGGACATCTTCCTGGGCTGGGTTCGCATCAAGGGGATGGACGGCGTGACCCGCGACTACTACGTGCGGCAGTTCCAGGACTGGAAAGGCAGCGCGGACGTGGACACGATGCTCGTGCCGGGTGCCACTCTGTATTCGCGCATCTGCGGCGCGACCCTCGCCCGCGCCCATGCTCGCTGGGGCGACCGGATTGCCATTGCCTCCTACCTCGGTAACGGAGACAGCTTTGACCGGGCGATCGCGGACTTCTCCGCCGCCTACGCCGACCAGAACGAACGGGACTACAAAGCGTTCACCGCAGCTATCGACTCCGGAAGGCTGGTCGCGCAAACCGGCCTGTAAACGGATCTGCAGCTGCCCTGGCCTGCGCGTCCCTCCGGGCGCGCTCAGCTCAGCAGTCATTTCGGCACAGCTTCCGCCGAGCGCGTCAGGCTCCCTCAGGACGGCCTAAACCGGCACGGATCCTTGCACCGGTTAGCGAAAAGTAGGGCCTGATCTGGCGCTGGCTCTTGCCGCGACATGCCAGTCAGCCCGATTATCGGCTGCGTGGACGACAAGTTGCTGCGCCTCCTGGCCGAAATCGAGGTGGCCCGATCCGACCCTGAGTTCGCGGAGGCCGCGCGCAAGCTCCTCGACCCGGACCAGCGGGCAGCAGAACTCGGCCGTAACGAGCTGCGGGACGTGACCGCGGTTGAGGTCCTCAGGCACTACCACCTGCGGCTGACGTTCGGCGACGGCCTGGTCGGCGACGTCGATCTCACCAGCATCCGGGGGCTGCCCGACGGTCAGGTGTTCCAGCCGCTCGGCGATCCGGGCTTCTTCAGCCTGGTCAGGGTTGATCACGGCACCATCGCGTGGCCCGGCGATATCGACATGGCATCTGACGTCCTGTACGAGCAGGCGGCGGCGCACCCGGCCTGACGATATGAGCGACGTCCGGCTGATCGTGCTGCGCGGCAACTCGGGCTCCGGCAAGACGAGCGTCTCCCTCGCCCTGCAGCGCGCGTCCGGCCGGGGCGTCGCCTGGGTGAGCCAGGACATGATGCGCCGGCAGGTGCTGCGCGAGCTCGACGGGCCCGGCGCGCGGAACGTCGGCCTGATCGACCTGGCCGTCCGGTACGCGCTCGAGAGCGGCTATCACGTCGTGCTGGACGGGATCCTGCGGGCCGCGCGGTACGAGGACATGCTGGCCGGGCTGCGGCGCGACCACCCCGGCCCGTCGCACTTCTACTACCTCGACGTCTCGCTCGCCGAGACCCTGCTGCGGCACGAGACGCGCCCGCAGCGAACCGAGTTCAGCAGCGCCGACATGCTCGCCTGGTACCAGCCGAGCGATCTGCTGGCGTCGATCCCGGAGCGGGTGATCGCGGAGGACAGTTCGCTCGACGCCACAGTGGCGACGATCCTGGCTGAGACTGATCTGCTGGCAGCGGTCCAGCTGCGAGCCGACGTCGCGGCCCAGCGGGACCTTCCGTCCTGGCTGGAGCTCGCAGCTGAAGTGGAGCCGGTCTTCGGGCCGATGCCCGGCTTCGCCGATCATGCCCGGCGGGCAGTCGGGCGCGGCACCGCCCTCGTAGTCCGTGACCGCGACGACACCGTGCTGGGTGCCGTACTGCTGAGCCATCGGCCGGCGGAACGGCGCATTCGCTGGCTCGCCGTGCGCGCTCAGGCGCGGCGCCGGGGCGTGGCGGCGGTGCTGCTCACAGCGGTCCTCGATCGCTGGCCGGCGCCGGGCGATATCGACGTGGTGACCTTCGGGCCGGATGTGCGCGCGGGCCAGCCTGCGCGATCGCTCTACGAGTCTTTTGGCTTCAGGTCGGCTGATGTCCTTCCGCCCGGCCCCGAGGGCGGAAGCAGGCAGCGCTTCATCTTGCGGCGGCCGGGCCGGGACGCAGGCGGCTGACCGGCCCGCTACCGGGCCATGATGCCGATTCGTTACATGCGTCAGAAATAGCCCTTTCACCCCTCCGTGACGGAGCGCTATCGTTCGCCAAGGCACCGGCGCGTCTCGCACCTCCCCAGCATGCGAGCGCCTGCCGGTCATCCGGCTCGCCCGAGGCCCGCCATCGGGTGGCCCTGCGGTAACCGTCCGGCAAACCCCGGCAGGTCACTCGGCATCGAGATACCGCAAAACAGACCGTTGATTTCGTGGTGACGGTGGGGATACCGTCTAGTCGGCATGTAGTTAACCCACGCGCAACATCCGGTCACAGCAAGGAGGGCCGAATGACAGCTACCACCGCGGATCCAGTCTCCGGTCAGCGGGGATTGTTCTCTTCGCTGATTCACCGGCAGCTAGATTCGTATCCCGAAACCGGCTCCAGGATCTTCTATCTCGGGCTGACCGTGCTCGCCACGGTCATGCTGTATTACGAGCTGTACGTCGGCGGATCGGTCTCGACACTGATCCTGGCGAACGTGCACATGTCCTTCACCTTCTACGTGGTCACGCTGGCGTTCGGAAACCTGATCGGCGCGTTTGGCTCGCTGTTTGCCGGCCTGACTGACCGGTACGGCCGGGCGAACCTGGTGGTCTTCGGCCTGTTCTTCACCGCGATCTTCGTGGCCTTCATCATCCCGACCGCGACAAGCAAGTGGACCTTCACTATCTACGGCTTCGTCGTCGGCATCGTCGAGGGCATCTGCCTGGTGGCCACGCCCGCGCTGATCCGTGACTTCTCCCCGCAGGTGGGACGCGCGACCGCGATGGGCTTCTGGACCTGCGGGCCTGTCCTCGGCAGCCTGATCGTGGCCATCGTGGGAAGCAACACTGTCCCCGCGAACCCGACCAGCACGAGGTTCTGGACCCACGAGTACCGCATCTGCGGCATCGCGGGCATCGTCGTCTTCATTATTGCCTTCCTGTTCCTGCGCGAGCTCTCCCCGAGGCTGCGGGACCAGCTCATGGTCACGATGCGCGACCGTGCTCTCGTTGAGGCCCGGGCCAAGGGCATCGACATCGAGGCAGCGCTGAGGCACCCGTTCCGCCAGCTGATCAAGCCCGATGTCATCATCTCGGCCTTCTCGGTCTCGGTCATGCTGCTGATCTACTACACGGCAGTCGGGTTCCTGGTCATCTACATGACGACCATTTTCGGTTTCTCGATCAAGGACGCGAACGGCCTCGGGAACTGGGAATGGGGCTTCAACGTCCTGGCCCTGATCGCGGTCGGCATCGTCTCTGACCGCCTTCGCGTCCGCAAGCCTTTCATGGTGTTCGGCGGCATCATGGGCGCGGTTGTCCTGATCATCTACCTGCTGCAGGCCGGCCATCACCCGAGCTACTACACGCTGGCGATCCTGCTGGCACTGCTGTCGATCGGCCTTGGCATCGCCTATACGCCGTGGATGGCGAGCTTTACCGAGACCGTTGAGGACCACAACCCGGCCCTTATCGCGACCGGCCTGGCCATCTGGGGCTGGATCATCCGCGTCGTCATCTTCCTCGCGTTCATCCTGCTCCCGCTCGTCGTCAACTCGGTGACTCCGCTGGTCAACTACGGTGCCAATGTCGCGACCTACGCAGCCAAGTACCCCTCGCTGGTGTGGGCCGGATCGCACCCGACCGTCGTCGCCGACGCGCAGAAGTACTCGGCCCAGCTGACGTTCGCGGCGACGCACCCGGCGATCGTGGCGACTGCGACGAAGTACAAGACGCAGCTCGGCAACGCAGTGAAGTTCGCTCCCGAGCTGGCCGTGATCGAGAAGAACCCGGCGCTGTTCGCGCAGGCGGCGAAGTACCCCTCGGCCAGCAAGATCCCGCCGGCGCTGGCAGCGAAGCTTGTTGCTGCGGCTGGTGGCGGCAGCAAGGGCCTCGCGCTGCTGGGAACGATCGATGCCAACCAGGCCGCTATTACCGGCGTCATTGCTGTCGCACCCCAGCTCCAGCAGGTCGCTCCGTACGCGGCCCAGCTGACAGCGCTGTCCAAGGTGCCGGCGCCCGTGATCGCGGCGGTCTCTGCACCCGGTGTCGCCGCTGAGCTGGCAGCCCTGACCAAGGTGCCCCCGTCAGTCGCCGCGTACATGACTGCTCACGGTGCGGCGGTTGCCGCGGCGGCAGCCAAGTCGCCGGGACAGTGGAAGACGTGGTACTGGATCTGCGTCGCAGGCATCATCGTGTTCCTGCTCAGCATCCCGCTGCTGCGGGGCCGCTGGCGGCCGCGTGACGCCAGGAAGGACGAGGCAGAGCACGAGGCTCTCGTGCAGGCAGAGCTCGCCAAGCTCGGCGCTGCATCCTGAGTCGATAGTTCACAGTCACCCGCCGGCGGGCCGCAGCAGCGGCCCGCCGGCTGTGTTGTCTGGCCCCGGCCCTAGTAGCGCTGGTGCATAAGCTCCCGCACGTCGGCAAGCGTGCCGGCCGCGATCGCCGCCGCCCCCTCGCCGCCGGCCGTCAGGACGCTCTGCAGGTAGCCGGGATCGCCGGCCAGCTCGGCCCGGCGGGCCCGCAGGCCGGCGAACCGCTCGTTGACGGCCTCGACTACCGCCGCCTTGAGCGCAACAGCGCCGCGATCGCCGATCTCGGCTGCAACGGCCTCCGGCGTCGTCTCCCGGCACAGCGCGGCTATCAGCACCAGATTCGAGACCTCCGGGCGCCGATCCGGCTCGTAGCTGATGAACCGCTCGGAGTCGGTCCTGGCCCGCGCTATCAGCCGCGCTGTCTCGTCCGCCGTGGCCCGGAGCGCCACCGAGTTGTCCCGGCTCTTGCTCATCTTCTGACCGTCAGTTCCCAGCAGCAGCGGCGCGGAGCTGAGCAGCCCGGCGGGCTCGGGGAAATACGGTGCGTCCCGGCAGTAGCGCTCGTTAAACCGCCGCGCGATGGTCCTGGTCAGTTCCAGGTGCGGAAGCTGGTCCTTGCCGACCGGCACCAGGGTGGCGCGGCAGAACAGGATGTCAGCAGCCTGGTGGACCGGATACGTGAACATCAGGCCCGACACGTTCGCCAGGCGGGCCGCGGCGATCTCGTCCTTGACAGTCGGGTTGCGGCCGATCTCCGCGACGCTGACCAGGCTGAGGAACGGCAGCAGCAGCTGATTGAGCGCGGGCACCTGGCTGTGCGCAAAGATGGTCGAGCGCTCCGGATCGATCCCGAGGGCCAGGTAGTCCGCGACCAGGCCGGTCACGATGTCGCGCAGGCCGGCCGGCGAGGTCCTGTCGGTCATCGCCTGGTAGTCGGCGATCAGGACCAGCAGCTCGACGCCAGCGTCCTGCAGCCGTACCCGGTTCTGCTGCGAGCCAAAGTAGTGACCGAGATGTAGCGCGCCGGTGGGCCGGTCGCCGGTCAGCATCCGGAAATCGTGCGGGCTGGCAGCGATCGCGTCCTCCAGCCGCCCGGCACGCTCAAGGCTGGCGCGAACAGCTGGCGTGGCTGCCAGGGTTGTCAGGGCGGGAACGGGCATGGCAGGTACCTCCGGAATGGATGAGCCCGCCAGGTGCCTGCGCCCGGACATGCGAGACGGCGCAGCCCAGCGGGCGCGCCGTCGACAGGGAATGCACGAACTGGCGGCCGCTAGAGCGGCCACCACCAGCAAGAACGCTGCAATCGTTGCACGGGTCCAGGATAGCTGACCGTCCTGTCCGGCGCCATCAGCCCGGACTCAGGTGCGCAGCAGGTCGCCGGGTGCGAGCTGGCAGCCGGGCAGGATCAGTTCCTCGGGCTCAGGCCGGCTGCCATCCAGGATCCAGCGGCACAGCGCGGCGAGCTGAAAGCTGATGAGCGGGGGCACGGCATCACCGATGTGCCGGTACATGTTTGCCAGCGAGCCAGTGAACTGATAGTCGCGCGGGAAGCCCTGCAGCAGCGCCATCTCCCTGACGGTGCAGAGCCGGTCCTGCTCAGGATGGGAGTACCGGCCGTTGCCGACGTGGCTGCACTCCCGCTTGATCGTCACGGCCGGCCGGTCCCACCACAGGCGCCCGTAAACGTCGGGATGACTGCCCAGGTCGCCGCTCGCGGCGCGGCGCTCCATCGCGCCGGTCAGCAGGGCAGCCTTCTCCGGGTGGGTCCGGAGATCCGCCCAGCTGCCCCCGTCCGGAGGTACCGCGGCCAGGCGCCGTCTGGTCAGCGAGGACCGGAACGCGGGCGCGACGTGGAGCGGGTCGGCGGGATCGGGCTGCCCGGCGGCCACGGGAGGCAGATCCCAGATAGCCCGCCGAACGTGCGTCGCCTTGGGATCGATCCGCCAGCCGTGCCACAGGTCAGCCAGCCCGCGCAGCGGATGCGACCGCCGCACGGCCACGACGATGGCGCGCTCGCGCCGCTGCGGCAGCCCGAACTCGGTCAGGAAATGCGTGCTCGCGGTCGCGGCGTAGCCCAGCCGCGACAACTGATCAAGCAGTCCGCGGAGGTGGCCGGCGAACCGGCCGGTGACGAGCTCGCGGGCGTTCTCGACGATGACGATCTCGGGCCTGAGCAGTGCGGCGTACTCGGCGATCCGCCCGACGAGCCCGTTGCGGTGGTCGTCCCGCAGGTGATTGCTGGCGATGGCGCGGGAGAAGCCGGTGCACGGGGGGCAGGCGGCGAGAACGACGGGGCTGGACGGCAGCCGCATTGCCTCGCAGACCTGTGCCGGATCGGCGGCCGAAAGGTCGGCCTCCACTGGCGGCAGGCCGAGGTTGACGGCGTAGCTGGCATTGCAGCCGAGCGATCCTGGCGCTGCGCTGGGCTTGCCCACCTGCGCGTCCGCGGCCCCGGCCAGCACGAACCCCGGCCGCCGGCTGAAGCCGCAGCTCATGCCGCCAGCGCCGGAAAACAGATCGACTACCGGCCACGGCTGCGTCAACGGCCACCTCCCGCACGCAAGACTAGGAGTTTCAGCGCCCCGGCGCCCGGCGCCGGGCCGGTGCTGGCCGGCAGTGGCTAGCTTGCCGTGCGGCGATCGTCGAAGACCAGGTTGAGTATCCAGCCGACAATGCCCACGATGATCGCTCCCCAGAACGCGGGCCAGAACCCGGTGATGTGGAACGGCAGGGAGAGCTTGCCTGCCAGCCAGCTGCACAGCCAGAGCAGCAGCGCGTTCACGACCAGGCCGATCAGTCCGAGCGTGAGCACGTAGAACACGCACCCGACGGTCTTGACGATCGGCTTCAGGACGGCGTTGACGATGCCGAAGATCAGGGCGACGACGATCAGCGTGCCGATCCTGGACCACGTGCTGTGGCCGGTCAGCTGAATGCCGGGTATCAGCAGCTGCGCGATGTAGAGCGCGACGGCCGGGATCAGGATGCGGAGGACGAGCTTCATGCCGCCATCCTGCCATGGCTCGCTAAACGCCTATAACCCACTGCAAGACCCATTTCTCGGGCAACGCCGGCCTGACCCGGGCAGGCCGTCCCCCGGCGAGCAGTCCGGTAGCCAGTATGTTCGGATATCAAGCGCCTAGCTGACTCGCCTGCGTCCGAGGTAGTGGACAGTCAGCGGCGGCCCTGTCACCATCTTTTCCGGGGATCGGTTGCCGCGGCCCCGCCCGCCGCGGCTCGCTCGGGGGAGCGGGAATGGGCTTCGCATGGATGCCGGAGGATGACGACCCGGCGCCGCACGCGGGTGACGTCGGCAGCTACGGTACGAATCGGCATGAGGGACGGCATTACTACCGGGACAAAGACGAGGGCAGGCACCGGGCCGGCCGGCACGCCGAGCCCGCGAGCCGGCGCCCGGGGCTGGCTGGCCTCGGGATGATCCGGCTGTCGGCGCTGGCTCGCTCGCGGGCCGCCTGGCGCGACGACGGCCAGCACTCCGGCGGTACCGCCCGGACGGCGAGTCAGCCCTCTCGGCCCGGTCCGCAGCGCGGTGCTCATGCAGCCGCCCGGGCGGGGTCGTCCCGCCGGACGGGACGACGGCGGCCTGGCTGACCGCAGGGTGCCGTTACCAGCGGAAATGCACGAAGATGCGGCCGAAGTTCTTGGAGTCCTTCTCCACCCGGTGGTAGAGCGCCTTGACCTCCTTCTGGTCAAGGAACCGCAGCACGCGCTTCTTGAGCTGACCGGAGCCCTTACCAGGGATGATCTCGACCAGCGGCGCCTTCTTCCGGACGGCCTCGTCGATGATCCCGCGCAGCGCGCGGTCGATGTCCTGACCGCGGTTATAGATGTCGTGCAGGTCGAGCGTGAGCTTCATAGGCGCCTCCGGACGGCTAGGTGCACAGTATGCGCCCGCGATCTCAGCCGGTGCCCGGGATCAGCACCTTGTTCAGAATGTAGACGGTCGCGTTCGCCGTCTGGACGTTCCCGCAGATCACGTCTGCGTTGTCGATCTTGTAATCGGCACCGGTCACGGCCGGCCGCACTGGCAGGCCAGCCAGGGAGGTCAGCGGCCTGCCCGCCGCCAGCTCAGCCGGCGTTACCCGCCCGTCCACCACGTGGTCCTTCAGCACCCTGATCAGATCAGCCCGGCTGGCCAGCAGCGTCCTGACATTGCCGCTGCCGAGCCCGGCGAAGGCGGAGTTGTCCGGCGCGAAGACCGTGATTGCCCTGGCTGAGTTGAGCCTGTGAGCGAGGCCGGCTGCGGTGACCGCGTGCGCCAGGAAGGTGAGCATCGGGTTGTGAGAGGCAGCCGTGACGACCGGGGCGGCGGCCATTCCGCTGAGGCTGCCCGGCCCGGTGCCCGGGAGCTTGCCGCACGCTGGCCCGAAGGTTCCGCGAGCCGCTGGGACGGACCGGGCGGCGGCCTGGCTGTGCTGTGCGGCCGGGCTGTGCTGCATCGCCGGGCTGTGCTGTGCGGCCGGGCTGTGCTGCGCCGTCGCGGCCGCCGATGTTCCGCCTGAGCCGCAGGCCGCTGCCGCCAGGCCTGCTCCGATGGCCATCGCGGCCACGCCGGCGAGCTTGGACCTCACTGGAATCAACTCCCGCTGCGAGCACTAGCAGTGCACGGACGAACGCGCTAAGTAATCACGCTGCGCCATCACATCACGCGGCCGCTGGCGCCCGGTGAGCGGTTTGGCACTTATTACCCGCTCATGACCCGGCGCCGGCCGGCATCAGCGGGAAATTTTCGCAAAATACGGCGCGCCGGCCACCGATCCGGAACCACCGTGGCCCCGAATGCTGGGTATGAGGACACCCGACATGCCAGCGTCGGTACCGTTCCGGGAACCGGCCGAGGGCGACTCCGGGCCCGATCTCGAGTCGCTGCTCGCGCACGTGGCCCGCGGGGAGCAGACGGCCTTCGAGGCTGTCTACGACCAGGTGGCCGGCCGGGTGTACGGACTCGCGCGCAAGGTCGTCCGGGACCCGGCCCAGTCCGAGGAAGTCGCCCAGGAAGTGCTGCTCGAGGTCTGGCGCAGCGCCTGCCGGTTTGATCCGACGAGGGGCAGCGCGATGACCTGGATCATGATGATCGCGCATCGCCGGGCCGTGGACCGGGTCCGGTCGGCCACTGCCGAGACGCAGCGCGAGCAGAAGTCAGCGGCCTCCTCCGTCACGATCGAGGTCGATGAGGTTGCCGAGACCGTCGAGGCGAACCTCGAGCGCGAGCGCGTGCGGCGGTGCCTCGGCGCCCTGACCGACATGCAGCGTGAGGCGCTCACCCTGGCCTATTACGGCGGCTACAGCTACCGCGAGGTCGGCGGGCTGCTGAATGTGGCGCTCGGCACGATCAAGACCCGCATCCGGGACGGACTTATCCGGATGCGCGACTGTATGGGGGTGCTCTCGTGAAAATGCTCCGGCATGACCTGCACACCCTTACCGGCGTCTACGCACTCGATGCGATTGCTGGCTCAGAACGCGAGCGATTCGAGCGTCACCTCCAGCACTGCCCGTCCTGCGGCAACGAGGTCCGCGGCCTGCAGGAAACGGCCACCAGGCTCGCGGGGGCCGTCGCCATGGCACCGCCAGAGCGCATGAAGGGCGCGGTCCTCGCGTCGGTCGCGCGGACGCGGCAGCTTCCTCCGCCGGTCATCGAGAGCCACCTCCGGCCGCTCCCCTCGCGCTCCATCACCTGGACGAGGCGGATCGCCATCCCGGCCGCTGCGGCATGCCTGGCGGTGGCCATCGTGCTCGGCGTGCTTCTCGGCATCTCGCGGCAGCAGCTTGGCACCGCCACGGCTCAGCAGCGTGAGATCGCGGCCGTGCTGGCTGCGCCGGACGCCAGGCTCTTCCGGGAGAAGACCTCAATGGGCGGCGTCGCCACCGTCGTGTCCGCCGCAAACCTGCACAAATTCATCTTCACCAGTACGGGGCTGCCGGCACTGGCCGACGCGAAGGTCTACGAGCTGTGGATCATGGGGCCAGGCGGGAAAGCCACCCGGGCCGGCCTGCTGGCTGCGATCGCGGGCGGTAAGACGGCGCCGGTGCTGGCGGAAGGGCTGGCGGCAGGAGACAGGGTCGGAGTAACCGTCGAGCCCGCGGGCGGTACCTCGAAGCCGACAACTACGCCGATCGTCGTCATCCAGCCGTCCTGACGTCCGCCCGCCTGGCCATCCGCCCTGGCCGTCTGCCCTGGCCGTCTGCCCTGGCCGTCTGCCCTGGCCGTCAGGCCGCCTGGCGGTCGGGGCGGCCAGGCTCTCCAGGCCTGGCGCTAACGCTCTGTAGCCAGATGTGTTCCGATTTTGGCGCGCTGGGTACGAAGCGACTACGCCTAGTGGCAGCCCGATAGGAAGCTGCCGCGAAACGCCGTCATGGCGGGCGTGGATCGGGGGATCTGATGAGCAGCACGCCCGAGGGGGATACGCCTGGCCAGTGGGGCGGCACCCAGCAGAGCGCTCGTCCCGGTGAGTTCGGCGCACCAGCTCAGGGCGCCGTGCCCGGCCAGCAGCAGCACTACGGCAGCGCCCCTGGAGGCGGGCAGCCGGGCGGCGGCATGCCCGGTGATCAGTGGGCCAGCCAGCCCGGGAACAGGGTCCCGGTGAACGAGGCAGAGACCAGGGTCACCTGGCGCCGTATCTTCCAGTACTGGATCGACGCCTTCTTCGTCTGGATCATCCCGTACCTGGTGTCGATACCGTTCGACCGCAGCAGCAGGACCAGCATGCACATCATCGGCGGGATGGTGACCTTCGTCCTGTTCATCCTGATCGGCATCTGGTACTGGGTCATCAGGCCGCACTCGCACAACGGCCAGACCTTCGCGATGCAGTGGTTCGGCCTGCGGGTCATCGGCAAGGACGGCGGCCCGGCCAACACCGCTCAGTTCTTCGTCCGCTGGATCAGTCTCATCTTCGACGCCTTCCCGTGGGTCTGGCCGTTCACCGGCCTGCTGGGCCTGATCGTGATGCTCTGCTCCCGGTACCGGCAGCGGATCGGAGACCACCTCGCCCGGACCCTGGTCGTCAGGACCATGTCGGTCCTGGACGCCCCGTACGCCGGCAGCACGCAGGGCGGCCAGTACGTTCAGGGCGGCCACTACGCGCAGGGCGGCGAGTACGGTCAGGGCGGGCAGTATGGCCAGCAGCCTGCGGCACCGGACATGACCCCGGCGGCGGGCCAGCCGCAGCCGGGAACGGACCCCGGCACGATCCAGGGAACCAGCGGCGACAGCCACTAGCCGCTGCCGTCCGGACGCGCCGCGATCGGGGCGCACCTGAGCAGAACGAGCGAGCGGGCCCGGGCGGACAGCCCGGGCCCGCTCCGCGCTTCTAGCCGGCGGCTTCGCCGAGCGGCTGCGCCCGCAGCCACTTCCGGTCGGTCTTCAGCACGCTGGTCAGCGGAATCGCCGGGACGATGCGCACCTCGCGCGGGTACTTGCTGGTGCCGGTCGGGCTCGTCGGCAGCTGCGCGCCGGCAGGCGCGGACGGGCCCTCTGACAGCCGGGTCATGGCGATGCCTCCTCGGCACTGGGCGCCAGCCGGTAGTACCTGATGCCGTCGCCATCCGTCCGGCAGACGGCGGCGGAGCGGGCCACCAGCAGATCAAGGTGATAGCCGGTCTCGCCGATCGCGAGCATCTGATTCATCACGTCCAGGTCAGCGAGCTTGGTCTGCCGGGAGGTCCAGCCGATGGCCTGGGCGACCTCGCTGGCGGTGTGCTCGCCGCCGGACAGCGCATCCGCCATCGCCTGCAGACGGCCGGCGTGATGTCCGGCGAGCTCGTCCACCCGGGCGTGCGTGCTTGGTGACACCGGGCCGTGCGCGGGCAGCAGCCGCATGTCCGGCAGCTCGCGCACCACGCTCAGCGACTGCAGGTAATCGCCGAGCGGCAGCTCCGCTGGTGCCTCCTCGAACCCGATCGAGGGCGTGATGTGCGGCAGCACGTGATCTCCCGCGAACAGCAGGCCCGCCTCGGCGTCGGCGAACACGACGTGACCGCGCGTGTGGCCTGGCGTCGGGATGGCAGTCAGCCTGCGGGTACCGAGATCGAAGACCTCTCCGGCGGCGATCCACTCGTCCGGCCGCGCGTAGCCGAGTGCGGCCCCGAAGGTGCTGGCCTGCTTCAGCGCCGGGTGGCCGGGCGCGCCAAGCTCCGCGCCGCGCACTTCAGTGCCTGGCCCGTCGCCGGTCACGTCGATGGTGGCGAGCTCGGCCAGCTGCTCAGCCAGCGCGGCGGCGCCTGCCGCCGCGAGCATCTTCAGCTGTGCCCCGAGCGGGCGGAAATCCGGGCTGAGCAGCCGCTCGATCGAGTGCCGCTCCTCCGCGCCGAGCGCGACCGGGGTGCCGACGAGCCGCCGCACCTCGATCGCCTGCGTGTAGTGATCACGGTGCATATGGGTGACCAGGAACCTGCGCACATCCGGCAGGCCGGCCCCGATGCGCCGCAGCGACCGCTTCAGCTGTTCCAGCGAGTTGGCCAGGGCCCAGCCGGAATCGATGAGTACCAGGCCGCCGTCTGCCTCGATGGCGTAGACGTTCACCGCGCGCAGCGCGTCGGACGGCAGCGGCAGCGGGATCCGGTGCACCCCCGGCGCGACCAGGTGCGTGCCTTCCTCGGCCCAGGCATGCCGGTCCGCCACGGGAGTCCTCTCAGTCGGCGTGGTCAGCGTGCAGTCCGGGTCCACAGGCCGACGCCGTCGGCGTCCGCCTCGGCGGCAGCGCCGCGCGACTGCAGGTACCGCAGATGCGAGAGCACTTCGCCGACCGCCGCCTGGCGCTGGAACGACGCCAGGTCGGACCAGGCGCGCGACCAGGTCACCCCGGTCGCGACCTGCCAGGCCGTAAGACCGGGGCGGGCGGCGCCGGCCAGGATCTCCGCAGCCTCGGCGAGCCTCTCATGATGATGCTCGGTCAGGTCATCAAGCCGGGAGTCCAGGTCGGTGAAACGGTATTCATGCGCGGGCAGGACCTCGGCGGGCTGGATGCCGCGCAGCGCCTCAAGCGACGCAAGGTAATCCTTCAGCGGGTTGGACGTCATGTCGTAGGACGACACGTTGGGCGTGATCCGCGGCAGGATGTGATCGCCAGTGAGCAAGAGGTCATGGGTCTCGTCGTGGAAGCAGAGGTGCCCCGGAGTGTGACCCGGCGTCCAGACGGCGCGCAACCGCAGGCCGGGCACGTCGATGAGGTCACCGTGCTCGATCAGCCGGTCCGCCCGGACCATGGGCTCACCGCGCGCGCTGTGCTGCCTGCTGGATACGAGCTCATCCAGATGGCCGGGCGGTGCGCCGCACCAGCGCAGGTAGGCGGCCATGTTGTCGCGCATCAGCAGATTGCTGCCGCGCACTTCGAGGAACTCATCCTCGGCCGGATGCATGCCCACCCACGCGCCGGTCAGCTCCCGTACCCGGCCGGACTGACCGTGGTGGTCCGGGTGGACGTGGGTCACCAGCACGCCGGTTACCGCAGTTATCGGGATCTCGCACTCACCGAGCCCGCTGGTCAGGGCCTGCCAGCTCTCGGGGTGATTCCAGCCCGGATCGATCATGACGAATCCGGAGTCATGCTCGATGAGGTAGCTGAGCACGTAGCGCAGCGGGTTGTCGATAATCGGCACCGGCACTGACCAGACGCCGCCGGTGACTTTCTCGACCGGCGGGAACTCGGCCCGCTGCCACGCCTCACGCTGCCGCGTGCCGGTTACCTGCATGCTGCTTTCGAGTCCCTTCGCGCCGGGCCGTGGTGACCGCGGCCGGCCAGGCCTGAGGTGCTGTCACGCGGCGCGTTCCCGTCCGGGCGGGAACCCGGCGGATACGCCCGCTGTGGTTGACACGAGATCTGGCGCCATGCTTCGCTCAGAGCCAGGCAACAACTATAACTGATTTCAGTTTTTCGCCCGGGCTGCGGTATCCCGCCGGCTCCGGCAGCACACAGGAGAGGCACGCCGATGAGCGACGACTTCCGCGCGAGGGCACGAGCCTGGCTGGAGGCTAACGCGCCGCACCGGGCGGCCAGCGACGAGGAGGCCGAGGCTGACACCAGGGGCCGGGCCGTCGTGCTGGCCGAGCAGAAGGCCTTCCAGGCCAGGCTGTTCGACGCCGGGTATGCCGGGATCACGTGGCCGAAGGAATACGGCGGCCAGGGCCTGGGCAGCGCCGAGCAGATCATCTGGAGCCAGGAGTCGCGGGACTACGACCTGCCGACCGGCGCGTTTTTCATTGGCATCAGCATGCCCGGCAACACCCTGGTTGAGCTGGGCACGGAGGAGCAGAAGAAGCGGTACCTGCCGCCGATGCTGCGCGGCGAGGAGATCTGGTGCCAGCTGTTCTCCGAGCCCGGCGCCGGGTCGGACGTGGCCAGCCTGCAGACCAGCGCGGTCCGCGACGGCGATGAGTGGGTGCTCAACGGCCAGAAGGTCTGGACGTCCGGTGCGCAGTTCTCCGACTACGGCGCGATCCTGGCCAGGACCGACCCGACCAAGCCCAAGCACAACGGCATCAGCATGTTCATCGTGGACATGCACGCGCCCGGCGTCACCGTCCGGCCGCTGAAGGTCGCGACCGGCCACTCGCCGTTCAACGAGGTGTTCTTCGACAACGTGCGGATCCCGGCGGACGCGCTCATCGGCGAGGAGAACAAGGGCTGGGACGCCGCGGTGGTCATGCTGCGGCACGAGCGCATCGCCATCGGCACGATGAGCGGGTCGCGGACCAGCCCGCTGGCCTACGACTCGCTGCGTGACCTGGCCGCCGGCCTCGGCCGGACGAGCGACCAGGGT
>Ga0302326_10014834_pt1 | contig 16440 bp, 13 predicted proteins | sample Palsa_T0_3_FD_202264 | JGI IMG/M metagenome (GOLD analysis project Ga0302326, IMG submission 202264) | Peat permafrost microbial communities from Stordalen Mire near Abisko, Sweden - Palsa_T0_3 | ecosystem: Environmental > Terrestrial > Soil > Palsa > Peat permafrost | place: Sweden: Abisko...
CGCATGCGGCACGCGTTCATCGCCGATGCGGACCGGCGCGCGGAGATGACCGTCGTGCGCAACGAACTCGAGCGCAACGAAAATAATTCGATGCGCGTGCTCAACGGGGCGCTGGTCGCGACCGCGTTTCGCGAACATCCCTATCACCATCCGACGATCGGCTGGCGCAGCGACGTGGAAGGCGTGTCGACCGTTCGCCTGCGCGAACTCTACGATACGTTCTACCATCCCGATAACGCGACCGCGTTCGTGATCGGCGATTTCGAACCGGAACACGCGCACGAAACGATCGAACGCTGCTTCGGCGCGTTGCCGCGCGCGCCGCTTCCGATTCCCGACGTCTATACGGACGAGCCGCCGCAAACGGGCGAGCGCAGCGTGATCGTGAAGCGTCCGGGCGACACGGCCATCGTCGCCTTCGCGTATCACACGCCCGCTGCGTTCGGACAAACGCGCGTGCTGTCGCGCGCCGACCTCGCGGAGCTTGCCGCGAGCGGCGTTCCGATGAACGACGACGGCGAAGCGCTCGATCTCTTGGCGCGCATTCTCGGGCGCGGCCGCACGAGCCGGCTTTCGCGCGCCCTCGTCGACACCGGGATGGCGCTCGACGCGTCCGCGCACAACTGGGGAACGCGGGATCCCGGCCTCTTCCAGGTCGTCGCCAACGTGCGGCCGGGCGTCGCAACCGGGGCCGTGCGCGACGAACTCGTCCGGGTGCTCGAGGCGCTGGCCGCGAGCGGTCCGACGAGTGAAGAACTCGAGCGCGCCCAGGCGCAAATCGGCGTGGCGCGGGCGTTTGGAAGGGAAGGCTCGCACGCGCTCGCACAACGGCTCGGCGAACTCGAAGCGGTTGGAAGCTGGCGCCTCGACGACCGTTATCTCGAGCGTATTGCCGCGGTGACGCCGGAGCGCATCCGCGCGGTCGCCGAGACCTATCTGCACGAAGACAATCGAACGGTCGGGATGCTGGTCGCGGGAACGCCGAAGACGTTCGACTTCGTGCCGTTTGCGCCCGTTCACCAGCAGGGCGACGCGCCCGCCGCGGTGGCGCCGCAGCCGCTTCCGGAGCCGCGCCGTTCGACACGTACCACCTTCGCCGGTCGCATCGCAGGCGCGCGGCTTCCGAGCGGCCTGCGGTGGAAGTACGTCGTCGCGCCCGGGACCTCCACGATCCACGTGCGCGGACTGATCGAAGCCGGAACGGCGTTCTCACCGGATCGCCCCACGCTGCCCTCGATCGTCGCCGAGATGCTGGCGCGCGGTACCCAAACGCGCTCGCGGCTCGAGATCGAAGCGCGCCTCGAGCGCTCCGGCATTCGGCGCTCGTATCACGCCGATGGGGAACGCACCGGAGGCTACGATCCGCTCGCGTTTCGTTTCTCGGCGGCGTGCGTCGAGAGCGAACTCGAAGCGATGCTCTTCACGATCGCCGAGGAGCTTCGCGAACCCGCCTTCGATCCCGCCGAACTCGACCTCGTGAAGGCGGAATTGACGGGCGGCCTGCGCGTGATGCGCAACGATACCGCTTGGCGTGCGATGCAGCGCTTTTCGCAACTCGTCTATCCCGAAGGCGACCCGCACTACGAACACGACCTCGATGCCTTGCTCGCGGATATCGAAGCAACGACGATCGAAGACGTGAAGCGTTACCACGCCGCGCGCCTTTTGGCGGCAGCGCCGATCGTTTCGGCCGCCGGCGGCGCGAGCGAACGCCGTTTTGCGGCACTCCTGGAAGAGTCGCTCGGCAGCCTTCCGGCCGGAACGGTCGCGCCGGCGTTGCCGGCGACCCAGCCGCGAGCGATCGCTGACCTGCGCGAGGACGTCGCGCTCGAGCGCAAAGCCAATGTGGACATCGTGATGGGTCGCGCGACCTCGCTCGTGCGTTCGAGCCCGGATTTCCTAGCGGCCTCGATCGCGAACGGGATGCTCGGGCGTTCGACGCTTAGTTCGCGTTTGGGGTTGCGGCTACGCGAACGCGAAGGCCTCACCTACGGCGTCACCTCGGCCTTTCTCTCGCCGTCGCGCCTGCCGGGGCCGTGGCGGGTGGCACTCGGCGTCAACCCGGCAAACGTCGATCGCGCGATCGCGCTCGTCCGCGTGGTGTTGCGCGAGTTTATCGAGGACGCCGAGGGAGAGCGCGAGATCGCGCAGCAACGCAGCGCCATGGCGGGCAGCCACGATGTCGCGCTCGCGACGTGCGGCGGCATCGCGGCGGTCCTCGAGCGGATGACCTATCACGGCTTGCCCGAGAACCACGTCGACACCTATCGCGAGGAACTGAACGCGGTGAGCGCAGCCGAGATCCGCGCGGCGGCGGCCGTCTATCTCGGCGATCGCGACCTCATCGCGGTTGCTGCGGGTACGTTCGCTGCGTGAAACGCCGCCGCTTTCTTGCGTCGGGATCGGCGGCTTTTGCCGCGGGACTCGGCCCCGCGCAGGCGCTCGTCCCGCGACCATCGCTCCGCGATAAGCTCACGACCCGCGCCGAGTCGAGCGACTACCAAGCCACTTCGAGCTACGCCGACGTGCAGACGTTTCTGGGCGAACTCGATCTGCGCGGCGCGCCGATCTTTCGCGGCTCGCTTGGAAAAACGGCTGAGGGTCGCGCGATTCCGTTCATCATCGCATCGCGGCCGCGCGTGGAGACGCCGGAGGCGGCGCGCGCGCTGGGTCGCCCGATCGTGTACGTCCAAGCGTCGCTGCACGGCAACGAAGTCGATGGCAAGGAAGCGATCCTCGCGATCTTGCGCGATCTGTGTCTGGCCACTGACAAGACCTTGCTCGACGATCTCGTCCTCGCGATCGTACCGATCGCGAATCCCGACGGCAGCGAGCGCTTCGGCCCGCAGGAGCGCAACGCGCCGGATCAAAACGGACCGGCGCACATCGGCATTGCCCCGAACGGCCGCGGCAACGATCTCGATCTCGATTTCGTGAAGCTCGAAACGCCCGAGGTGCGCGCGGTCATGGAGTTCGTGAACCGCTGGCAGCCCGACGTGTTTGTCGACCTGCGCTCGACTGCCGGCAGCTTCGACGATTTCGGCATCACGCACGCGCCCTCGCTGCATCCGGCCGCGTTCTTCGGCGGGACGTTCGCACGCGATCGTCTACTGCCGGCCGTTCGCACGGAGCTTCACGAAAAATTCGGCGTCGAAACGTTCGCGTGCGGCCACTTCGGACGCACCGCCCCTCTGCCGGCTCCGCCGCCGCCGTCGGATCTCGCGAATTACGGCTGGTTTGCGCCGGATTACCGCCCGCGGCATTCCACAAATTACTTGGGGCTGCGCGGCCCAGTCGCACTGACCGGAGCGGCGTACCGCCACGACACCTTCGAACGGCGCGTGTTCTGCACGCGCGCGTTCGTGGAATCGGCGCTGGGCTATTGCTCCGATAACGACGACGAGGTGCTTGCGAACACGCGGATGGTCTCCCATTGGCTGGGCGGGGCCGTGCCCATTCGCGCTGCGTGGCCCACGAAGCCGCCGGCCCCACAAACGATATCCTGGGAGGACCTCGCCCTCGCCGACCCGACCGATGTCGAGGCGGGCATGCCGCAAGGCCTCAAGCGCAGCGGCACGTTCTCGAGTGCCCAGATTCCCGTGTATGACCGCTACGTCCCAACCGCCTACTCAAACGGTGTCCGCGGCTACCTCATCCCGCCTGGCTACACGACGCCGATCGAGCGGCTCCTCGGGCGGCACGGGATCATCTCCTCGATCCTCGCGCAACCGCTGCCGCTCGATGTCCAGCAGTTCGTCGTCGGTCGGATCGACGTGGCGAGCGAGGCGCTGGAGGGGCATCACACACTTTCCGTTTCCGGCAAATGGCGCGATCCGTTTGCCTACGTCGCGCCGGCCGGGGCGCTGTACGTCTCGAACTTCCAATCGCTCGGGGCGCTCGCGTGCGTCCTGCTGGAGCCGGAGAGCGACGATTCGTTCTTCACGTGGAACGCCTTCGAGGGCGAGTTGAAGGCCGGATTCTTGGCACCGGTGTTCCGCATCGTTTGACGCGGCCCCGAAGAAAACCAAACGGGGAGCGGTTATCCGCCCCCCGTTTGTCACACTACCCGCCGTTGAAATTTGTTTGTTTCTTGAATATCGCGCCGCTACGTGGCCGCCGTCACACGGTGTCCGGTTTCGCTCATTCCATCACCCGCATGGTCGATGCTCTTTCTACGGGTGCTTCCCTAACCAAACCGTTTTTGTGTTCCACTTACCTTCGCCCACATGTTAACTCAACTTTACACTTTTAGCAGCCCCCCAAGTGCGATTGTGACCACTCTCACCTTGGTCTTTGGAAGGCTCTCGCCGAATGCGCAATCCAGCCGATAGTGTTATAAGGATGCCAATGAGCTCATTACGTTTCCGGGATTTTCTCGTTGACGAGTCGGGCGCGGAAGTCGTCGAGTTCGCCATTATTCTGGCGAGCTTTACGATCATCACGCTGACGGCCGTTTCCTATCTCGGTTCCGCGGCTTCGACCAACGTCGGGAACGATTCGCAAGGTCTCACGAACGGAGCACTGAACCCACCGTGAAATCTTCTCGCGGCGCCGTATTGGCGGAGACAGCGCTGTTCGTATCGGCAGCCTTGCTCTTCATGTTGGGCACGATTCAGATCGGCGTCATCGGCTTTCTGCAGCTGACGGCTGATAGTGCATCGTATTTGGACGCGCGCGAAAACGTGCTCACGCTAGCGAACGGGATGACGCCGGAGCAGTACACGAATCAGACGTTCCCGCAAATTCCGATCCCCAATATTTCCGCGACCATTCTCCCTGCGCCGACACCATCGATCCCGGTCGACTACGGCTGGAACGATCCGAGCCCGTCGGTGCAGGCCGACTCCGCGTATAATCGCCACGGCGGCGCCTCGATGCTGCAGCCGGAGGCCATGCAGGTGACGGTCAACGTGCCGCACCTCGTTAACGTTCTCGGACAAGGCCTCGGCGTCCAGATCAGTTCGACGGAATCGTACTGGACCGAATGCGGTACGCACTTCGACATCGCCAACGTCGGGTGCAGCCTCCCGAGCCCGCCGGCGAACAGCCAGAACAACTATTTCTCGCTCGGCGAAAACACGCCGCCGTATTTGGTCGGCTTCAATTACATGCAGCAATGCACGCTCGCGCCGCCGTGGGGCTATTACACCGGCAGCGATGCGACCGCAGCGAAGCATCCCGGATCGAACGGGTTGTATCTCGGCGGGTCGTTCAATAACTCGTCCAGCCCTAACGCCGCCTGGAATTCTTCCAGCCCCTGCGCGAGCTCGGCCGCGAACACCGGCAGTGAATCGTTTGGTTACATTGCGCTAGGAACCGCCGAGTTCCTCAATGCCGCGAACTGGAGCAACACGGGTGCCTCGGGGTCCAGCGGCGCGGGCGCAGGCATCAGCGGCCCATGCGACCCGGCGGCCAGCGCGGCGAACTCCTCGTACGGTCAGGAGGCCACGGACCAGACCGTGTTTTGCGCGATTTGGTGGCACCAGCACGTCTACGCCGATCTCGCGGTGTACTTCGCGCAATATCCGTACCAGAACACTCCCGAGTACTACTCGCAGATGTACGCTAATTCGACCGGCACGACGAGCGGCACCTGGACGTATAATCAGGGTAATCAGTTCGGGGCTTACTCGTACGCAAACGGCAACGTGGCTATGAAAAAGAACCCCAGCGTAGGTACAGGTTACAACGCCTTTGGCGGAACCGGTGCGCCGCAAGGCAACGGCACCGATGCTACGAACGTCGCGATCCCGGAAAACGTCCTTACCTTCGAGTCTTGGGAAGGGTTCGACGACCCCGACTACGGGCCGGGTTACTATGCGTCGGGTGCGCCGGTCGCAACCCCGGATCGCTGGAACGCAGACGTGCAGACGATCTACTCGTGGGACATTCCCGTTTCGGCGGGCGATCCTCCGAGCGATCCTACCTACAATAATCCAACGCACCCGCTGAACGGTAGCTGATGAGACACTACGCGCGCGGCCAGGTTCTGCCGCTCTGGGCCGGAGCGATCGTCACCACGCTGATGTTCGCGTTTCTCGCGATCAACTACGGCAACACGATCCGCTATCAGATTCGCGCCCAAAATGCGGCCGACTCGGTCGCACAGGGCCTCATGGCGCTGCAAGCCGAGCGCTTCAATAAGCTCGAGGTGTCGCTGTACGCCACCGCCGTCGAAGAGTACCGCTTACGCCACGTGCTCGACGGCATTCTGTTAGCGGCGAACGATTCGGGCGGCTGCCAGGCTGCCTATTCGACGGCAACGTACAGCTCGAGCCTCAAGTATTACACGGGACCCTTCGCGGAAGGTACCTGCGCGCAAACATATCACGATCTGACGCTCGAATACGCCTATTCGCTCAATCGCTATACGACCGACGCGGAACTCGTCAACGACTTCTCAACCTACTCGACGTATGCAAACTTCACGGCCGACACCGCGGCGCTCTTGACCCACTTGTCGGGCACGGCGCGTTGCAATACCGACGATCCGTCGGTGGTGAACGTGGACGGGACCGATTGTGCTTTTACCTACACCATTCTCGGTGAGCAAAAGCGCGCCGGTTTGGAAGCCGTCCAGCAGGACGCGCAAAACATTTTTGTGCCGGACTTGAACCGGTCCTCGAGCGAATACGGGACCGATTCGGAAAACCAGTCGCTCTTCGCGCCGGCCGAGATCGACGTCACCGCCTGCGCGGTCATTCCGCCGCTCATTCCGAATTTTGGCCCGATGCAGATGAAGAGTCAGTTTGCGGTCGGCCGTGCGGCGGCTACCACGGTTCAGTTCGAAGAAGACTGGCTGCAGCCGGGAGCGGTCAACGACCCGACTCGGCCGCCAAACACGTTCTTTCAGCCGGACGAATCGTATACGAACTTCACGGCTTCCTCGAGTTCGACGACCGGCAGCACGAGCGAAATGTATAATTGGTACGGCGTCGATTTCGGCGGCAACGCCGCCACCGCGTACGTGAACTACGGCGTCTTCAACTCAGCCACGTACGATAACGAGTTCAGTGTACGATTGGGTTGGTGGAACTCGGTCGCGATCAAACCCTTCGCCACTGCCCCTGCCTACGGCCAGATTTGCCCATGATCAAGCGATTATTTTTCTTCGGAGACAATCGCGGCCAGGCGCTGTTCGAAACGGCCCTTTCGCTCCCGCTCTTCATCCTCGCGATGTACGGCCTCTTTTGGTCGGTCCGCATTGCGACGATGTCCGAGCGCCTCCAAGAGGGTACCCGCTACGGCGGTCTTTCGATCTCGCTCGACAATCCGTATTTGAGCTACTCGCTCTATTCGCTGTATGCGACGATCGACAACGCCGCGCCGGCCACCGCCGCCGTATGCGGCGCCCCGGCCCAAGCGGAAGCATTTAACGATCGCGCGGCATTTTTCAATCCGATCGCGCCCGTTCCCACGCCGACCTGCGCGCAGGGCTGGATCCAATTTGACGGCCCCGAGACGTACACCCAGCCGATCGACATAGAGTCGGAGTGGGTGTCGCTCTCGGCAGCGGTCCCGGTGAGCGGGCTGCCTTTCTTCGCGACCTCGCCGCCGAACACGATCGCGTCGCAGAATTTCATGCGCGCACCCGATGTCGGAAAAGAGACCGCCTGCACGACGCTGGCCGATCCGATAAAAAAATCGCTGGAACCCGCGACCGACACGTCCACGGCCTCGGCGGCAACCGCGTTCCCGACCGACTTAACCGCGGATTCACCGACGTCGGTTCCGTGCGCCTCGTTCGGAACGGCTCCGCCCGCGCCGAGCGAAACGCCTCCGCCGACGCCGACCCCGACGCCGTCGCCGACGCCGACGCCGAAGCCGACGAACACGCCGACGCCGAAGCCGACGAACACGCCGACGCCGGGGCCGACACCAACAGCCTCGCCGTCGCCGACGATCTCGCCGACCCCGTCGCCGACACCGACCAAGACGCCTGTCCCGACTCCGTCGCCGACCCCGTCGCCGACCCCGACCCCGTCGCCGACTCCGACGAAGACGCCGACCCCATCGCCGACGCCGACGGCCTCGCCGACGCCGACGATCTCGCCAACGCCGTCTCCGACCCCGACGAAGACACCGACACCGTCGCCGTCACCGACGCCGTCACCCACGCCGACGATCTCGCCGACGCCATCGCCGACCCCGACGCCGTCGCCGACTCCGACGAAGACGCCGACCCCGACGCCGACCCCGTCGCCGACGCCGACCCCGTCGCCGACGCCGACGCCGTCGCCGACTCCGACGCAGAAGCCGACCCCGACACCATCGCCGACCCCGTCACCAACGCCGAACATCAACGGCACGCCGGGCGGCGGAGGATCGAACTCCTAAAGCGCCGATCTTAAGCCCGCTGCTCCGGCAGCGGGCTTCTTTGTTGCCCGCTGCGTATTGGCTACCGATGAGTGCGACAGCGAGCGGAACCTCCGGAGAACCCGTCGATGCCCGGCTCGAGCGACTCGAAAAGATTCTGACGTTTCCGACGCTCCTAACCGTCGTCGCCCTCCTGACGCTGTTGCTCTTCCCGCTCCTGGCGACGCTCGATGACAAGGGGACGGTGCTCGTCAATCGGGCGGCTCTCGTCCTCGGCATTATTTTCTTGCTCGAGTACCTGACCCGTCTCGCGGTCGCGATCGACAAGCGCCGCTTCGTTCGCTCGAACCTCATCGACACGGCCGTTGCCATCAGCGTCGTGCTGCTGCCCGTTCTGCCCGACACGCGCTTCTTGCTCGCGCTGCGTGTGATCAGCGCGGTCAGCATGATCCTCGAAGTGGGCAAGGACTTTCAGCATCTCTTCCGCATCCGCAACATCCCCTACGCGCTGATCGGCGCGACCCTCGTGATGCTGGTCTGCGGCGCCCTCGAATTTCACTACGAGAATCCCGCCAAGGGCAGCAACATCAACTCCCCGCAGGACGGTGTGTGGTGGGCGATCGTCACGATGTCGACGGTCGGCTACGGCGATAAGTATCCGGTCACGTCCGAGGGACGGGCGATCGCGGTCGTGCTGATGACCTTGGGCCCGGTCTTTCTCGGCATCCTCTACGCCGGCTTGACGACCATGTTCATGCGCCCGACCGAAGAGGAACTGGCGGCACAAATCGAGGCGGAAGATCGCCGCCTGGCGCGGGTCGTGGAGGACACGGTCAACGAGCGCTTCCGGCAACTGGACGAGAAGCTCGACCTCACGATCCAGCGCCTGGAGGCAAAGGGAACGGACTAGGATGAAGCGGCGCGGCGTAGACATGTTTTTGCAAACGATAAGCAGCGGGCGCTTGGCGTGACCGAGGCGGAGATCGCGAAGCGGCTCGAACGCGTGCGCAGTATCTGCCTCGCGTATCCCGCGGTGAGCGAACGTCCCAGTCACGGATCGTCGACGTTCTTCGTTCGGGGGAAAACGACGCTCGCGTACTTCGTCGCGAACCATCACAACGACGGACGCATTGCCATCTGGTGCGCCGCACCGGACGGCGCTCAAGAAGTTCTGGTCGCTTCGGATCCCGCGCGTTTCTTTCGCCCGCCGTACGTGGGCGTGCGCGGCTGGATCGGAATCCGCTTGGAACGTCCCGCTTGGAAACTCACCGCCGCGTTGATCGACGACGCGTATCGGCGCGTGGCGCCGCGGAAACTCGTAGCGCTGCTCGACGGGACGTGAGGCGACTCGCCGACGCTAAACGCGGAGCGCCGCGGCGACGCACTCCTCGAAGCTCCAATGGCGGCCCTCCGCGATCCACACTTCCAACTCGTCTCGGTTCGCCGCATTGCTGAGTCGCTCGAGCGTCTGGCCGTACAGCGATGCGATGGGCCGCGGGCGCGGCCGGTCGAGTTCGGCGAACAAACGGTCGGAGCCGCCGAGAAGCCGGGCTGCTGCGGCGGGTTGTGCGTTGCGCGCAGCGATGCTTGCCGAGACGTGCAGCACGCCGCTCAAATCCCCGCGGCTGGCGCGATGAGCTTGCGTCAGCGCTTCGCGCGCGTCGGCGCGCGCGCCCACGATATCGTCGCCGGCGAGCGCACTTAAAGCGGAAAGCGAAAGAGCGGTAATGGTGAGATATTCGGCGAGGCCAGACGTCCGATAGTAGTCTCTCGCCTGGTGGGCATACGCGCGTGCACGCGCAAAATCGCCGGCGTCAAACTCCGCGAGCCCAAAACCGATCAGTGCCAAACCGAACGTCAGCGAGCCCCGCACCGATCGGCCGAGTTCGAGCGCCTCGCCCAGCAACGCCCGCCGAGCGTCGATGTCGTTTGGCGCGATCGTCAACGATTTCGCGATCAGGGCCCATGCTTGAACGGTCGTCTCCGAAGCTTCACGGGCCACCGTTACGGCTTCCGTCGCGAATCGGTCAGCCTCTTCGAGACGCCCCAGCGCCGCGTAGGCCCAGCCGGCGAATGCGAGCGCGAAGGCAAGCGATGCGCGCCCGCTCAGGTTACGAATCGAGGATGCGTCCGGCAGAGCTCGATAGAGATCGGCTGCGCGTGTCGCCGCACTGGCCGCCTTGCCCACGTAACCGCCATTCGAGTAGAACGTGCACAACGCGAGCTGGAGCGGTGCTTCGAGGCGCGGATCGCATTGCGGGCCGAGCGCGGCTAGCGCCTGATCGCACCATCGCGCACCCTCGGCCGAAAGCGAGAGCAGTTCGAGGACCGCGTGTTGCGACGCCGCGATGGTCGCGCCGAGCGCGACGTCGTGCACGTCGACGAGCGACCACCGGAGCACCGCCCGGAAGTTGTCGAGCTCGGGCTCGAGTCGGGCGAGCCAAACAGAAAGGGACGGTTTTCCGTAGCTCGCGTTGGCGTGCGCGAGGAACGTCCGGTAGTATTCGGCGTGCGCGCGCGCGGCCGCTGAATATTCGCCCTGTTCGGTGAGATGTTCGAGCGCGAAGGCGTGCGTCGTCTCGAGCATCTCGTAGCGGGACGAGCCCGATCGCGCGTCGACGACAACGAGCGACTTCTCGACGAGCGACGAATGAATCGTGAGCAATTCTCCAGCCGCGAATCCGACCCCGACGCAAACGGACTGGGCCGCGTCGAGCGTCCAGCCGGCGGCGAACACCGCGAGCCGGCGAAAGACGCGCCGTTCCGCATCCGTGAGCAGTCCGTAGCTCCAGTCGAACAAGGCCCGCAGCGTCTTATGCCGCGCCGGCGCCGTGCGCGCGCCGGGGGCGTGTAGATGGAAGCGTTGCTCGAGAGCGCCCGCGAGCGTTTCCAAACTCATCGCATTCATTCGTGCGGCGGCTACCTCGATTGCCAGCGGCAAGCCGTCGAGTCGCGCGCAGACCGTTTGCAGCGCGCGCCAGGCGGCATCGTCGGTTTCGGCGATCGCGAAGTCCGGCGCGACGTCGTGCGCGCGGTCGAAGAACAACGTGACGGCCGGAGACGCGCGCAGATCTTGCGGAGTCACACTCGTCCCGGCCGAAGACGCAGGCAGTTCCAAGGGCGCCAGACGCACGACGCACTCACCGGAAATACACAGCGCTTCGCGGCTCGTCGCGAGGATTCGTACGAACCAGCACCGTTCGAGGATGCGTTGGGCAACCGCCGCGGCCGCGCCCACCACGTGCTCGCAGTTATCGAGGACGACGAGCAGGCACTTATCGGCGAGTTCCCGGATCCACTCGTCGCCGGCCGCGGTTTCGAAGCGCTGCGGCACGCCGAGGGTCGCGGCGACTCGTTGCACGACCAGCTCCGGCTCGCCAAGCGGTGCGAGTTCGACGAGCCAAACTCCGTCGGGGAATCGCTCGACCAGACCGTGCGCCGTCTCGAGCGCGAGCCGTGTTTTCCCGACGCCGCCGGGGCCGGTCAGGGTGACCAGGCGATGTTCGGACAACGCGCTCTGGACGTTCGCCCGCACGCGGTCGCGACCCAAGAAACGAGTAAGCGGCAGCGGCAAGTTGTGCCGCGCGCTCATCGAGCCGGCCGCCGGCGACGTGCCTCGGCGGCGCGGCTGGGGCGGCAGGATCGCGGCCGCTTCGAGACGTCCGCGGTCCGCGCTCGAAAGCCCGAGTCCGGCCGCGAGCAGTGCCACGGTGTCGCGATGCGGCGCCCGCCTGCTACCGCGTTCGAGCACGCTGATGCCGCCCGCGCTCATCCGGGCGCGTTCCGCGAGCCCCTCTTGTGAGAGCCCGGCCGCAAGGCGAAAGTCGCGCAACAGTCTGCCGAATGGTGCCGGCCCCGATTGGCTCATGCATCCCTCCTCGTCCCATGCCCGAGGCGAACTACTTCTCGCTCGCGTTCGCGCCGCCCGCAGGGCCGGCCTCGACGGTCGGCAGAATTCGCGGCTATGGCCGTGGCCATCGGAAATCAGGCCGTCGTCGTCGGCGCTGGGATCGGCGGATTGGCGGTCGCGCGGGCGCTTGCGGAGTATTTCGAGCGCGTGGTCGTGCTCGAACGCGATACTCTACCGGTGGGTCCCTTCGCGCGGGCCGGCACGCCGCAGGCCCAACACGCGCACGTGCTGCTCGCCGGAGGCCAGCGCGCGCTCGGCGACGCGTTTCCCGGTTTCGAAGACGATCTGGTGCGCGCCGGAGCGTTGCCGCTGCGGGTCGACCTCGATACTCGCCGGGAGCGTCCCGGCTACGATCCGTTTCCCCAGCGCGATTTCGGCTGGCTTGTGTATTCGATGTCTCGACCCTTGATCGAAGTTGTCGTGCGAACGCGCGTGCTGCAGCTCGGGAACGTGACGGTGCGCGATCGGTGCCGCGTCGTTGCCGCCGAATTGGGTTCCGACGGCGCGACGATCGTGGCCGTCGAGTGCGCGACCGCGGATGGGGGACGCGAGACGATTCCGGCGGATCTCCTCGTCGATGCCACCGGGAGCGGTAGCCTCACCCTCGACGTCCTTCGAAGCCGCGGGTCATCACCCGAGCAAACGGCGATCGAGGTCGACGTCGGCTACGCGACGGCCGTCTTTGCAGTTCCGGATGGCGCGCCCGATTGGAAGAGCGTGATGACGTTTCCCGATGTGGCCGATAGCACGCGCGGCGCACTTTTGCTGCCGCTGGAAGGCAACCGGTGGATGGTCACGGCGATCGGGCGGTTCGGCGACAAACCGCCGGGCGATCGCGACGGCTTCCTCGCCTTCGTGGCGCACTTGCGGACCGCGACGATCTCCGATGCAATCGCTCGCGCAGAGTGGCTAGGAGATGTTCGGCGCTTCGCGTTTCCGGCGAGCGCGCGCCGGCATTTCGAACGGCTCCCATCGTTGCCGCGCGGTTTGCTGCCCTTCGGTGATGCGCTCTGCCGCTTCAACCCGGTCTACGGTCAGGGAATGAGCGTGGCCGCACAAGAGGCGTGTCTACTGCGCGAATTGCTTGCGGTCCGAGCCCAAGATTCCGACCCGCTTGCCGGGCTCGGGCCAGCCTTCGTGCGCGAAGCTCAAGCACTAATCGAAACGCCTTGGACGATGGCGGCGGCACAAGATTTCGCGTATCCGCAAACCGGCGGGTCCCCTCCGAAGGATCTCGCGAGCACGCTCGCATTCGGGCGGCCATTGATGCGGCTTGCGGCGCACGACCCGGCCGTCCACGAGCTGACCCTCGAGGTCTTGCACTTGCTCAAGCCCTTAAGCGTCTATCGCGACCCGGACCTCGTGCGTCGCGTGTTCGCCACGACGTTCGACGCTTAGCCGTTCGTTCGAATAAGCCGTTCGAGTGTAGCTGGCGCGGCACGTTGCAGCGCACTAGCATTGCCGGATGGCACGCAGTCAGCGTCGGGTGCTCGTTACCTTTGCCCACTCGACGATGTCGCGCGCGACGCGCAGGTCGACGCATTTCGACGTTTCCAATTTTTCGGAGGTCCTCGTGAACAAGTTTCTCCTCGTCTCGGCCGCATTCGCTGCGATCGCGGCAAGTGTCCCCGCCGCGGCTCGTGCGCAAACGCTTGCGTATACCCAAGACCCGATCCACGTCGTACGCTACTCCCTCCAATCTGAGTACCTGACACCGGCACCCGTGTGGGGCGGCGCATCTCTCGGGATCGCGAGTTTTCCGGAGCTGACGATATCGTTCGTCAACACGGGAGCCGTGCCGGCCACGGCGATACGCTTCGCCGTGCATACCGGTACGACGACTGAAATCGTCGCAGGCAGCGGCACGTTCTCGCCCGGCGCGAGCATCACGCAAGATTTCGCGCTCGGCTCGGCGTTCGGCGGCGCCGCGACGGTGGAAGTTCAAGACGTCACGTTCGCCGACGGTACGTCGTGGGAGCGCGTCTGAGGCGCCCAACCAAACCTCTCCTCGGCGCGAAGGGCGGCCCGATTGCGGGCCGCCCAACGCAATTCGTTCGAATAAGTCGTTCGAGTGTTGCTGGCACATCACGTCGCGCCGCCCTACCATTGCCGCATCGCACGGTTTCATAAGAAAGGCAGTACAGGCATGAAAGACACACGGAAGTACATCGATTGCCGGGAGTTCGCGAGCGAAAGCAAGTGTTCGCTCGAGATCTCCGGCACGGAGGATGAAGTATTGACGGTTGCCACGATGCACGCCGTGGCCGCCCACGGCCACACCGAATCGCAGGCTTTGCGCGACGGGCTTCGGGCTGCGCTCAAAGACGTGCAGCCGGTGCTCGCGGTATAGCGAGGCGTTCGATATGACGACACAGACGCAAGCCACCACCGCTACCCAGACGAAAGCGTACGTTCTCACCGGCACGCTCCTGGAGGCATGCTCCTGCCGGACGCTGTGCCGGTGCTGGATCGGCGAAGATCCCGACGGCGGGGCGTGTGACGCCTTCAACGCGTATCACATCGACTCCGGAACGATTGGCGCCGTCGACGTCACCGGCCTGACGTACGTGCAGGTCGTCCAGATCCCCGGCAACGTGCTCACGCCCAAGAGCTGGCGGCGCGTCACCTATGTCGATGCGAAAGCTAGCGCCGAGCAGCGGAAAGCGATCCTCGACGCGTGGCAAGGGCGCCTGGGCGGACCGCTCGCCGATTTGAACGGCTTGATCGGAGAGGATGTCGCGATCCACGACGCCCCGATCGACTACGACCTCATGGGCGGTGCCGGCTCGATCCGAGTCGGCGGCAAACTCCACGCTACGATGGCCCCCTACAAGAGTGCCTACGGAAGCGTAACGACCTTACGCGACAGCATTTTCAGCACGATCGCCGGCGCCCCGGCTTACGTTTCCAAGGCCACGGAGCATTGGGTCGATATTCCAGAGCACGGAATGGTCTGGAGTTTTCACGATCGCAATGCGATCCAAGGCGACTTCCACTTCGAGGCATAGTGGTGGACACGACGATGACGCCTGCGGTCGCAGGTCGAGGGCGCGGGTCGACGCTCGGCTTGCTCGCGGCGGTCATCGTCGCGGCTTGGGGATGCGCGTGCTGGGCCGAGTGGAGCGGCGTCGCGCACGAACTCCACCACCACGCGCTCTATCGAGACGCCCGGCCGCTCTGGGTTTCGGCGTTGCTCTTCCTCGGAGCTTGGCAAGTGATGACGGCGGCGATGATGTTGCCGTCCTCGCTGCCGCTCGCGCGACTGTTCGTGATCGCCTCGCGCAACGCACCGCAACGGCGAGTGGCGATCGCGCTCTTCTTGATCGCATATTTCGTAGTTTGGACCGCGTTCGCCGCAATCGCATTTGCCGGCGATATGACGCTGCACCGCATCGTCGATGCCTGGCCATGGCTCGACGCGCGGCCGCAGATCATCGCTGCCGCGGCCCTCGCGGCAGCCGGCATCTATCAGTTCACGCCGTTCAAAGACGCGTGTTTGCGCGGTTGCCGCCACCCGGCGGCCTACATGCTCCGGCACTACCGGCGCGGCGCGCTCGGCGGCTGGCGCTTAGGATTCGGCCACGGGCTCTCGTGCCTCGGATGCTGCTGGGCGCTGATGCTCGTGATGTTCGGCGTGGGCGTCGCTCATCTCGGCTGGATGGGAGTACTGGCCCTCATCATGCTGGTGGAAAAGACCGCGAGTTTCGGCGCGCGGCTCGTGGTGCCGGTCGGCATCGCGGCCGCTGCGCTCGCGCTCGTCGCGCTTGCGTGGCCGGGTGCGGTGCCGGGATTGTAGACGCAACGCGTCGCTTCAAGCGGCGAGCGTGAAGATCGGCTCCAACATGCGAGCACCGAACCGGGCCTGCAAATGGTCGTTAGACGTCGTAGAAACTTCGGTCCCGATTCCGCTTCCGGGAGCTTCAGCTCCTTGTGAACCCGCTCCCAAGTATCGCTGAAGCTTTAGACGCATTGCTGCGTTTAGCGCAGGCCGCGTAGCACCTTACCCTCGGTATTGAGCATATACGCCGCGCCATCGAAGCGCTTTGCATCCGCGAACATCAAGTAGAGATACTTGAAGTTCTCACTAAATGAATATGCTGGAAAGTGATCGCCGCGGGTCATTGGTGTCGTCCGAATGTCCGTCAGCGTCGTGTAGCCGGCGTCTACGCGACAGTTCGCGCGAAGAGCGCTGAAATATTGGTAGGCGGTGCGGC
>Ga0302326_10014835_pt1 | contig 16440 bp, 12 predicted proteins | sample Palsa_T0_3_FD_202264 | JGI IMG/M metagenome (GOLD analysis project Ga0302326, IMG submission 202264) | Peat permafrost microbial communities from Stordalen Mire near Abisko, Sweden - Palsa_T0_3 | ecosystem: Environmental > Terrestrial > Soil > Palsa > Peat permafrost | place: Sweden: Abisko...
TCTGATTGTGGGCGTGTTCGTATGCTTTTTCTTTCGCAATCCGCATCGCGTGATCCCCTCCGACCCCGACGCGGTAGTATCGCCGGCCGACGGCAAGGTGGTAGTGATCGTCGAAGAGCCAATGGGCGCCCGGCCCGGCAAACGGATCAGCATTTTTCTGTCGGTGTTCAACGTTCACGTCAATCGCGCTCCGGTCGCCGGACGGGTGACCAAAGTGGACTACAAACCCGGTAAGTTCTACGGCGCCTTTCGCGCCCGCGCCTCGATGGAAAACGAGCAGAACGTGATTGCCATCGACACCCCGGCGGGCGAAATGATTTTCAAGCAGATTTCCGGCGCGATCGCCCGGCGCGTCATTAGCTGGAAGTCTCCGGGCGACACGGTGAGCAAGGGCGAGCTATTCGGCCTGATTCGCTTTGGGTCCCGAGTGGACGTCTGGCTCCCCGCGGATGCGGAAATTGTTGTGGCCTTGGGTGATAAAGTAGCGGGTGGATCGAGTATTCTGGCGAGGTGGAAATCAATAGCGACGCCAACGGCGAGTTAGGCTCCTTCGACGATTTCGAATCCCGCGCCGAAACGGCCGGACCGCGCGTCCTTCGTCCGCGCAATCGGCATTTGCGCCGCGGTGTGTACCTACTTCCCACGCTGTTCACCGTCGGCAACCTGCTTTGCGGCTATTACGCCATCCTGGCCACGCTCGAAGGCCGCATCGGTGATCTCGATCACGCCGCCCGCGCCATCGGCTATGCCATTCTGTTCGATGCCCTCGACGGTCGGGTCGCCCGCCTCACCGGCACCAACAGCGAGTTCGGCAAACAATTTGACTCCCTCGCCGACATCGTCAGTTTCGGGATCGCCCCAGCGTTCCTGATTTACGCCTGGGGCGTTCGCGACTTGCCCTCGGTGGCGATGGGACAGAGTCTGCACATCTACCAGGCCGGCTGGCTGTTCTGTTTTATCTTTGTCGCCTGCTGCGCGTGGCGCCTGGCCCGCTTCAATATCCAGGGCATGGCGCCGGGAGGCTCCCGCTATTTTGTCGGGCTGCCCTGTCCGGCCGCTGCCGGAATGGTCGCGGCGATGGTCCACGCCTCTTACGGTCCGGTGCCGGGAGTGATCTTCGCGATATTGTCGCTGATCCTGGTGCTGGCTCTGGGCATTTTGATGTCCAGCACGGTTCGCTATTACAGTTTTAAGGACGTGCGCTGGCAGCAGCGGCGTGCCTCCGGCCCGGTGATCGTCCTGGGCGCGCTGGTGCTCGGCGCGGTGGTCTTCTATTCCCGGCTCATGTTGCTGATGATGGGTGGCGTCTACGTCCTGCATGGACCAGTGCTCGAATTGTTCCGAGTTCTGCGCCGCCACAAACACGCGGCTCGCCCTGCCTAGGAAGAATCTATGACCAGAGTCCCAGACGGCACCTGTCGTGTCGCCATTGCCGGCGCCTCATCGCTGCGAGGCAAAGAACTGAAGCAGGTACTGGAAGACCGCAATTTCCCGGCCACCGATTTTGTGCTTCTCGACGAAGTGGCGGTGGCCGGCACGCTCACCGAGGCCGGCGGCGAACCTTCCTTCATCCGCGCGTTCGCCGAAGACAGTTTCGAAGGTGTGCGCTTCGCATTTTTCGCCGGGAGCCCCGAATCCGCGGCGAGGGATTGGCTCAACGCCCGCCGCGCCGGGGCCACGGTAATCGATCTCACCGGAGGCCTGGCCCACGAAGCCGGCACTTTCCCGTGGATTCCGGCGCTCTCGAAACTGCTTCCGCCTCCACCGCCGGCGTCCAAGAATGGATCGCCCGGCACGGCCCCGTACTCATCGCCGGCCACCGCGGTGCTGATCGCCTGCAGCGTAGTCGCGGGCCTGCAGCAGTTTTCGCCGGTACGTCTGGCGATCACGTTTTATCCGCCGGTCTCGGAACTGGATCAAGACGGTGTGGACGAGCTCGAAGCGCAGGCCACCAACCTGCTAACGTTTCACGCGATTACCCAGGCGGTGTTCGACGCGCAGGTAGCCTTCAATTTGTTGTCGGCGTTTGGTCCAGCGTCCCGCGCGAATCTGGTCGGCGTGCGCGCGGCCATCGCCAAGGGAATCGCACAGTACATCGATGGACGCGGCGCGGTTCCAGCCGTTCAAATTGTGCAGACCCCCACGTTTTACGGCTACGCGTTTAGCTGCTATGCGGAGTTCTCCTCGGCTCCGGATCGCAGCGCGGTGGAAGCGGCTCTGGTTTCCGCAGGGATGCAAGTGGCCGTGGCCGGTTCGCCGCCGACCAATGTTTCCGCCGCGGGAGAAAATAGCATTCAGCTGGCGCGCGTCGATCACGATGCCAACGTGCCGTCGGCGTTGTGGTTGTGGGGCGTAGCGGACAATCTGCGGCTATCGGCGTCCAACGCGGTGCAAATTGCTGAGGAACTGCTGGTGATTCCGGTTTAAGCCACCCGGCCGAACTGCTGACCCGCTAGACCCACTCGGAATCCAAGGAATAGAATCCTGGTTGTGCTATGGCACCGTCGCTATGGCGGCGGTCTTTGCGTTCAGTTCAACGACGTAGCCGCTTTTGGCCAACGATTCACCGCTTACCGTCACCGGCGCTTGGTGATTGCAGGATATCTTGTACGCGCGGCTGGACTCGGTTCCCGCGAAACGCACGGTGGCTCTCTGCATCTCGGGCACGGCCTGCAGATCGAACGAGATATTACGGCCGTCGACCCGCAGGTTCCGCAACGACGTAGCATTGAAGCCAACGCCCGCGCCGCGCTGCACATCAATAAACACATCGCCCAGCGTTGGCGCCATCATTTCCACGGAATTCACGGCGCTGCCGGTGCCCCAATGGAAGCCGGTTAGAGCCCCGTGCTCGTCCTTGAACCCGGTTGTGCGTCCAATTCTCCCATGGTGCTACCGCGAATGTGGAGCGCGCAGCGACCACGGCTCGTTCGAGATACTCCGGGTTTTTGGTCGCCTGGTAGTAGTCGAACAACAACACCGCCACATAAGCCTGCCTGGCATCGCTCCACTCCGCGTCGGTATTTTGAGTGGTGGTACCGCCCAGCAGTTTGGGAGAAAGCGCCGGATTACTCCACACTTGTTGAGTCAGCAGCAGGTAGTCAAGCACCCGAGTGCCGATGTCCAGATCGTGGGGGTCCTTGGAAACCCGGTAAAGCTGCAGGTAGGCCATGGCGGCAAACATGGTGGAGAGATTGTTCTGTGGGTATTGGGCGGTGCGTGGGTCGTAAAAAGAAAAATCCTTCCTGGCGCAAGACAAGTAAGTTTCGAAGTCAAACCAACGCTGCCGCGGAATTACTTCTCGTTCCACAAACCCCAGCGCTCGCCTGCCGGCCTGTAAGTACGCCGGGGCGCCGGTCATGTCCGCCAGCTCCAGCAGGAAAAGCGCCGATCCGCCGGTCTCCGCGTTGAAGTCGCGAAATTCCTCGCGCGGACTTAAATCGGAGTTGTACCACGAAGGTATGACTCCCGAGGGCTGTTGATGGTTCACTAGGGAATCTCCATAGGCGCGCGTAAATTTCAGAATTTCGCTCTTTCGCGCGGGAACCAGATCGTTGGCCCACCGCAGCATCCAGTACGCCGTCCAGGACATGTCAAACGCGTGATACGAATCCGAAAAACCGGCCCAGCCATCGTCACGAACCCAGTGCCTTTCAGGAACCACATAAATTGTCGAAAATGCGCCGCCCTTTTGCGGGCTGCTCAAAGCCAGATTCAGGATTCCTTCGGCCTTCCGCCGAATCGTCTGATTGCCGGAATGCTCGGCGTATAGATACCAGCCATAAGCGGTACGCAAGGTTTGAAACCAGGCGTTGAACCACGCGTCCGGCTCCGGCTCATCCCACTGGCCGAGATAGTTTCGGTTGCTCGCCAGTGTGCCGCAGGGTTGTCCAGGGCAATCCACATCACTGTGAACCGCGTCCGCATAGCGAACCCAGGCTTCCTGCCGGCAATCATCGAAGAGTTCCCACTCGGGTTTCACAAGGTTTTGCTGCAAGTCCGGTTCACGGTTGGAAAAGCGTCGGGGGTAGATCCTCGGCCGCGAGCGATGGACACTGCCGGTGGGTTCTTGCGCGTGATCGTCAGCGAGACGCCGGCGGGCTACGCCGAGGCTTATCTGATCCAAGACGGCGGCGAGGCAGCCGCAGAAATCGCCGCCAACAATACTAGAAATATTTTCATGATATGCTCCCGCTCAGGCGCGGAAAAGCCGGCGTGAAGCGTGAAGATGATACGGCGACTTACACGGACTTCAAACAGGAAATGTGAGATCAGCGGTAAGTGAAAAACGGATGATGTCACTGATTACCGAACTCATTTGCATCCATTTGATCCACATCAGAGCGGCTTTGACATTTTTACGAAGTGGCAGGGCAATAGCGGATTCAGGCCGGGAGTGAACGGCTCGGTGCCGGTTTCGGCATACCCCCGGTGATGGTAGAAGTCCGGCAGTTCTTTCCGCAGATTGACCACGCGAATATCCATGAACCGGCTGCCCGCCTTCCGGCAATGATGCTCGGCGGCGTTCATAAGCTTTGATCCCAACCCAGAGTTCTGTGCCGCGGGATCGACCGCCAGCAATCCGAGGTACGACCTATCGCCCTGCATTTCCACGTAGACGCAACCGGTGATTACTCCGTCTTCCTCGGAAACCAGAAATTCTCCGGCGCGAAAATTGGACTGCACTTTCTCGAGATCGATGCGATCCCCCTCAATAAAGAAGCCCTCGGCCTGGCGGAAAGCTGCATTGATCACACCCATGACGGCGTTCGCTTCGGACATCTCCGCAATTCGGATCGGCACGACGTTTCTCCTGATTCGAATCTAACTTCTATCGTCCGACACACGGTTACAGCGGCGGCACACAAAACAGGGCCAAGTCAAAAACGTAGAAAACCCAGGTGTGAAATCGACACCTGGGGCACCCACTTCGGTTCGCTCAGCACCCACCTGATTTTGGGGGATCGTGGAGTTCTGTAGTTCGAGTTTTTGCCGACACGAGTGTCGGGGCTACGGCGATCACTTTCCACGCAAGGCCGCATCCTGCAGCGTCACTTTTTTCAAGTTATCGCTGGGAATGCGGTCGATTAGCAGCAGCAGCGGATCGATCCCCGCCTTGTCGGGCAGAGTGTCGGTGACGAAGCTATACGTAGCGCGGCCGGAGCTCATGTGCAGCTTCTGGCGATTGAGCACCGCGCCGTATTTTTTGCCCTTGGGCGGAGCGGACAGCGCGCCGATTTCAATCCAATCATCCACCGGAACTTCTTTCTCGTTGCCTTGGTCGTCCGCTTTGAATTTGTGGGCATCAACGTCGATGGTCACGTCGTATTTGCCGTCACTGCGCTTGCGCGCCGTAGCGGCGTAAGTGCGATTCGAAAACAGAGTGATGTCGTCGAATAAATCGGTGAGCAGATACTGCAGCTGCGGCGGGGTTTGCTCGCGCAGCGCGTCTTCCAAGGCGTACGAAGTGGGATAGGGAGGTTGCGCGTATCCATATTGCGCAAGCACTTTACGCAGCGCGCGATTGACGGCGTCCTCGCCAATCATCTCGCGAAGGTAGTACATCACGACGCTGCCCTTGCGATAATGGATGTATCCCTGGTTGGCCTCTACCCGCAGCAGTGGCCGCTCCTTGAGCAACTCGCGCCCGCGCGAACGTAAATAGTTGTCCATCTCGTATTCCATAAACTTGCGCATGGTGTCGCGGCCATACTCTTTCTCCATCACCATCAACGCGGAGTATTGCGCCAGGGTTTCCGAGGTGGACGTCGCCCCCTCCATCTGCGCGCCAGCCACCTGGTGCGCCCACCATTGATGGCCCATCTCGTGGGCGACCACGTAGGTGACCATGTCGATGTCGTCGGGATGCTCCAGATTCGCGATGAACCCGATAGACTCCGAATACGGCATGCTTCCCGGGAAGGCCTGGGCAAACGCGGCGACCCGCGGGAATTCAATGATGCGAGCTTCCTTGTGCGGGTACGGTCCGAAATTCGCGGTGTAATACTCAAACGACTTTTGCACCGCGCTGAGCATCTTCGGCACATTCCACGGCTGCTGCTTCAGGTAGTAAACCTCAATCTTCACCCCGTTCCATTCCCGGCGCTCCACTACGTAGTCCGCGGACATAAACGAATAGAAATTCAGCGAGTAGTGGTCCAGCTTGTACTGGAAGTGGGGCCTGCCGTCTTCGGTCCACTCGCGCTCCAGCGATCCCGGAGCGATGGCGATCTGGCCGGGCGACGTACTGATCACCGTTTCCACATTCACCCAATCGGCGTTGTTGGTGAGGTAGCTGTCCATGCAGTCGGTGGTGCAGTTGCGCTCCAACACCGGCATCAAGGCTTTTTCCTTTAGACCGTACTTTTTGCGTTTGTTGCGGTCGTCGAGCTCATTGTTGGGCTGGTAGGCGATTTGTGGGACCACCCCACTGTTGAAGAAAGTTCCGTTCTGCATAATCTGCCGGTTGGTAACGGAATTCTCAAAGCCCCGGGTGTGAGTCTTTACGGTGAAGCGCATGGTCCGTGATTCGCCGGGCTGCATGGGCATGGCGAGTTCGTAAATCTGATAGTCCAGGCGCTTATCGTCGGTGGTTAGCTTGGCGGCGCCGAGATCGATCTGGGTATCGTAATTGTCGTCGACGACGAAGTGAATGTTCGTTATCGGTCCGTTGGTTTCATTTTTGATGGTCTGCTCGCCGTGCATAACCATGCTGCGCGTTTCGGGATACAGATCGATCGCGTACTTCACATCGGTGATGCGCGGGTGCGGCAAATTCTCATATTTTTTGTAAGTCTTTTCGTAATCGGCGGTAAGTCTGTCGCGGTCGACCGCGGGAACCAGTTTGTTCAGAACCTTGGTGTTGTAGTAGACCCATGCGCCAACCACAACGAAGCTGAGCAGTCCGAACGCCGCGATAAGACGCAAAGAACCGTGAAACCGCAGCCCAGCGTCGTGCCAGCGTTGCCGCCAACCCGTATCGCGGCCTCGTCGCCACAGCACGATGCTGGCGACCCCAAGCAGCACGCAGAAAAGGCTCCAATACAGTGTGAACCACAGGAATCCGGCGATGAACGGCTGGTAGCCGTAGAAGTCCGAATACACCATATCCGGCGTGCCGGCAAACTGCACCATGTTGGTGGCGATGTGCAGCGGACGCCATACGAAAGCATTGGCGATCACAAACGCAATAAACGCGAAGTAGCCGATGTATTTATTGGGCGAGACGACGTGGATGAAGAATGCCAGCACCGCCAGCATGACGAACCCGCTGAAATCAATCCCCAGCATGGTGGAAACGTACAGCCCCAGCTGGTAGCGGTGATAGTGGTGGAAAAATTGAACCAGGACTCCGGCGGTCATCACCACACAAAGAATGATGAAAACGCTGGAGATCAGCGCCACGAATTTCGCCAGGTAACTGGGCCATTCGGGATGAGGCAGCGCGTCATGGATTTCGTCCATGCGCGTATCGCGCTCTTCCCACACCAGCACCCCGGCGTAATAGGTAATGATTGCGATGAGCATGAAGTAAAGCGTGCCGGCGATGAGTTCCAGCATGCGGTAGGTCACCGGAAAGGAGTGATTTCCGTATCCTTCCGAGGCGTTGAAGATGAGGGTGGGGACGCAGTTGAGCAGCGCGGCGATAGTCAAGACGATGAACGAGGTGGTCTTCACCAGCCCCTTGAATTCGGTCTTGGTGGCGCCCCAGAACTGAATCCACTGTGCGCGCAAACCGAATTCGCGTCTTCCGGCGGGCAATGCCGCCGCAGGCGCCGCGAGCACCGGCGCTTCCGCCTCGACCGCTCTTTTCTTCTGGCTGCCTTTTTCGCCAAATTGAAAACGGCTGTAGGCGAAAGCGAAGACCGCCACCGCAACCGACACCCAGATCAGCCGATTCCATAACAGCAAGCCGGAAAGCCCGAGCGACATGTGATTCTTATCCGCGACCGTCCAATACTTGGTGGCTAGCGTAAAGGTGCGGATGCCAAAGGGGTCGAACAACGCAGCCACGGTCTCGTTCTGCAAGTCGGTGGTCAGCGCCTGCGAGACGGCATAGGCAACCAGCAGCAGCAGACCGCCGAGGAACGATGTAACCGTGCTGCGCGTCCACACCGCGATGGCAAAAATGATGGCCGCGATAAGAAGCGTATTGGGAATCGCGAAAACCGCGATGCTTTTCAGGTGCGCGGACCAGATCACCGGCCCCCAGCGCTCGGCGTCGATCCAGGGCATATGCCGTGCCACCAGAATTCCGATCGAAACTCCCAGCAGCGGAATCACCGAGATCAGCGCGGAGCCGAGATAGCGCCCGCCCAGATAGTCGAACTTACGCAGCGGGGCCGTGAAAAGGATTTGATGGGTGTTGTACTCGAATTCCCGCGACGCGGCCGCATTCACAAATGCCGTAGTCATCAGGATGCACAGCAGGCACATGATCGCGTAGTAGTTTTCGATCACCCACGGCGCATTGTGGTAGGTGTTTTCCAGCGCGGCGCCCACCTGAATCTGGTCGGTGCTCACCGCGCCGAAGATCATCAGTGAGATGATCGCCAGGAAGATCCACAGCATCCACGAGCGCAGCCAGTAGCGAATTTCAAACGACAGAAAATGTAGGAACACAGATGCTCCTTATTGCAAACCGGAAATTCGGGAGAAAAATACGTCTTCCAGGTCCGCCGGAACCGGCTCGAAGCCGTCGCCCGGATTTTGCTCGGAGAAGATGTGAATCAGCGGCCGGCCGGCGATCAATTTGCTCGAGATCACCCGGTGCTTTTCTTCATAGGCTTTCATCTCCGGCTTGGCGATGAATTTTTTCCAGATGCGGCCGCCCAGGCTACGCACCGCTTCGTCCGGAACTCCCGCAAACAGCACCTTGCCTTGGTGGATGATGGCCATGTTGGTGCATAGCTCCATCACGTCCTGCACGATGTGTGTGGAGAGGATCACGATCACGTTTTCGCCCACTTCCGAGATCAAATTGTAAAAACGATTGCGCTCGCCCGGATCGAGTCCGGCGGTGGGTTCGTCCACGATCAATAGTTGCGGATTGCCCAGCAACGCTTGCCCGATCCCGAATCGCTGGCGCATCCCGCCCGAAAAACTGGATAGCGCCTTCTTGCGTTCCGCATAGAGATTGATCCGGTGCAGCATAGCGTCCACAATTTCCCGGCGCTCTTTGCCGTCGACGTAGCCCTTTAGCAGCGCCAGGTGGTCCAGCATTTCCTGCGCGCTGATCCGCGGATACACCCCGAAATCCTGCGGCAAGTAGCCCAGGATTTTGCGGACTTCGTGCTTCTGTTGCAGCACGTCCAGATCGCCCATGCGCGCGGACCCGGTGTCCGGCTCCTGCAACGTGGCCAGCGTGCGCATCAGCGTGGATTTGCCGGCGCCGTTAGGGCCCAGCAGGCCGAACATGCCGCTCGGGATGTTCAGGGACACGTTGTCGAGCGCTTTCACCCCATTGGGGTAGACCTTGCTTAGCCCTTCGATTCGCAGCTCCATGCGGATGCTCCCTTTGGATTTCGGACGTGCGTGTGCGGACTAATATACGCGATCGGGGTCAATATAGTTTCACGATTCGGTGAGCAACGAAGGTTGGACTTGGATGTTCCAGGCAGGCAGAATGCGCCAGGCCGGCCTTTGACTTCGGCTCACGGGTTGACGCCTTTATCCTTTCCGGTGTCGAGTCGGGTACCGCACCGTGCTCCTTACGGATTCTGATATTGCCTTTGACTTTCGCCTTACGGTTCGACGCCTTCATCCTTTCCGGGTGCCCCACTCTTCCCGTTTTTCGGGAAGGGTGGGATGCTTGATCTCCACCAGAGCGCGACACATCTACAGCCCGCGGGCCTAGAAGTTCCATGACGAAACTTAACCGACGCTCGTTTCTGAAGTCGGCCGCCCTAGCCAGCGCTGGCGTGGCCGGCGCCGCCGTGGCGCTCGACGAATCGTCGCCCCGGATTTGGCCGGAAGAAAAAGTCTTCGAGCCCAATCACAGCTATTGGGCGAAGAGCACGTCATCCGTAAATCCAGCTTTGACCGAAAACATGGACGTCGACGTCGCCATCATCGGCGGCGGCTTCACCGGCCTCTCCTCCGCTTATTACATCTGCAAAAATTCGCCAACCAGGCAAGTAGTAGTACTCGAGGCCATGAGCTGTGGCAACGGAGCGTCAGGACGCAACGGCGCGATGGTCCTGGGCATGACCGCAGATCGCTACATGAATTTCAGCTCCGATCCGGCGATGGACAAGCGAATCTACGACCTAACTTCGGCCAACATCCGTGCGATGAGCAGCCTCGCCGCGGACGCGCAAGTAGACTGCGAGCTGGACGTCAACGGTTCGCTGCAAGTATTGAACACCGCGTCAGACGTGGCGGACTGCAAAGCCTACGTCGCACGCGCGCGCACACTGGGCATTCCCGTCGAGTATTGGGACAAGGCGCAAACCGCCGCGGCGATCGGAACGGAAGTGTACGAAGGGGCGTTTTACGATCCCAATAGCGGCCAAATTCACCCCATGAAATTGGTACACGTGCTGAAAGCCCTAGCCGAACGCGCCGGCGCGCAAATTTTCGAGAACACCGCGGTAACCCACATCGAAGAGGAGCAAAAGCATCGCGTGCAAACCGCGAGCGGGCACACCGTGCGGGCGAAGTCGTTGGTTCTGGCTACCAACGCGTACACCTCCCGGATAGGATATTTCCGGAGTGGCATCGTACCGATTCACAACTACGTAGGGATCACCCCGCCGCTGTCCGACGAACTACTGACCCGGATCGGCTGGCGCAAGCGTGTGCCATTCTCGGATAGCCGCACGCTGGTCCACTATCTCGGCCTCACTCGCGACAATCGCATTCACATTGGCGGGGGCGCCGCGGAATATTCATTCAACGATGGCGTGCGCGACCGGTCCGATCGCGAGGAACGCTTCGCGGAACTCCAGAGGGAACTGGGGCGAATATTTCCAGCTCTGGCGGGGACCGCGTTCGAGACGGCCTGGAGCGGATTGGTCGATTGTTCGATGGATTTTTCGCCGTCCGTGGGCCGCATCGGGAAATTCAAGAACGTTTACTACGGAATCGGATATTCCGGGCACGGCGTGAATCTCACTTCGCTATTCGGGCGAATCATCGCGGATCTGGAACGCGGTGAGGACCAAGCGTGGAAGGATTTGCCGATGATCAATCACAGCCTGCTATATATTCCCAACGAACCGTTTCGCTGGGCCAGCGTTCAGGCGGCGATGGCTTATTACCGCGCCAGCCAATAAGAAACCGCCGCCGGACATTCGCTGCTGAGTTGCTGGCTCAACCTTACTTCGTCAGATACGCCGACAGGTTTTTCTGCTGCAGTTCCCGCAGCTGAATACAGGAGTTCACGGTATCCTTGCCGTTTTCGAGGAGCCGTTCGGAGCCGGGCAGTTTTTGTTCCGCGAAAAACTTCTGTGAATCATCTCGAAGCTTCGCGTCGCAAAAAAGGCCGGCTCCGTATGCCAACTCACCCGCGGAAGTCATGCCGCCGCTTTTCTTTACGATCGCCGGAAAATTCTGCTTGAAGAGATCCCACGCGACGCCTTGGGTGTAGTAATTCCGCAAGGGAATAAACAGTTCGAACATGTCTTGATTTTTCACCTGATCGCTCAGCACCAGCGCATAGGTTCGCGCCGTCGATTCTTTCCCTGGAAAATAACCCAGCGCCACCAGGTACAACTCGTACTCCTGCGGAGTCTTCGCGGTCTGCAGGTGCTGCAAATATTTGTCGTACAACGCGGCGTCCCCATTGCGTGCGGCCACCCGAATCGACTTGGTCGCCAGCGCGGTATCGACGGATTGCGGCGCGGCCATGTACTGCTCCACCACCGCACGCGCCTTAGCTACGAGCTGTGGGTCACGACCGTAGACCGCCAGCGACTCAAACACATCCGAACGTAACGCGTTCCGCTCCGCAGGCTCACCGGCCGCCGGAGCGTCTCCCAGGCCGGCGGCGATCGGCTGCAGGAAGTCTCGTACCCATTTTTCGAATGCCGCACGGTCCGCTTCGGCTACCACGCGGTCGTGAATATCCGGGATGTGTCCGAGCATGGTCTGGATTACTTCCCGCGATTGTTCTGCCTGCATCTTTTGCAACAGACTCAGATAATCTCCAATATTCATCCGTCCCACGCGGACCAGCGCCCACGCATCGCTCGGGAATCGGTCGCGTTCTTCGGGCGAAAATTTGGTCTCCACTTCCGCGGCCATCTTGGCGAACGCTGCCGAATCGTAGCTGCTGCGGTAGTATCCGCGCGACCCAACGTTTGCATAGACCCAGGCGGAGCAACCTGGCAATTCGACGGTTTCTTCTTTCGTGTTCAGCAAGTGATAGGCCGGCTGCTTCGACCCGGAGGGCAGCAGATTTACTGGAATGGGCCATATTCTGTCCGAGCCCACTGCCATTTTCTCAGCGTCGGCCACATAAGGCTCCTGCTTCAGGGTCACTTCCGTCTTATCGCCCCGGCACGTGCTTTGCACCGTTACCAGCGGGGCGAAGGGCTGCTCGGTGAAGCTCTTCATGATCTTGTCCACCGGTTTTCCCGAAGTTTCGGTGATCTGGCTCCAAAAATCTTCCCCGGTGGCGTTTCCGTAGGCATGCTTTCGCAGGTAGGCATTTGCGCCCTTCTCAAACACCTCAGGCCCCACGTAGGCTTCCAACATCAACAACAAGGCGGACGCCTTGCCGTACGCGATGTTGTCAAACAACATTCCAATATCCGCGGGATTCTCGGCATTCGCGCGGACGGTCCTCACCGAGGGCACCGAGTCACTCACCAGCGCGCCCAACGCGGCGCCAACCGCCTGCTGTTCTATGTTCCATTCCGGCTTCCACGACTCCAGCGGTTTATTTTCCATCCAATCCGCGAAGCCCTCATTCAGCCAGATATCGTTCCACCACTTCATCGTCACCAGATCGCCAAACCATTGATGGGCCATCTCGTGGGCGATGACGGAGGCGACCATCTGGCGGTGGTCGAGCGATGCGGTCTTATCGTCAACGAGGAAATCACTTTCACGGTAGGTGATCGCTGCGGCATTCTCCATCGCCCCTGCGTCAAAATCGGGGACGGCGATATGATCCAACTTTCCGTACGGATATTTGATGGAAAAGTATTTGTCGAAGTACTTCAGGATGTTCTCGGAAGCCTCCAGCGCGAAACGGGTCATTTCCTGGTGTTCGGGGACCGAACACACACGGATGGGAGTTCCATCCGCCCCGCCTTCGCGGCACGCAAAATCGCCGACCAGCATGGCCACGAGGTAGCTCGATATTTTCGGCGAAGGAGAGAACTTGAGGGTGTGCTTTCCCGCACCCGGGCCAGGCGTATCGGAAACAATTTTTCCGTTGGAGATCGCTGTGTCGCCCTGATCCACAATCAGGCTGATGTGGAACACCGCTTTGAACGCCGGTTCATCGAAAGAAGGAAACGCGCGCCGCGCGTCCGTCGCTTCAAACTGGCTGGCCGCATATCTCCGCCGCGCGGTCTGGCTCAGGTAGAACCCCCGCAGTTGGTCGTTCAGGATCCCGGTGAAACGAATATGGATTTCCGCTGGGCCGGTCGCTAGTTCTTTCGCTACCGTCAGCGTGGCCTGCTCACTTTTCGGTTCGAAACTCGTGGTGGCCGTCTGGTTCGTTCCGCCCGCGGTTATGTTCGCCTGCTGAAACTCGAGCTCGGCGGAATTCAGCGTGATCGTCGCAGAGGGCTTGGTCACGGCCACACGGATTACCTCCTCACCCGAGAAGGTCGCGTTGGCCAGATTCGGTTCGAGCGTAAGATCGTAGCTCTCCGGCACCACCGTATCGGGCAGGCGCTGGCCCCACGTACAAAGGTACGCTGCGAAAGTCATCGTTGCTAGAACAAGGATTCGCTTCATGGTTCCTCGCATCGGTTGGTTAAAACGAAAGTGTACGTTCCAGGTGGCCAGAGATGGCGCTCGGTCGTATAGCATAGAGTAGCTTCCCAACGCCAGCGTGGAGTTCAGCGAGCGGCGAGAGCCGTGCGGCCGTGAGCCCTTGCGGCGGCTTGATTGACACTCCGCGCGCACTCTTGCTACCGTTCGTGACTGGAATCGGCCGATCGCCGCGGTAACAAAACGAACTTCGAGGATTGCAACGGGAGCCACGATTTCCCTCCGCGTTTGGAATGCCACCCCAACCAATTTCCGCGCATCGGAATCACATGCAGTGCAAGTGGCGGAGGCCATGCTTGTCCTTTCCGGGTAGCGCGTTTCGTTCCGCGCGAATGGTTGTGGCGCTGCTGGCGGCGCTGAGCGTCGCGGGCTGCGGCTATCACGTGGCCGGCACCGAATCGAAATTTCCAGCGGACTGGAAGACCATCGAAATTCCCGCCTTCACCAATAAGACCGCGCGCTATCGCATCGAGCAGCGGTTGACCGAGGCGGTGATTCGCGAATTCCTCTCGCGCACTTCCTATCGCGTCGTTTCCTCGGGTCCGGCCGACGCGGTGCTGCACGGGGAAGTCACGTCGATCGAGACCGTCCCACTTTTGTTCGACGCCACCACGGGACAGGTGACCGCGATGCTGATCACCGTGCACGCCAAAGCCACGCTCACCGACTCGCACAACGACAAGGTGGTTTACGACAACAAGGACATGGTTTTTCGCGAGGAGTATCAAATCTCGACGGACATCCCCAGCTTTTTCGAAGAGTCGACGCCCGCGCTGCAGCGCATGGCCCACGATTTTGCCGCGCGGCTGGTGGCCGATCTGCTGGAGGGTTTCTAATGCCAGCGGCGAGCACCGCACAACTGCTGGAGAAAATCGGCAAAGGAAAACCGGTGCCGGCCATTGTGCTGATGGGTTCCGATCCCTACCTTCGCGATCTGATCCGGGGGAAATTGCGGGAGGCCTACGTTCCGGACGGCGCGCAAGATTGGGCGATCACCCGGATGTCCGTCGCCGGCGGGCTGGAGGAAATTGTTCAGCGCGCGCAGACGCTGCCGATGCTCTCGCCCCGGCAGTTGCTGTACGTCGAAGAAGTGGAACGCATCGAGCGGCTGGGAGAAAAGGCGCGCGACCAAGCGGTCGACGTGCTGGAACAATATTTGAGCGACCCCACGCCGTTTACCATCCTCGTTCTGGAATCGGAAAAGCTGGACAATCGGCAGCGATTGGCGAAAGTGCTGACGGCCAAGGCGCTAATGGTGAGCCTCGAAGTGACGCGCGAAGACGCGCTGGCGCTTACGGAATCGATGGCCAAGGAATTGGGGTCGGCGATCGATCGCGAGGCGGTGGTGATGTTGGTGGAGATTCTGAATGGCGAACCGGCGCGCATCCGCACCGAGCTGGAAAAGCTCTCGCTGTACACCCTCGAAAAGCGCCGCATCACCACCGCCGACGTCGATCTGCTGGTGATCTCGGCGGAGAAGCAGACCGTCTGGCAGCTCGCGGACATGCTGGCCACGCGGCAGCGCGACGCGGCGATGCAATTTCTGGATAGTTTGCTGCGCGAAGGGGAGCAGCCCGCCGGAATCGTCGGTGCGCTGGCGTGGATGTATCGCAAGCTGATGGAAGCACGCGAGCTCCCCCCCGGCACCAACGGCTACGCCGCGGCGCGCGCGCTGCAGATGCGTCCGCAATCCGCGGAGATGGCCCTGCGGCAATCACGGTTGATGAAAGTTCCAGCGTTGCGAGTAGGTTTGCAAGCGCTAGCCGAAGCCGACAGCGACGTGAAATCCGGAATCGCCAACCCGCGCGCCGTGATGGAGTTCCTGATCGCGCGGCTCACCGCCTGAACGTAAAACGACAACCAATACGCCCGGGCGCCCGCAGCGCCGCGACTCCTAGATACGTGAAGACATTTGGATGGTTCGATGGAACTGGGCGGGAGATAAGTTGCTAGGCGTTGCAGCGCGTACGCTGCAACGCCAGCGCTAGGCCTTTTTCTTTGCGCGTAGCCCGTTGAGTGCAAGCGTCAAACGCGATTTATAACGGTTCGCGGTATTCTCCGGCAGGATGCACTTGCGAATCGAGCGGTCGATCTCCGAAAACGTGGCGGGCATCAACTTTTCCACCGCGGCCGCGTCGCCCGCAGTCAACGCCGCGCGCAGACGGCGCATCGCGGTGCGAACCCGTGTGCGGTTAATCCGGTTAATCGTGGAGCGGCGCACCGTTTGGCGCGCATTCTTCAGTACCGACTTCGACTTCTTTTTCTTCTTGACCGTGGCGCCCTGAGCCATTCCGTACTCCTCCGCATAAGTTCGTGAAACGAACCAGCGTAATCGACGCCGCTACCTTTGTCAATTTTCGCGCGGGAGTGGGAGAGCCTATGCACATCGTATCCCCCTAGCGAGGTTGAAATGCATTAGTCCGCGGCGATGGGTAGAACTCGCCGCCCAGCGGAAGGGGGAAGATCCGGTCGGCACAGCTCGGTTAGAAT
>Ga0302326_10014836_pt1 | contig 16439 bp, 12 predicted proteins | sample Palsa_T0_3_FD_202264 | JGI IMG/M metagenome (GOLD analysis project Ga0302326, IMG submission 202264) | Peat permafrost microbial communities from Stordalen Mire near Abisko, Sweden - Palsa_T0_3 | ecosystem: Environmental > Terrestrial > Soil > Palsa > Peat permafrost | place: Sweden: Abisko...
TTCCAGCGCCTGCACCAAGGCCAGCGAGTCGCTGAGGCGCTCGAGATCGTCCGCGAGTTCGTGCAGTTGGGCGGCGGAAAGATGCGGCACGACGTGCGCCAGGCAACTGGCCGGACAATTGCGGTTTTGCAGCAGGGCCTCGGCGATGCCGGGCTTGTCCGCGTAATTCTCAGCGGCATAAGCGAACACCGCCGGCAGGGTACCTTCAAGTTTCACGGCCGCGACAAAAGCTTCGTGCGAGAGCGAGACGAGCGCTTCCTGCGCGCGCGTGGCCACCATCTCGTCAGGATCGCTGGCCAGCACCACCAGAATTTCCGCGCGGTCCGCGGGAGAAAGATGTGCGCCGCCCGAGCACACCGCCAGCTTGCGCTCTCGGGTGGCGCGGTCCTGGCGCAGGTCTCGAATAACTTCAGGGCTGAGGGTTTCCACCGGCTGCAGGCCTCACGTCGGTTTGACTGAGCACCATTGTACCGGAGGCGCCGGGCGGGCCGAGCGGCCGCATCACTTGATGGTTCAATTCCAGCAACACCGCGCTGGAGTCGGCGGCCGTGACTTCAAAGTGGTCGTGCGCGGGGAAATGGCGGTTTACGCCGGCGGGCAGTTCGCCATCGAGCAGCAGCTTATCGTCGGCCAGGATGCGCACGCGCGTTGCGGCGGAGGTAGAGACCGAGAGATCGAGCGGCGCAGCTCCCGAGTCCGAAACCATCCCATCTGCCAGGGCAGGCAGTGAGCCGGGCGGGGATAACACCGCCCCCGACGTTGGCGATGACGCGGTGTCTTGTTGCGCGGGCGTTGTGGGTGAATCTGGCGACGCGCCCCGTAACGCCGAAGTGTGCTGAGAGCCGCGCCGCGCAGCGTACCAGCGCCAGGCGTAGCGTCCGCCAAAGAACAGGCCCACGAGCAGGGCAACGACCAACACAACCGCCAGAGCAGGAAACCAGGCCGGGGCAGAGGGAATGGGATCGTCGGGTTTGGTCACGCCGTGGGACAGATCCCCGCGCGCGAGATCATATTCACCGAGAAGTTCTTCTTCATCCAGACCAAGATATCCGGCGATCGTGCGCACGAAGCCGCGTCCGAAAACGCCGCCGGGCAGTTTAGACCACTCTTCATTCTCGAGGGCTTCGAGGAAGCGCTGAGAAATGCGCGTCGATTTGGTGAGTTCGTCGAGCGACACTTCGCGCATCTCGCGTTCGCGCTTCAGCCGCTGACCGAAACTGCCCTTGGCCATAACTCGAGCTTGCCCCCGTGCCGCGTGCCCAAAAAATACTGAGGAACAGTGTAACTGAAGCGGCGGAATTCTTAGCGGTGGAGGGAGATCGGCGGTGAAAATTGTCGGGGCCTTTTGGGGGAGGGCAAGGTCGACCCGAGCCCTCGAGCGAATTATGGACCTATTTTGGGAGTTCGACGAATCCTCCGAAGAGGATGGCAAGAACGCCACGCCTGTACCACGAGTGGGTTGCGTGCCTTTTTCCGGGGCGCCTATACTGGCGGGTGATCGCATTTTCCCGGGGGTGTGCGCCTCTGCGCCGCCCGGCCGGGCGCAGCGTGCTGGAATAAAATTCTAGAGGAACAGGGCCGACCACGCGTGGAGGAAGTAAAGCAATTTCCGGCGGTGGAGCGTCGCCGAAATCTGGCGGTGTCTTTCGAGCAGCGCGAAGCGGGAGAGGTGGCGGTCTTCCAGGAACTGGGGAAGGCGCTCACTTCGTCGCTGCAACTCGATCAGGTGCTCCGTACCATCATGGAGAAAATCGACGAATTTCTGCGCCCAGACAACTGGTCGCTGCTGTTGCTCGATCAGGAAAAACAGGAGCTGTATTTTGAGCTGGCGGTGGGCAAGGCTTCACAGGCGCTGAAAGATGTGCGCGTAAAGGTAGGGCAAGGTATCGCGGGCTGGGTGGCGGAGCACGGCGAAACCGTGGTGGTGCCGGATACCGCGAAAGACACGCGTTTCTTCTCGCAGGTAGACGAAAAGACCAAAACCGAGACGCAATCGATCGTGGCGGTGCCCGTGAAGTTCCGCGACACCTGCCTGGGCGTGATCGAGCTGATCAACTGTATCGGCCCAGACGGCTTTGATCCACGGGATTTGAAATTGCTCGAAGCGCTCTCGGATTTTGCGGCCATTGCGCTGGAGAATGCCCGCCACGTGAAGCGCATTCATGAACTGACCATTACCGACGATTGCACCTCGCTGTATAACGCCCGGCACATGGGCTTCATCCTGGAGACGGAGATTTACCGTTCGCAACGGTATAACTACGAATTTTCCCTGGTGTTCATCGACCTCGATCATTTCAAGCAAGTGAACGATACGCATGGGCATTTGGTCGGTTCGCGGCTGCTGGCGGAGATTGGCAATGCTCTGAAATCGCGCTGCCGGCTCATCGATTTTGCGTTTCGCTACGGTGGAGACGAGTTCGTAATTCTGCTGCCGCAAACGTCCAAAGAGAATGCTCTTAACGTGGCGCGCCGGTTGCACAAGCTGATTCGCAATAGCAAGTGGCTATCGCCCGAGGGCTTGAGCATTCGCGTGACGCCCAGTTTGGGCGTGGCGTCGTATCCGGTGGATTCCCGAACGAAAGAGGGACTGCTGCACCTGGCGGACGAAGCCATGTACCTGGTGAAGAACAACAGCCGGGATAGCGTGGCGGCCGCTAACATCGGTATTTTGCCGGACACGCTGCCGGGCGCCGAGCCGCTGGCGGATAGCGAGTTTGATGCGGAGTTCGAGGCGCCGTTGGATCCGACTAAGAAGGTTACCGTGGAACGGCGGCGCGAAGGCGCGTGACTGGCTGTCCCCCTGAATAGCGCAAATCGCCAAACCGGCGTCACATCGCTGAACGCGGAAACCGCACGCGGCACCTGCTCTTGCAAACCACCTCAATACTCCTGTTCTATACAGCGGCGTGGAATTTTGCTTAACTGAAAATATGAAACGCAGTGAAGCGGCGCGCTATGCGCGATGGTCAGCCAGCGTAGCTTTGGTCTTGGCCCTGGTGACCGCCGGGGTGTATCTGCAGCGCGGGTGGAAGGCGCGCGTGGAGCGCAAGAATGCGCCGGCGGCTGCGGCGGCCAACGTCTCACGGCAGTCGAACGGTCTGAATTTCTCCAAGGTGGAGGGGAATCGCAAGGTGTTTACCGTGGAAGCCTCGAAGTCCACGGATTTCAAGGATCGCGATTCCACGGAGTTGGAGGCCGTGGTCATCACCATTTTTGGCAAGAATGGCGACCGGCATGACGTGATTCACACGCAGAGTTGCCAGTATGGCAAGACCGACGGCAACGTGGTTTGCAGCGGGGCGGTCCGCATGGACCTCGAGAGCGCGGCGGACGCTGAGAAGGTAGATGCGTCTGCAAAAGACGGGCTGGCGGCAACGATTCCACAGGTCATGCACGTTCAGACCCGTGCCGTCAGTTTCAATCGCGCCAGCGGCATGGCCTCGACGGCGGAGCCGGTGATCTTTGATTTCCCGAACGGCGGCGGGGATGGCGTGGGGATGGAATATCAGTCAGAAGCCGGAACGGTGAAGCTGCTGAAGGATGTGCACGTGAGGTTACGGCCGCCGCCCACCGCCGCGCCCGGAAAGCCGAAAGCGCCCGGAAAATCGCCAGCGCCCAGAAAGCCGAAAGCGCCGGTGCCGGTTCCCGCGGGAGGTTCCGCGAAGGGTGGCGAAGAGGTGCTGGTGACCGGTTCGAGCCTGGATTTTGCACGCGCCTTGCGGCGCATTCATGTGCAAGGGCCAGCCACGGCGGAGTCCAAGACCACGCGGCTGACTTCCGCGGAGTTGACCATGGAACTGGACGCACAATTTCGCGCGCAAAAGCTGACGGCCTCCGGCAACGTGAACGATCAGCAGCCGCAAATGGTTTCGCACGGCGACGCAGGCACGATGCAGGTCAGCGCGGACCGGCTAACCGCGGACTTCGCGCCCGGGGGCTGGGTGACCGCGGCGGAAGCGCAAGGCGCGGTCAAAAGCGTGCGGCTGACGGATGCGGAGCGGGACGACGCCACTTCGGAGGATGCCACGGTGGCCATGTGGCCTCGCGTAAACCAGGTGAAGGAATTGAATTTGCGCGGCAATGTGACGCTGAAGTCGTTGGCCACCGCGAGTGGGGATTCGCGCACGCTGCATAGCAGCGCGGTACGCATGGCGTTCAGCGGCGGCCACGAGAACGAGCAAAGCCGTCCTCTACAAGCCGAAACCCTGGCGCCGGGACGTATGGAATGGACGGACAGCAGCGGGAAGAGCATTACCGGAGCGCCGCCACCGAGGGCGGCAGGTGTGTCCGTTGCCGCGAAAAATAAGTCGAACGTCGCCAATGGTACTGGCGGCGCTGAACCTCCCACCGTGGGTTATACCACCCTGACGGCGGACAAATTGCAATTGGCTTTTGATGGCGCGGGCAAGCCGAAACAACTGCAGGCCGATGGCCGCGTGCAGACGGAACGGACCATGGAAGGCAAGCCGACGCAAACGGCTACGGCACAGAGCGGCGTTGCGCAACTGCTGCCGGCGGGCGGATGGTCGCAGCTGGACTTGAATGGCAACGTGAAACTGCGCGAGGCGGACCGCAACGGCCGCTCCGACCACGCCATGTTCCGGCGCGTCGAGCAGACCGCGACGTTGACCGGACATGCGTTTGTACGCGATGCCACCACGGAGACCACCGCGGCGCGCATCGTATTTGTGCAGAATACCGGCGATATTCACGCGGAGGGCGCGGTACGTTCTACGGACTTCTCCGCGCACGACAGCGCCGTCCAGTTGGCGCCGGCTCCGACGCATGTAACTTCAGACGCGCTGCAGGCAAACTCTCAGGCCGGCCGCGCGCTGTATACCGGCCACGCGCGGATGTGGCAGGGAGAGTCGGTGCTGGAGGCCGACGCCATCGAATTGCTGCGCGAGACGCGGGTGATGAATGCCAACGGCAACATTCGCGCCGTATTTCCACAATCGCCCGCGATGCCTGCGGCCGGCGCGGGGTCGACGGTCGTGCAGACCTCTGGTACGGCATTGTCTCCAGCGGGGCCGCTCACATCAGGGCAGCCCGCCAGCAACAAGAAGATCAACCTGTGGCATGTAACCGCGCAGTCGCTCGTGTACAACGATTTAGAGAATCATGCGCACCTCGAACACGACGTCATTGCGATATCCCAGGATCAGAAGATGCGCGCGCCGATCGTGGACCTGTATTTCACGCGGGGCGCCAATGGAGCTCCGCCGGCGGCGGCGATTGGCGCCAATGACGGGCCGCACGGAGATGGCAAGACGTCCGCCCCGCTCGCCGGGCCGCAGCAAATCAGCAAAGCCATCGGCAGTGGAGGAGTCACCGTCGACGAAGGGGGACGCAAAGCCGTGGCGGAACACGGCGTATACACCGCCTCTGACGGAAAATTCGTCATGACCGGCGGAACGCCCACGCTTTACGACGGCACGGATGGCACCACTGTCGGCCGTCAATTGACCTTCTTTTTAGCGAATGATACGATCATCGTCGATTCGGAAAATGGTCCACGTATTTTGACCCGGCATCGCGTCGACAAAGACAGATAGGCCATCCCACCCGGTAAACTTGGCGAGGTATGCAGAAGCTCCAGGCCATTGAGTTAAGCAAGTCCTATCGTGGTCGTAAGGTTGTGGACGACGTTGAAGTAGAGATAGGCCAAGGCGAAGTGGTCGGCCTGCTAGGGCCGAACGGCGCGGGGAAAACCACCACTTTTTACATGATCGTAGGCCTGGCGCGGCCAGATTCCGGACGGGTGTTGCTTAACGACAATGAAATCACGGATTTACCAATGTACTTGCGGGCGCGCAGCGGGATCAGCTACCTGCCGCAGGAGCCTTCGGTGTTCCGGCAGTTAACCAGCGAACAGAACCTTTTGGCCGTCCTGGAGACCCTTCCCTTGACCCCGGAGCAGCAACGTGACCGCCTCGAAGAGCTGTTGGTGCAAATGGGGCTCGAGACCGTACGTACCAGCAAGGCCTACACCTTGTCCGGCGGGGAGCGGCGCAGGCTGGAAATCGCCCGTTCCCTCACCCTGCAACCGCACTTTATTCTGCTGGACGAACCCTTTTCCGGTATCGACCCCCTCACCGTAAAGGACTTACAGGAGATCATTCGGGACTTGGCGCGCACCGGCATTGGAGTACTCATTACGGACCATAACGTCCGCGAAACCCTGGACGTGACCGACCGCGCATATATCTTGAAAAGTGGCAAAATATTCCGTAAGGGCACACCGGACGAATTGAGCAGTGATCCTGAGGTGCGCCGGGTGTATCTCGGCGACCACTTCCGGCTCAATTAGCGTTCCATTGCCTGCGATGGCGCGCATCGGCCGGCTCTTTGGCGCATACTCGATTCGGCTGCGGCGTCCGACCCGCTCGGCATCGCTCGCGTCCGCAGGTCGTGCCTACTCTTGCGAAGGATGGGAAATTAACCGGCATGGCGTGGCAAGGACTCAAACTTAATCTCCGCGTCTCGCAGAAGCAGATTCTGACGCCGGGACTCGTCCAGATGGTCAGCGTCTTGGCGCTGAACCGCCTCGAGCTGCGCGAGATGATCAATCAAGAGATGATCGCCAATCCGGTTCTCGAAGAGTTGAGCGAAGAGCCCACACAAACCGACAACTATAGCGACGAAACATTTCTGAAGGCAGAGACGGAGAAGGTTCCGGACAAGCCGGAGTCCAACCCCTTTGACGAATTCGATGTCGGCACCTTCTTCAATCAATATTTGGATACCGGCGGCGACGGAGGCAAATCGCAGGAACGCGAAGTCTCCGAGCGCCCTTCCTTTGAAAAATTCTTATCCTCACCCAGCGGCCTGACGGACCACCTCGCCTGGCAATTGAGTGTCACCATCTGCTCGGACACCGTGAAGGAAATCGCCGAGAGCATCATCGGCAATCTCGATGAGAACGGTTATTTGACGGCCTCCACCGAAGAGCTGACGCAAGACGGGAAGTATTCGCAGGACGATTTGGACGACGCCTTGGCGGTGGTGCAGGATTTCGACCCCATCGGCGTTGGCGCGCGCGACTTGCGCGAATGCCTCCTGCTGCAACTCAAAGCATTTGATCCGCAGAATACGCTCGCGCAGCAGATTGTCGCCGAGCACCTGCGGCAGGTTCAGGCTAACCAATTAAAAGAAGTCGCGCGCGCTCTGAACCGCCCCGTAGAAGTAGTGAAGCGCGCGCTGGACGTAATCCGCAAGCTCGATCCGCGCCCCGGCCTCCGTTACAACAAAACCGAACCGCGCCTCGTCGAGCCGGACGTGTACTTCCGCAAGGTCGACGATCAGTGGCAGGCCTTCTTGAATGAAGACGACATGCCGCAATTGCGCCTCAGCCCCACCTACCGGCGCTTGCTGGTGCGCGATGCCGCCGACCGCGACGTCCGCAACTACGTGAAAGAGCGCTTCACCGCCGCCATTCAGTTGATGAAAAACATCGAGCAGCGCAAGCACACGATTTTGCGCGTCTGCCAGTCCATCATCGCGCGGCAGGGAGAATTTCTGTCTCACGGGCCGGACGCCCTGAAGCCCATGATGATTAAAGAAGTAGCGGAAGAGGTCGGTGTGCATCCTTCCACCGTCAGCCGCGCTGTCGCCAGCAAATACGCGCACACCTCGCAGGGCGTGCTGGAGTTGCGCTCTTTCTTCAGCGAATCCGTGAACGGCCCGGAGGGCGGCGATATGTCGCTGCTCACGCTGAAGCGCCTCGTGAAGAAAATGATTGAAGAAGAAGACGGCACGCACCCGCTGACGGACGAGCAAATCGCCAAGAAACTCGACGACGCCGGCATTCACGTCACGCGCCGCACCGTGGCCAAGTATCGCGAAGATATGCGCATTCCGAGCACGCATCAGCGCCGGGTGAAGAGCTAAGTTGCGCCCGGCAGCGAAGACGCCGCGCAGCAAACTCTCCATACGCCCCTCCGCACGCAACTCGTCACGTTCCCGCCCGAAGCATTCCTCCATGCAAACGCCCAAGCAAAAGCCGGCTCGTCAGCGCCGTTCCACGGATCCGCGCAGCATCCCCTCACGCCAACTGGTCATCCTCACCGGCCTTTCCGGCTCCGGCAAAAGCACCGTTCTCCACGCGTTTGAGGATATGGGCTTCTATTGCGTAGATAATCTTCCCGTCGAGCTGATTCCCATTTTTGCGGAACTGCACGCCGCCGGCCAAGGCGACTTCACGCGTGCCGCACTGCTCGTCGATGCCCGTGAAGGTTTGCAGCTCGAAAAACTTCCGCCGCTGCTGCGCCACCTGAAGAAGGATCATCCCATCACGCTGGTATTCATCGAAGCCGGCGAAGACGCGCTGCTGCGCCGCTACAGCGAAACGCGGCGTCCGCACCCTTTGGGGAAAAATTTCTCCGTTCGCGAAAGCTTGGCGCACGAACGCGCCTTGATGGAGCCTATCCGCAAACTCGCCGACCTCTCCATCGACACCACCAGCTTCAATGTCCACGAGCTGCGCCATTTCATCACCGAGCGTTTCAAGAATCCTGACAATCGCCCGATCCTTGTTTCGGTAGTTAGTTTCGGCTATCGCTACGGCGTTCCCACCGATGCGGACCTGGTCTTCGACGTGCGCTTTCTGCCGAATCCGCATTTCGTCCCGCGCCTCCGCCCATTCACCGGCAAGGATCCCCGGGTGCGCCGCTACATTCGTTCGTTTCCGCAAACCGCCGAATTTCTCAAGCGTATCGAGGAGCTGCTCGTCTACCTGATTCCGCACTACATTCAGGAAGGTAAAAGCTATCTGACCATCGCCTTCGGCTGCACCGGCGGCAAACACCGTTCCGTAATGATGGGCGAAGCCATCAACAAAACGCTGGCCAGGCGTGGCTTTTCCGCTAAAGCCATTCATCGCGATATCGAAAAATAACCGGCTTGCGTGGCCATGATGCGGAGCTCGGGCGCTTGCATCCACGAGGAAAATTCGCCGCCAAAACTTGACACGCCGCAACCCGGCGACTAGCGTAACTAGACAGCTTGCAGGACCGCGTGCCAGGCGGCACGCAACTCCGTTTTCGTCAGCATCGAGTGACTCAGGGGGGACGCACCGGCGTGGCAGCATTGGTTTCACCGCAACTGAAACGGCTTTTCGGCTATGCCCGGCCCTACGCCGTCCGCCTCACCGCGGGCGTTATCCTCGTCGCGTTCGTGGCCTGCGCCGAAGGCGTCGTCGCCTTGATGATCCGCCTCGCCGTCGATTACGTGCTGAATCCTTCCGTCAACACCAATGCGCTTCCCCTCGTAACCCTCCCCTGGAATGGCCGCACCATCTACCTCAATCAGTATTTTCCCGCCCGCATCCACAACGTCTGGACCGTCTTCGCCATCTCGCTTCTCGTTCTCTATGTCGCCAAAGGCATCGCCGAATATCTCGGCACCACGGAAATCCAATACGTCGGCCAGGCCGCCGTCCGCGATCTGCGCAACCAGCTCTACGCCCGCCTCATCCGCCAGCCCATCGGCTTTTTCCAGTCTCACCCCACCGGCCGCATCATCTCCACCATCATCAACGACGTCGAGCGCGCGCGTTACGCCCTCGGCGAATATCTTGCCGACCTTTGCCAAAAAGGTTTCTCCTTCATCGTCTTCATCGCCGTCATGCTCATCATCAACTGGAAGATGGCGTTGGGCTGCGCCATCCTGCTTCCCCTCGTGGCTCTCCCCATCAACAAATTCGGCAAGAAAATCCGCAACTCCGGTGAAAAAAGCCAGGCTCGTCTGTCCGACCTCAGCCATATCCTGCAGGAAACCATCAGCGGCAACCGCGTCGTAAAAGCTTTCGGCATGGAACCGTTTGAAATCCAGAAATTCCACGAAGGCGCCCGCCGCCTGCTGCGCGAAAATATGCGCTGGGTGCGCGCCGCGGTCATCACCGCCCCGCTCATGGACATGGTCGGCGCCATTGCCATCCCGCTCCTGCTGCTTTTTGCCCGCGATCAGATCCACCATGGCCTCATGACCGAAGGCCAGTTTTTCAGCTTCCTCTACGCCATGTTCAACGCCTACATGCCCCTCAAGCGCACCGGCTATATCTATCAGCAACTGCAGGCCGTCGACGGCGCCAGCACCCAGGTATTCGACTATCTCGATCGCGACGTGGAAGTCATCGACCATCCCACCGCCGCCGCGCTCGCTCCTTTCCGCAGCGAAATCCGCTTTGAGGACGTGAGCTTCTCCTACGCTAGCGGTATCTCCACAGTTCTCAAAAATATTTTCATCAGCGCCCGCAAAGGCGAAGTGGTGGCTCTCGTCGGCTCGAGCGGCGCCGGTAAATCCACCCTTGTCAACTTGCTGCCTAGATTTTACGAACCCACTTCCGGCGCCATTCTCATCGACGGCGTCGCCACTACCAGCGTTACCATCCGCTCCCTGCGCGAGCAAATCGCCGTCGTGGCCCAGGAAAATATCCTCTTCCACGACACCGTCTGGAACAATATCTGCTACGGCCTCAGCAACGTCCCGCAAGAGCGCGTCATCGCCGCCGCACAAACCGCCCTTGCGCATGACTTTATCAACGAACTGCCGCAAAAATACGACACCATCATCGGCGAACGCGGCACGCGCCTCAGCGGCGGCCAGCGCCAGCGCATCGCCATTGCCCGCGCGATCCTGAAAGATTCCTCCATCCTCATTCTCGACGAAGCTACTTCCGAACTCGACGCCGAATCCGAACTTTACGTCCAGAAAGCTTTGGCCAATCTCATGGTCGGCCGCACCACCTTCGTCATTGCCCACCGTCTGGCCACCATTCGCCGCGCCGATCAAATTCTCGTCCTGGAAGACGGACACATTCGCGAACGTGGCACGCACACGGAGCTGCTCGCCCGCAATGGCACCTACGCCCGGCTGCACGGCCTGCAGTTTGCCACCGACGATCTGCTCTCGCCGGTCCAGACTGCTGCGCCCCGTTCCCAGGTTCTCGTTGATCCCTCATGACTAAAACAAACGACACCGAACTCGACGCGTCCAATTCCCGCGCACTGCCGCGCACCGGCTGCTTCTCCATGACCGGCTACGCGCAAGCTCGCGCGCAATCCAGCGGCTGGGCTTTGCGCGTCAGCCTGAAAAGCGTTAACCATCGCTTTCTCGACCTCCGCTTGCGCATGCCCGAGGGCTTCGATCTCTTCGAGTCCCGCATCCGTCAGTTGCTGCGCGATAAAATCGTACGCGGCCACGTGGACGTCACCATCGGCTTCGAAGCGCAAGACGCCTCCGCCATCCAGGTCAATCTCCCGCTCGTCGCCGCCTATCTCGCCGCCGCCGAGGAGCTGCGCCAGAAGACCCGCGCCGCCACCGGCATGGACGTGGTCGGCCTGCTGCGTTTGCCCGGCGTCATCGGTGGCGCCGGTCCTGCCATCCCTGACGATGAAGAAAAGCAGGAAGAACTCTGGCAACTGCTCAACGCCAGCCTGCGCGAGGCACTTACAAAACTCGACGACATGCGCCGCAGTGAAGGCGCGCACCTGGCAGAAATCCTGCGCGAGCGTATCGCCACCATCGCCGCGCAAACTGCCCAAGTCCAGACCCTTACCGAAACCCTTCGCCCCGCCTACGCCCGCCGCCTCGCCGCGCGCCTCGGCGAGGTTCTCAGCGCCGCCAATATCGACCCCGCGCGCCTCGCGCAGGAAGCTGCCCTGCTTGCGGAAAAAAGCGACATCAGTGAAGAATTGGAGCGTCTGCGCAGCCACCTTCGCCAGTTCACGAAATTGCTTGACGGTGCAGGCGAAGTCGGCAAAAAACTCGATTTTCTCCTGCAGGAAATGCAGCGCGAAGCCAACACCATGCTCTCCAAAACTCCCGGCGTCGAATCGGAAGCCTTGGCCATTACCGGTCTGGCACTCGAAATCAAATCCGAAATCGAAAAACTTCGCGAACAGGTGCAGAACATCGAATGAGCGAGCCAAAAGAAAATAGTCCCCCGCTGGCGCCGCTGATTCTGGTCGTCTCCGGCCCTTCCGGTTCGGGAAAATCCACCCTCGTCCAGCGCATCCTCGAACTTCCCGGCACCATGGCCTCCACCTCATGTACTACCAGGCAGCGTCGCGCGACCGAAGCCACAGGGAAGTGCTATGATTTCGTCACGGAAGCCCAGTTCGACGAGATGGTCCAGCGCGGCGATTTTTTGGAGTATGCCCGGGTCTTCGGAAAACATTCTTACGGCACACCCAAAAAGTGGCTCGAAGAATCCCGTCGCACCGGTCTCGATCTGGTTCTCGAAATCGACGTGCAAGGAGCCAGGCAGGTAAAGCAAAAATTGCCCGAAGCGGTGGCCATTTTTATTTTGCCGCCCTCGCGTGAAGAGTTGGAGCGCCGTCTGAAAAGCCGCGGCCAGGACGCCAAGGAAGAAATTGCCAGGCGCTTGGCTAAGGCGCGGGATGAAATTTCCGCGTATCAGACGTACGATTATTGCGTCGTGAACGAGGATGTGGCTCTGGCCGGTCGCGAAGCGCAGTCCATCCTCACGGCGCTGCGCTGCACCACCGCCCGGCGCCAGGCTCGTGTGGAAACGTTGTTGGCATCCTTCGGGGGTACAGACTTTGGGGGTACAGACTGAGATGAATGTTCTGACGAAAGCTCCACAAAGCCAGTTTGCCTACGTCGTGCTGGCATCGCGGCGCGCGCGGCAGATCATGGCCGGGGCGCCGCCACTGGTGGAAAATCCGCGCACCGCGAAGGCCACGCGCATTGCGTGCGAAGAACTCGAGCACAGCATGCTCGAGTACGACTTCGTCGAGCCCACGTCCATCGATATGGACAAAGACGGCAACAAGCGCCGCAAGTAAGCGCCCTCCGTCCTCCTGCTCGATTCACGGGCAATATTAGTGTGGGCCTGCAAACGGGTGGCCCAGGATTTTGTAGCGCTCGCCTTCCACTTGCTCCGCTCAAACCGGGGAGGCGCTCGCCTTTGGTTTTCGCTTTTGTAGTGACCGCCTTCTGAGGCGGTCGCCTTTGGTTTTCGCTTTTGTAGTGACCGCCTTCTGAGGCGGTCGCCTTTGGTTTTCGCTTTTGTAGTGACCGCCTTCTGAGGCGGTCGCCTTTGGTTTGGTTTTTGCTTTTGCAGCGGCCCCTTCTGAGGCGGTCGCCTTTGCCTTTAGGTTTTCGCTTTCGCTCTCGAACTTTCGTTTTGCTGTTTCTAGCTGTTGTTGCTCTTAGGTTTTTCTACCTTATGCGCATCACCCTGGGCGTCACCGGCGGAGTCGCGGCTTATAAAGCCGCCGAATTGGTGCGCCGCCTCCAGCAGGATAATTTCACCGTCCAGGTGGTGATGACGCGCGCTGCCCGCGAATTTATCACCCCCCTCACCTTCGCCGCCCTCAGCGGCCAGAAAGTCATCACCGATCTTTTCGCCGGCGATAGCCAGGATGCCAATCTCGAAAGCGCCATCGAACACATCGCCGTCGCGCAGCGCACCGATTTGCTGCTCGTCGCACCGGCCACCGCGGACATCCTCGCAAAATTCGCGCGCGGCATCGCCGACGATTTTCTCACCACCCTGTATCTCGCCAGCACTGCTCCGGTAGTCGTTGCGCCGGCCATGAACGTCAACATGTGGAATCACGCCGCCACGCAGGAAAATCTAAAACTGCTGCGCGATCGCGGGGTCGCCATCGTCGCCCCCGATGAAGGCTATCTCGCCTGCGGCATGACCGGCCCGGGACGCCTCGCCGGCCAGGAAGAAATCCTCGCCGCTGTTCGCCAGGTTCTCCGCACAAAGCGCGACCTCGAAGCCGAAACCATTTTAATCACTGCCGGACCCACGCGCGAAGATCTCGATCCCGTTCGCTATTTAACCAATCGCTCCTCCGGCAAAATGGGCTATGCCGTTGCTGAAGCCGCGGCACGTCGCGGAGCCAAAGTAATATTGGTGAGCGGTCCCACGGCCCTCGAAACGCCCGAAGGCGTCACCCGCTTCGACGTTCGCTCCGCGGAAGAGATGTATGCCGCTGTGCTCGCGCACTTTCCAAAATGCTCCAGCGCGGTCTTCGCCGCTGCCGTCGCGGATTATCGCCCGGCAATTAGCGCCCTGCAAAAAATCAAACGCGGCAAAGGATCCATCACCCTGGAACTACAGCCGACCGTCGATATTCTCTCCATGGTAGCCAGGGAAAAAAAAGCTTTTCGCCTTATCGTGGGGTTCGCCGCGGAAACCGAAAACGTCGCACAGAACGCCCGCAAAAAACTTGAATCCAAAAACGCTGATCTTATCGTGGCCAATGACGTCACCGCCCAGGGCGCCGGTTTCGATGTTGACACCAATATCATTACCATGTTTTTCGCCGATGGCCGCGACGTGACCCTGCCCAAACTGCCCAAGGCAGAACTTGCCCAGCGCATCCTTGACGAGTTACTGCGTATGCGCGCCGCTCAGGAAAAAAATGGCCTCGAATTGGCGGCCGGGTTTCACGCCACACGAAAAGAATTCTCCCACTAGACTATGCCCCCGATTCCCCCCGAAGCTTTGCGCGAAAAAATCAAGCAACGCCTCAGCTTCTACGAAGACCTGGGCTTAGCCCCGTTCTATTGCACGCGATCCGCCTTTGTAGGGGCGTCCCGCATCGGCGAGACTGCGCCCCAGCTCGGCACCCAAATGAGCACCCAAATGCCCGCCCCGAAATCGACCGCCAAAACGTCGAACTCCCAGACTACGCCGATACCAACTCCGCCGATGCCAACTACGTCGCCATCGTTTACGCCGAGCACGAATCCCCTTGATCCATTCCCGACCACTCTCCAAAAAAACTCCAATTTTTTCGACCAGCTCGAACGTGTCGAAAACGATTCCCTCCTGAAAATTCGCGACGATATCGGCGACTGCACCCGCTGCCGCCTGCACAAAACCCGCCATCACATCGTGTTTGCCGACGGCAATCCCAAAGCGCAACTCGTCTTCGTCGGCGAAGGTCCTGGCGCCGACGAAGATGCCACCGGCATTCCCTTCGTCGGACGCGCCGGAAAACTCCTCACGCAAATGATTCAGGCCATGGGCTTGCAGCGCGAAGACGTGTACATCTGCAACGTCGTCAAATGCCGGCCGCCGGAAAATCGCCAGCCGCAACCGGACGAAGTCGCTACCTGCGGACCGTACCTCGTTCGCCAGCTCGAGGTCGTAAATCCCAAGGTCATCGTCTGCCTCGGCGCCACTGCCGCGCAAACGCTCCTCGAAACCACCACCGGGATCTCCAAATTCCGCGGCCAGTGGCAGGATTTTCGCGGCAAAAAATTGCTCGCCACCTATCACCCCGCCTATCTCTTGCGCAATCCCGCCGCCAAAAGCGAAGTCTGGAAGGATCTGCAAAAAGTGATGGCCGAACTCGGCCTCCAATTGAAAAAGAGCAAGTCCTCGTAATTCCCGATAGCCATTCTTCCTCGCCGCCATCTTCCTCCGCGAAAAAAATCTCCCCCTGGGCAAATCCTCCGCATAGTAGCCATTTTCGCCGGCATCGCTCTTGTAGCGGCCGCCTCCTGCCTGCCCCGGCGTAACCGGGGAGGGGGGCGCTTTTTGCTCTCTCGCTAACACACGCGAAGCGTCGAAGTTGCCTTTGACTCGCCACTCATCACTCGCCACTTTTTTTCATGTACAGAACCATCTTTCAAAACCCGGCAAGAACGCGCACCTTTCCATGCCGTTTCTGATCCGCGTTCTGCTCTCTTTCCGGCTACTGTTAAACTAACCTCCTGTGAGTCCGCTCGCATGATTGCCCGCTATTGTGACGTGGCGCTGCCCGTTCCGCTGCGTACCCTGTTCACCTACGCCATTCCTGATGCTCTGCGCGATGCCGTGCAACCGGGAACCCGCGTCCTCGTGCCCTTCCGCAATAAATCCCTCGTCGGCGTGGTGGTCGAACTCTCGGATGCCTTGCCCCAGGGCGTAGACTCCAAGGTAAAAATTCGCGATATCGCTAAGCTTCTCGACGATATTCCCGCGCTCTCTCCTAACTTGATCGTCCTCGCGCGCTGGATCGCCGGCTACTATCTCGCACCCATCGGCGAAGTCCTCCGCGGCATGCTCCCCCCGCTCGTCGACGTGAAATCCGTGCGCGAAATCACGCTGACCGCCGCGGGACGCGAAGCTATCGCCAACTGGAAGCGCGACGAAAACGCCCCGCAATCCATGCCGGGAATCACCGCGCAAGAAACCGTCTGGCTGGCGCAACTCGCCGCCAAAAAAGATGCCGTCCCCGTAGCCCAGGCGCGCAAAGCCGGCATCACCGCGGCACAACTGCAAAAATTGCAGCGTCGGGCGCTGCTCGAAGTCCGCGAACGCCTCTCCGACACCGCGCGCAGAATGCAGCGCGTCATCGCCTGGAAAGACCGGCAACCAGATCAGGCCACGAAGAACGCTGCCGACGACCACCGCCTGCGCCGCATTCGCGAACTGCTGCAAACCGAGCGCGGTCCGTTGCCGCTCC
>Ga0302326_10014837_pt1 | contig 16439 bp, 15 predicted proteins | sample Palsa_T0_3_FD_202264 | JGI IMG/M metagenome (GOLD analysis project Ga0302326, IMG submission 202264) | Peat permafrost microbial communities from Stordalen Mire near Abisko, Sweden - Palsa_T0_3 | ecosystem: Environmental > Terrestrial > Soil > Palsa > Peat permafrost | place: Sweden: Abisko...
CTAGGGCCATAGCGGCCACTTTCTGACCTGAATTCGACGAGGATGGACATTATGGCGAACACCAGCACGCGGACGCTGCGGCTGCTGTCACTGCTGCAATCACGGCGGTACTGGCCCGGCACCGAACTGGCCGCGCGCCTGCAGGTTTCGCCGCGTACCTTGCGCCGGGACATCGACCGGCTGCGCGAGCTGGGTTACCCCATCGGGGCCCAGCGCGGGGTGGAAGGCGGCTACCAGCTGGCGGCGGGTACGACTGGCGCAGCTTTCGCCTCGACCGCCTCACCGCGCCAGGCGGCACCGGGGCGCGCTTCCGGCCCCGCACGCTGCCCGCCACCGACGCCGCCACCTTCGTCCGGGCCGGCATCGACAATGTCACCGCCGCGTATGACGTTGAGGTTCTCGTGCTGGCCCCGGCCGCGGCCGTCCGCCAGCGGATCGGCCGGTGGGCCTCGGTCGAGGACATCGACGCGACCCGCTGCCGGGTACGCATGACCGCCGACTCCCTCGACTGGCCCACCATGGCGCTGGGCGCGGTCGGCGCGGATTTCCAGGTGGTCGCCCCGCCTGAACTGCTTGATCAGGTCCACGACTGGGGCCGCCGATTCAGCCAGGCCAACCTCACCAGGCAGGATTACTGATCTCGGCGTATGCGTCGCTCGCGTATACTCCAATGATGGCTATGACAACGATACGTGTGGAAGCCGAGGTACGGGATCGGCTTGCCGCCCGGGCGGAAGCGCATGGCCTGAGCCTCGGCGCGGAACTGCGGGCCATGCTGGATGAGATGATGTGGCAGGGCATCGAGGCCGGGTACCGGAGGCTCGCGACGCAGCGGGAGGACATGGCGGCGTATCAGGCCGAGGCCGCCGAATGGACATCGGCTGGCCTCAGTGACCTGGCCGCCAGTGCCGCCGAGGAGTACCCGGAGTACAACTCTTGACCAGCGGTGACGTGCTGCTCTGTGACCTTAATCCGGTGGCGGGCCGGGAACAGGGCGGCATTCGCCCGGTGGTCGTGGTATCGCACCGTCGTTATTCGGTGATCCCCGGGCTGTTTCTCGCGGTACCGCTTACCACCAGAAATCGCGATCTCGACCAACACATAGAGGTCCCTGCGGACGACGACACCGGATTGAAGCAGGCGTCGTACGCCATGACGGAACAAATCCGTGCCATGTCCGATCAGCGAGCCGGGCGCCAGCTGGGCCAGGTCAGCAGCGAAACGCTGACCGCGATCAGCCGCTACCTGCACCTCTTCGTCATCTAATCTACGGAACGGCACGGCCTCGTCTAGTCGCCCATGACGGCTGCGGCCAGGCCAGCCCGTCCCTGCGCCCGGCCCGCCAGCGCCGCCGGGACCCGGGTGGCGGGGTCGAGCGGGTTGATCCCCAGCGCGGCGACGGACGCTTCATCGGGCGTGATCACCGTGACCTGCGAACCGTCAGAACGCAGCCGTGCCACCACCTCCAGCAGCGGCACCGGCTGCGGGAACAGGGAGTTCAGGCCCAGCGGTGACAGCACCACGATCCGCGCGGAACCCGCCGCGAGGTCGGCGTTGTCGCTCGACCGGACGCCGCCGTCCACATAACGGCGGCCGCCGATGCTCACCGGCGGCCAGATGCCAGGCACCGCGCAGCTCGCGGCCACCGCGTCGATCAGGTTCACCCCGGATTCGCGGTCGAAGACGCGGGTCTGGCCGGTCTCGGCGTCCACCGCGACGAGCAGCATCCGCCGCGACGGCCATTCCGGCGAGGGCAGCCGCGAGCTCACCGCGGCCCGCCGCTCGGCTTCGGGTACCGTTCGCGCCGCCAGCGCGTAGGCGCCGATCCGCCGCAGCGCGTCCTGTGCGGACTCAGCGGAGTTCATGCCGGTCAGCAACTCGGCGAACTCGGCCCCGAACTTCTCCATGTCCAGCTCGACCGAGATCTCCCGCGCCTGCAGAGCAGGATCGACCTGCCGCTCGAACAGCGCGTCGAGCGGCACCCCGCTGCCGACCTGCGCCGCCACGGCCGCTCCGGCCGACGTGCCGACCAGCAGATCCGCTCCGGTCACGTTCTGGCCCGCATCGGCCAGCCCGGCCAGCACTCCGGTCATCCAGGCGATTCCCGCCACGCCTCCGCCGCCCAGCACCAGGGCCTGACCCTCCGGCATCGAGCCTCCCGCCGCCACCGAACCATCATCGTTACTGCGCTAACCTACGCCACTGTGACCGTACTTGACAGTTTCGCCCTGACCGGCAAGAAGGCGCTGGTCACCGGCGGGAACCAGGGCCTGGGCAAGGCCTTCGCCGCCGCTTTGGCGCAGGCCGGCGCCCAGGTGATCATCGTGGCCCGCGACGCCGACCGCAACGCGGCGGCGGTCCGCGAGCTCACCAGCCAGGGTCTGGCCGTGTCCGCCCTCGACGCCGACATCACGGCCGACGCGGGACCGGTCACCGCCCAGGCCGCCGAGACGCTCGGCGGCCTGGACATCCTGGTCAACAACGCCGGGACCTGCATCCACAAGGAATCCTGGCTGGTAACCGACGATGAATGGGCGCAGGTGTTCGACCTGAACGTGACCGCGCTATGGAAGTGCAGCGTGGCCGCCGGCCGGATCATGGCCGCCTCGGGCGGCGGGTCGATCGTCAACGTGGGCTCGATCTCGGGGATGATCGTCAACCGCCCGCAGTGGCAGCCCGCCTACAACGCCTCCAAAGCCGCCGTGCACCAGCTGACGAAGTCGCTGGCCGCGGAGTGGGCCGGCTCGGGCATCCGGGTCAACGCGATCGCCCCCGGCTACGTCAAGACCGAGATGGCCCCGGTCGACCGGCCGGAGTTCCGCCGCTACTGGATCGAGGACACCCCGCAGCGGCGCTACGCCCTCCCGGAGGAGATCGCCCCCAGCGTCGTGTTCCTGGCCAGCCCCGCGTCGTCGTTCATGACCGGCGCCGTCCTGGTCATCGACGGCGGCTACACGCTGTGGTGAACCGGCCGGCCTAGCTCGCCCCGCCGGCTCCGGCGAAGTCCCAGATCGCCCGGAGCGCCTGGTCGGGGGTCTCGACCTGGGGCATGTGACCGGTGTCGGTGAGCAGCTGGAACCGGGCGCCCGGGATGGCGGCGGCGAAGGCGCGCCCGAAGTCCGGGTCGACGATCTGGTCGCTGTCGCCCCACAGCACCAAGGTGGGCGTCCGCGCCGCGGCCAGCCGCCCGGCCAGGGTCGGGTCGGTCATCGCCGTCCCGGCGTAGGTCGCCAGCGTGGCCCGGTTGCCGGCCGCGATCGCCTGTGCCGCGGGCGGCAGGGTGCTGGGGTCGATCCGGAACGGGGCTGGGTTAAAGAAGCTGAGCCGGAACACCTGATCCATGGTGAGCGAGAAGAAGTCGGCCACCGGATGGCCAGGCACCTCGATCCCGACGGCGTCGACCAGGATGACCTTGCTGACGAGCGGCGAGGACAGCACGGCCATCTCGGCGGCGATCCAGCCCCCGATCGAGTTCCCCACGACCGTGACGTCGTCCACGCCGAGCTGGCCAAGCAGCGCCACGTACAGCGCGGCGAGCCCGCCGACCGTGTGCAGCGCCTCCGGCCGGGGCGTGCCGCCGAAGCCCGGGTGGACCGGCCGGATCACCCGGGCGGGCTTGGCCTGCGCGAGCAGGGTGCCGAATCCGGCGACCGTATCGGGCCCGCCGCCCCCGTGCAGCAGCAGAACCGGCCGGCCCTCGCCCTGCTCATCGACGGTGACGTCCACCGGCCCGATGCCGTCGAGCTTGATGCTATAGGTGCTGATCATGATCTCTCCCGAGTCAGGTTTGCTAGGCAAATTCGGTGGCGGGCACGGTGGCGTACCGGCTCATCGCCTCGATGGTGCTTTCCGGGGTCAGCTCCTGGCCGCCGGCGATCATGTCCCGCAGGTCCCGGAAGTACTGCACGTACAGGTCGGGCGTGAACGAGTTCAGCAGCACGGCGGGCTGGTCGCCCGGGTTGGCGAAGGTATGCGGGGCGCCCGGCGGGATCATCACCAGGGTTCCGGCCGGGGCCTCGTACGTCGTGTCCCCGACGGTGAAGCGCGCCGTGCCCGCGACGACGTAGAAACCCTCGTCGTGCCGGGCGTGCCGGTGCTGCGGCGGCCCTTCGGTGTGCGGGGCGAGGGTTATCTCGCCCAGCCCGAGCCGGTGCCCTGTAGTGCGGCCGTCCTCGAGGATGCGCATCTGGGTAGGCCCCAGCCGGAGCACCTCACCGTCCGCCGGACCGATTACCGAGACCTCAGTCATCTGACTGCTCCTTCGTGAGAGTTAACTCTCACGAATATAGAGTGCTGGCAACCGTAATGCAAGTCAACTATCATAAAGAGTGACGGCTAGCATGAGGCGACGGGAGCGACGGGAGCGTGCCGATGATGACCGCCAGCGACACCGGACGGGTCAACCAGAAGAAGCGCACCCGCATCGCGATCGTCCAGGCCTGCCGCGAGCTCATCCGCTCGGGCACCGCTGTGACCATGCCCGACGTCGCCAGGCTGGCGCTCGTTTCTGAGGCCACGGCCTATCGCTACTTCCCGGACCTGGCTTCCCTGGTCCACGAGGCCTTCGACGGGATGTGGCCCAGCCCGGCGGAGGCCCTCGGCCCGGTCGCGGGCTCCCGCGATCCGGTCGAGCGGGTCGCCTTCGCCTGCGAGTTCCTGCTCCGCGGCGTGCTCAGCTCGCAGACCGCGGTCCGCGCGATGATCGCGGCCACCATCACCCGCCCGGAGCAGGCGGCCACCCGGCCGGGCCTCCGCTTCGGCCTGATCGAGGAGGCCCTGGCACCGCTGAACGACACGCTGGGCGGCACCGATCCGGCGCGGCTCACCCAGCTCAAGCAGGATCTCGCCGCGGTGATCAGCGCGGAGGCCCTCTTCGCCCTGACCGACCTGGCCCGGCTCACCCCAGAAGACGCGATCGCCAGCCTCGTCCGGACCGCCACGACCGTCACCGCGGCGACCCTTGAGACAGCCCGTTCCGGCCCGGGTCACTTACCTGCGGCGAAGCCTGGCGTCGGCGATCGCGGGCGGCGTGGCGTGGTAGTTGTCCATCGCCATGCCGAACTTGGTGGCGATGACGAGATCGTCCCGCCGAGCACTACAACGAGCCCCTGCTCGTCGCCGACCTCGCCACATTGTCCGCGATGAGCGCGTCGTCCTTCCACCGGCACTTCCGCGCCGCGACCTCGATGACGCCGATTCAGTTCGCCAAGCAGATCCGCCTGCAGGAGGCCCGCGCCCTGCTGATGACCCAGTCGGCCAACGTCGCCGAGATCGGCTACCTCGTCGGCTACGAGAGCCCATCCCAGTTCAGCCGGGAGTACCGCCGCACGTTCGGCGTCCCCCCGGGCCGGGATGCCGTGCGCCTGGCCGCGACTGTGTGAGGATAGCCGGATGAAGCAGCGCGGCGGCCGGGTCGTCACCACCATGGGCTACGTCACGGTGCTGCTGGCGGCGTTGTCGCTGGCCGCGGCGGGCTGCACGTCGGGCACGACGGCATCGAGCGCTACCGGTGCTGAACAGCCGCCGTCCCCGCCTACCGCAGCCACTTCCCCGGCTTCCCCGGCCTCGCCAGCCGTCCCGAGTGCCGCCTCGGGCGGCCAGGATGCGGACTGGCCGACCTACGATCGCACCGCGGACCGCAGCGGGGTCTCGGTCAGCTCGCCGGCGCCCGGCACGGTGCGGTCGTCGTGGACGGCGGCCGTGGACGGCGCGGTGTACGCTCAGCCGCTGGTCGTCGGTTCTGAGGTGGTCGTGGCCACCGAGAACGACACCGTGTACGCCCTCGACGCCGCTACCGGCGCGGTGCGCTGGTCACGGCACCTGGCCACCCCGGTTCCCAGCGGGCTGCCGTGCGGCAACGTCGATCCGTCCGGCATCACAGGCACCCCGGTGGCCGATGTGGCGACCAGGCGGCTCTGGCTCGTCACGTTCACCGCCCAGCCGACCTACCGGCACACCCTGTGGGAACTCAACCTGGTCACCGGGCAGACGGTGGCACAGCGCCCGATCGACGTCAGCGGCAGCGACCCGCGCGCTCAGCAGGAGCGGGGTGCCCTGGTCGTGCTCGGCTCCCGGGTGTACGTGCCGTTCGGCGGCCTGTACGGGGACTGCTCCGACTACAAGGGACGCGTGGTGGGCGCACCCCTCTCGGGGTCGGGTCCGCTGGTCAGCTTCACCACGTCCAACCAGCGCCAGGCAGGCATCTGGGCCCCGGCCGGCGAATCCGTGCGCGACGACAGCCTCTACGTCGCCACCGGCAACGGCATGCCGTACGACCAGGTCGATGACTCCGACAGCGTGCTGCGTCTCAGCCCCGACCTGACCATCGAGAGCCTCTTCACGCCCACGAATTTCGTGTCGCTGTCCTCCGGTGACCAGGATCTCGGCTCGACCGCCCCGGCCCTGCTGCCGGACGGCCTGGTCTTCCAGGTGGGCAAGGAGGGGGTCGGCTATGTCCTCGACGGCACCCGGCTGGGCGGAACCGGCGGTGAGCTGACCTCCGCGACCGTGTGCGAGGGAGGCTTCGGCGGTGACGCGGTGGACGGCAATACCGTCGTGTTCTCCTGCTACGACAGCCTGCGCGCCGTTGCGATCACGCCCGGTCAAAGCGGCGCCGCGGCCAAGCTCAGCGTCCGCTGGTCGGTAACCGGCCTGAGCCCGGGGCCGCCCGTCATCGCCGGCGGCACGGTCTGGGACGCCGGCCGCAAAGGCACCCTGGCTGGCTACCGCCTCTCTGACGGCCACCAGGTGTTCTCCGCCCCAATCGCCCCCGTCGACACCGATTTCCCCAGCCTGTCCGCCTCCGGCTCCCGCCTGTTCGTCCCCGAGGGCAACAAGGTCGTGTGCTACCTCGGCATCTGACGCCCCGTGCTGGCCGGCCGAGAAACCTCGCGAGGTTACCAGGTGCCCCAGCGCAGACTGGGCTCGGGCAGCGAAGGGGGCTTCAGGAAAGCAGGCTCACCGTCGAGGTCAAGAGCGTCCAGCGGCGTGCGGGCCGCGGCGTCCCGCGCGGTGAGTGCGGGCAGGTTCCACTTCTCCTCGAGGAGCTTGAGCACGGAGGTGTGATCGAGTACCTCGGAGCAGACGTAGTCCGGCCGCGCGTACGGCGACACGATCACGGCCGGAACCCGGAATCCGTACCGGTCGTAGCGCTTCGGTCCCTCGTCCAGGTTCTGCTTCCTCTTGACCACGCCAGGAAGGACCGGCCGCAGCCATGCCTCCAGCCGGGTCCGGTTCCCGATCACGCTCCGGCCCTCGATGTCATCGGGCCGGACCGCGACCGGCGGCGGCACGTGATCGTAATATCCGCCGTGCTCGTCGTAGACCCAGAGCAGCAAGGTGTGCGGCCAGCCGGGCCCGTGCATCACCCGCTTGATGATCTCCGCGGCGAAGCTTTCGCCCTTGGCGATGTCCTGCGGATTTTCCTCGGAATAGGCGTCGAAGTCCGGGTCCACGAGGCTGAAGGCCGGCAGTGTGCCGTCCGCGGCGTCGGTGAAGAACTGGTCGATACCGCGGATGTGTTCCATGCAGCGGCCGATGCCGAGCGGAAAGACGTCGGCCGTGAACTGAATGTCTTTATGGACACCCTGGGTCACGGCGGGAACCTTCCGGGCCGCCGACCTGAGCCGACGCCTGATCGTCTTCCGCCTGTGCCGGGTGTATTGCTTCCACCGGGACTGGTCCTTGGGCACGGGGTGATAGTTGGCCCAGGAGATCCCGTGCTCGGTCAGCATGTCGAAGATAGTCCCGGCCGGAGGATAGTCGAGCAGGTCGTACGAGGAGTCGTCGATAAGGCCGTGCGCGGTTCCGGCGATGAGAAAACGCCGGTTGGGAAACGTAGGACCCAGGCAAGAACTGAACCATCGATCAGCCACCGGGAACGTCCGCGCCAGCCCGTAGTAGAACGGCAGGTCACTCTCGGTCCAGTAGCCCATGGCGGTGCTAGTCGCCTCAGCCGTGGTGTCGGCCTGCGCTGCGTTGCCCGCCCTGGCCTCTGACTGCACGGTCTGCGCGCTGGTCACAAAGCCGTCGCATTTTCCCTCTCCCCACTGAAGGTGGCTCGCCTGCCAGCTCTGCGAGGGCACGCCGAGGCGCTGACGGGTCGTCGGCTGCGGGAAGGCGCGGATGACCTCGCCGTCCAGCCCGGTATTGGACACCTCAGGCTGGCTATCGGGACCAAGCGGGAAGCCATCGCCCCGGCCCGGCAGCATGCCGAGGTAATTGTCGTACGAATGGTTCTCCATCATGAGCACCACGATGTGCCTGATCTGCGGCAGGAGGTCGGTACCGGCCGGCCGGCCGGGCCGGGGGAGCGGGCCCGGTTCCACGCCCGCGCGGAGCCGGGTGCGGCGCCTCATTTCACGATGTTCAATCACGTGCCACATGTCTGTGCCGCCTTAGGTCGCGTAACGGTTCCTTGTGCTACCCGCCCGCCGCGGAGTCAGTCATCCGGCCTGGCGCCATCATGGTGTCATGGTGGAAACCGGGCGGTGGACCGTGGAGGACACGGATGGCAGATCCCGATTACCGGGCCTGGGCGGCGGCCGGAATCAGCGCCCTGCAACGGTGGTATGACCCGCCGACCGGTCAGTGGAAGAGCACGAGCTGGTGGAATGCGGCCAACGCGCTGACGGCGGTGATCGGGTACACCAAGCTGACCGGGGATGGCACCCATGCGGCCGTCATCGGGACGACGTTCAGGGCCGCCCGCAGGAAGCATGCGGACTTCATCAACCACTACTACGACGACAATGGGTGGTGGGCGCTGGCGTGGGTCGCGGCTTACGACCTGACCCGTGACCGCCGCTATCTCGACGCGGCCCGGACCATCTTTGCCCACAACGTGACGGGCTGGGACGATACGTGCTCCGGTGGCCTGTGGTGGAACGAGTCGAAGACCTACAAGAACGCGATCACCACCGAGTTGTTCCTCACCCTCGCGGCGCTGCTCCACCAGCGCGCGCCGGGCGATGACGCAAGCTACCTGACGTGGGCGCTGCGGGCCTGGCAATGGTTCAGCTCGCACGGCCTGGTTGGCGCCGATGGCCTGGTCAACGACGGGCTCACCGCTAGGTGCGAGAACAACGGCGGTACCACCTGGACCTATAACCAGGGCGTGATCCTCGGCGGCCTCGGTGCCCTGTTCGAGATCACGGGCGATCAGGCCTACCTGGCTCAGGGGGAGTCCATCGCGGGCGCGGTGCTGAGCAAGCTGACCACCGCACCCGGAATTCTCGCCGAACCCTGCGAGGCAGGCGGCCGGGGGTGCGACGGGGACCAGGTGCAGTTCAAAGGGATCTTCGTGCGTTACCTCTACGACTTCTGGCTGCGGAGCCGCCGGCCCGCCTACCGCGAGTTCATCCTCGCCAACGCCCGGTCCCTGTGGGCCACCAACAAGAACGCGAACGACGAATTCGGGCTGCGCTGGACCGGGCCGTTCGATCAGGCCGATGCGGCCAGGCAGAGCTCCGCCCTGGACGGCCTCAACGCCGCCGTCGCCCTCGCGCCCGTCAGTTAGGTGCCGACCACGAGGTACATGCCGTCAAGGCGCCAGCCGGCCTGGGTGCCGGGCCGGGCCGCATGGCAGTAGGGGCAAGCGTCGTCGATATCGGAACGGTAAGGGCCGCCGCGGTCGGCGCAGGTCCCTGACGGCGGTGACCGTAGCGGCGGGTGAGCCGGTCCTCCCGCTGCGTGCACCGCTCCTTGCGGGGCTCCGGCCGCCACCGCGCGGCGGAACACGTTCCGCACGGCATCTGAACGCCCGCGCGAGACGACGAGCGCGACCCCGAACTCCGGGCCCGTGCCCCGGAGCCGGTGGCCGCTTCAGCGCGAAGGATGCCGCCGACATGCGGTATCACCCTCAAGATCATGAACGGCAACTTCAGCAGCAGCCACAAGGCGCCGGCGCACCCTGTTCTGTCCGGGGATGCCTGCGCAACTCTCTGACCGGACATGACAGCATTATGGTCAGCATGACCCCGCGGGCCGCAACAACCGGGTAACCGGGTTGTGTAGGCCGTCCAGAAACGGGCAATGCTGCGGAACGAACCGTTCTGCCAGCTCCTGAGACACCCGGAGGAGAGATTCCGTCGTGACCGCCATACCCGACATCACGCTCAGCAACGGCCAGACCATCCCGCAGCTTGGCTTCGGCGTCTTCCTGGTCAAGCCGAAAGACACCGCAGCCGCGGTCAGCACCGCCCTGGAAGTCGGCTACCGGCACATTGACACCGCCGAGATGTACGGCAATGAAAGGGAGGTCGGCCAGGCGATCCACCGCTCGGGCCTCGACCGCTCCGACGTGTTCGTCACCAGCAAGCTGTCCAACGACGCGCACGAGCCCGATGACGCGCGGCGGGCCTTCGACGAGTCGCTGAAGGCCCTGGGCTTCGACTACCTCGACCTGTTCCTGATCCACTGGCCGCTGCCGACCAGGTACGACGGTGATTACGTGTCGACCTGGAGGACCCTGGAAGAGTTCTACCGGGACGGGCGCGCCCGTTCCATCGGCGTTTCCAACTTCCAGCCCCACCACCTGCGACGGCTGCACGGCGAAGCGGACATTCCCCCGGCGGTCGACCAGATCGAGGTCAATCCCTACCTGACCCAGGACGAGCTGCGCGGGTTCTGCGCCGAGCACCAGATCGCGGTCGAAGCCTGGTCACCGCTGGCCCGCGGCAACGTTCTCGACGACCCGACGGTCGACGAAATTGCCCGCAGGGTCGGCAAGACCCCGGCTCAGGTCGTGCTGCGCTGGCATATCGAGCGCGGCGACATCATCTTCCCGAAGTCGGTGACCCCGGACCGGATCAGGGAGAACTTCGAGATCTTCGACTTCGAGCTCTCTGGCGCCGACGTCGAGTCGATCGCGCTGCTGAACCGGAACGAGCGGACCGGCCCCGACCCGGACAAGAATGACGGCCGCTAGGTCCATCGGAGGGTGAAGTCCACCAGCGTGTAGCCGAGCGCATTCACCGTCGGCTGGATGAAGTTGTCCCGGATAATCTGACCCGCCTCGGTCTCGGCCGCGCTGATCAGCGGACGCGTGATCTGCGGGTTGGTCCTGGCCTGACTGAACGCCATGCTCTGCGCCTGGGAGTAAAGCACCGACTCGGCGAACTGCGGACGGATGAGTCCGCCGCAGCCGAATCCGGGATACGTCCAGCTGTGCTGGGTGTCGATCGGATGCGACAGCGTGTTGTCGACCGTGACGTCGTGCACCGACTGCGGAAGCTCCGGCTGCGGCAAGACAACGACGACGCTGACCCGGCCCGGCTCGCCGGTGACCGGGCGGCTCAAGACCTGCAGCTTGTAGTGGCCCGCCGACGGCGCCCACCAGGACGCCCCCGGGTTGAGATCGACCGTAGCTGACGCGTGGCCCGCCGCATCGAAGGTGCTCGAGTACCAGCACGGCCAGATCCCGATGCTCTTCGACACCTTATGGGTAAAGGTGAAGTTGAAGTTCGCCGTGCCGAGGGCCGGCTTCGAGATGCCCTCAATCTTCTGGAGTACCCACGGGCCCACATCAATATTGGTGGTGCTGCCGGCACTGACCGCCTGCCACGGCCAGGAAAGCTTGACATGCGGCAGGTGGACATTGACCCCCACGATATGCAGCGCCGAGGACAGCGCCAGCAGCACCGCCCACGCGACCGCTTTACGGAAGATCAGGCCGATCAGGAGAATGGCCGCTCCCCACTTCACCGGCAACGGGATCCGGCGCCGTCGACCGTTAGACGCCGTAGCACCGTCGAACCCCTCCCGGCCGGACCTGCGGACCTGGCGAGGACCTTTCTGAGGAGCGTACCGACCGCTCTCAGGCGACCCTGATGGAGATTCATCCGAGGCCGGCCACCACTCCTCGCTGCTATATCGCTGAGCAGGCGGCGGCCCGCTGTGCGCACGAGGAGCGCGCGGAGCGCCGTAGGGTGGCCGGCCCGACGGACTCGGGAGCTCCCTCGTGCTGGATGAGTCCTCATCCCGGACCGAGGTGAACCTCGGGCTCCCCGCCCGGCTCGTCGTGAGCATTCCGAGCAGGAAAATAAAGAAGCGGAGCATGTCTGTTTCCTTTATGTGCGCGCTACGGATAACTCATCTACCGCCGGGTAATTCAGGCTGAGCACGACCGGGACCGCGCCGAATGACTGGCGGAACCGTGAACCGGGCTTGTCCGGTGCGTTCCGCTCCCTGATATCGGGCCAGCGCATCTTCAGATGCTGCGCCGTCAGGCCCTCTACCGAATACGGAAACTCCATGGCGGATATGTTGTGCAGCTTGAGCAGGCCACCCCACCGGAATGCCGCGAAAACATTCGCCAGATTCCGCACGGAAAGCGCCTTGCGCGCCGTGATGTCAATCCAGTAGACGGCCATCGCTAGCTCGACAAGATCGTTGGCGCACTGCGCCAGCGCCTCCGACTTGGTCCGGTAGACGGTCTTATCGGAATTGGTGGTGCCGAGCTTCTCCCCGTGAACCGGCGAGTTGCGCGGCCGCGCCTGGCACTGCATCCAGTCGCAAGCCGCCAGCAACTCCCAGCGAATGCCGCTGCGGGTGGCGACGTCCTGGTAGAGAGGTTCGGCGCGGGTCAGTGGCGCCTTGGCGGTCGAGATGAAGTCAGTGGTGACCGCTCGGGGGATCTGCGACACATACCGGCGGGTACCAGTCCGAGCCCGACGAGGCGCAATCCTGGGCGCTGGCCCGCGAACCGGCCGAGATTCTCCCGCGGTCGCCTTAGCGGCGCTCGCGGGCGCGGCGGCAGCCGGCGTGGTGCCCGTCGTAGCTGCGGTATAAGCATCGAGGATGCCGGGGATCGTGGCGGCGCCCAGGCCCTGCGTTCCCCCTTCCTGGCTCGGCGTCCCGCCCTGGCTCGGGATCCCGTTGGGGCTACCCGTGCTGGTCGGGCTCGGCGCGTTGGCCGTGCGGCTTAGGCGTGGCGTGGCGCCCGCGCTTGGCGTGGTGCTTGGGCGTGGCGTGGCGCTCGGGCTCGGTGTGGTGCTTGGGCGTGGCGTGGCGCTCGGGCTCGGTGTGCTGGTCGGGCTGCTCGTGTTGGCCGCCTGCGGTGTGCCGGAGATCCCGGACGTCGCAGCGTCGTAGCGGTAAAGGTTGTAGAGCTTCATGAGGGCGATGAGGTTCGTGCCGTAGGCGGGATCGGTCGCGTAGATCCCGGTCAGGTCCGTAGCGAAAGCGTCAGGAACGTGCCGGTCGGCCATGGCCTGCTGGTAGCTCGGGCCCGTGGCGAGGAGCTGACTGTGATCGGCGATGCTCTCAGCGATGTTGTGGTACACCTTGAACGCCGCGGTCTGGGTCACCCAGCTTCCGTTCTCGTATTCGCGTGTCGGCTGCATGTCCGCCCCGGCCGGCCCCGTGCCCTTGATGCCGAAGAGATTGTGGTCGCGGACCGCGAGCACGCTCTGACCCCATCCCGATTCCTCGATGGCCTGAGCAATGGTCACTGCGGCCGGGATGCCGTACCTGGTCTGCGCCGCCATCGCTCCCGGCGCAACCTGGCTGATAAAGGCCTGCTGGGTGGACGTGTCGGGCACCTGGGTCGTGGCCGACGGCGGATTGTTCCTCCGGTAGCCGGACGACGAGGAGGTCGATGAGGCCGAGGGCGAGACCGCGGACGTAGACGAGCCGGAAGGGTTCGACGACGCCGGCGAAAGGGCCGGAAGGTCGTCCTGTATGGCCTGCACTCCCGGTATCGAGGCCGTACCGGACGTCCCGGCGGTAGCTCGCGCTGCCGCTGACGGCCGCGGCCGGGACGACGCGTTCCCGGTCGGCTGACCGTTGGTGCTGAGTGCGGCCAGCAGCGTGCCGGGAATCGCGGCCTGCCCTTGGTTCGCCTGACCTAGCGTCGGCGTGGCCTGCGAGCCTGGCAGCGTCATCACGCTTCCCGTCGCCTGAACCGTCTCGGCGGACGAGGTCCGGCTAGCCGAGGGCGGGTGGGCCGACGTGCTCTCAGCGCTGAGCAACTCGCCGTTATTGACGAATCCGGCCACGCCCTGGTCCGCCAGCGGCCCGCTGTACCGGTGGCCGTTGACCGAGAAGTTGGGCAGTGAATCGCCGCCGATCGTGGACAGCACTCCGCCTGCGAACTTCGTGACCACCTCGACGTGATCGTCGAACAGGACCCAGTCGCCCGGCTGAGGCTGGTAACCGTCGCCCACCGGGTGCCAGCGGTGCTGGCTCTCGGCATCCTGTAGCAAGGAAATAACGCTGGGCGAGTCCGGGTTCGGATCAACCCGGACATCTGCCCAGGACTGCAGCGGCCACGGGTACGAGGTGCCTCCGGTCACCCAGCTTTCCTGGCCGACCGCCCTTGACCCAAGCTCAAGCGTGAGGCTCGCGAAGGCCGCGCACGACTCGCCGTGGTCGACGCCATCTACGCTGTCGCTCTGCCAGATAATCGCCTCCATCTCCGCCGGACTCTTGGTCTGCGCCATCCGAAGGTAGTAATTGGCGACATTGACGATGGCCGACCGGAGCGTCCTGTCGCCCGCCGATGCCGGGGACGGCGCCGCGGCCCGCGCCGGCGCTGCGGTGGAAGCCGTCGCTGAAGCCGATGCCGCTCGCACTGGCTGCTTGAATTCGAGCAAATGAGCCGGCATGCTCGTCGGCGACGTCACATCAGCCACCGTTCCGTGGGTGAAGGAGAATCCGGTCATCGCTCCGCAGGTACTGAGGCTGACAAGCGCGGTCGCCTGCTGCCACGTCGGTTTCTTGACGGGATGCACAGAATCACCTTCTTCCACAGCTTCCGATGGGATGTCGTTCGCAGGGGCGGCTTATGCGCCTGTTCCTCGGCGGCTATCCGGCACCGGGCAGGGTCCGCAGGATGGCCTGGACGTCGGGATTACCCGGGTCATTCGCGTTCTCGAACAGGACGCTGACGTCCTTAGCCGTGGCAGCGGTAGCGCCGACCACCCATTCCTGATAGACGTCAGCGGCCAGTGCGGCTTGTCCTGCGGTGCTGGTCACGGCCTGGGCGCACACGTTCGGGAACCCGGCCCGAGAGATGACAGCTGACGAGCCTGTGTACTGCTGGCAGTTCGCCGGGCTGCTCTCCAGCCCAGGCTGAACCGCCGGGCTACCCTTGGCGTTCGTGAGGGTAGCCCCGCCGACGATGTTATTGATGGCCCGCGCCGCGACCGCGATACTGTCCACAGGGTCATACGGATTGTAGGGGTGATGAAGGTCCAGGGACCAGGCCACCTCACCGCCCTGGGTCGCGGTGATGGGCTCAAGCCCTTCCCGGCCGGTCTTGCTGTCCGTGTAATTCGGATTGTCAGTGCTTGTCATCAGGGCAAAGATCCAGAGGATCTGGCTCGTCGTCTTTCCGCAGGCGAAGTTCACCTGTCCCGGTTCCGACGCGATATTGGGATTCTGGCAGGCGGTCGTTATCTCGCCCTGCACGGTGGCCACGCTCGGAGGCCAAGAAGCGCTGTTCCTGAAGACCACTAGAACCAGAACCGTGACGATGGCTATCGCAGCGGCCGTGACGATCGTTATCTTGCGGCCACGGGACCTGCGCGCCCGATCGGCGCTGCGCCGCCCGTGATCGATGAGGGCCCGGGTGCGCTCCTCAGCCGGATGCGGATGCGCGCCGGTGCCGGCCCGGCCGTGCCCGCCATCGGTTCTTGGCGCCACGCGGAGGGCTGAGGTCCTGCTGTCGGCCTGCTCCGGGCTCATGCTGTCCTCCGCGGGCCGGAGCCCAGAGCGCGGTACCGCTTCCCTCCGGTAGACCGACTCGCTGAGCTCACGCGACCGCGACTCGCGCCAGTCGAAGAGGTCCTTCTCTAGGTCTATGGCCCTTGTTTCTAGTTCGGAGAGCCACTCGTCATCTTCATCGTTAAAACTTTCGATATCCTGGCTCATAGTATTCACCTCCAGCGTGTGGCCTGACTCCGGACTGCTGACCGGCGTGAAACGTGCCGAGTGGGCAGCGGGCTACGTGCTAGCACGTAGCCCGGCTGGGCCGAGACCGCCGCGCGGAGGAGCCTCCGTCGCCGCGATCTGGGCGTCCGTCCGGCCGGCCGGTGCACCTCGAGGGCCAGCCAGGTCCCATCCCGCACCGTCCTCCCGGGCTCCCGCCGTACCGCTCCGACTCATAGGTCAATTAGAACACACGTACGATCGGAATGGAAGAGGGTATTGTCACAGCTCAGCTGTGTTCGGGTCACGAGATATCGTGCGGGCCTGTTACCCTGGCCAAGCCAGCCGGGGAACCGGTGGCAGGGAGGAAGCTGTGACAAGCGGCGAGACGCTCTCTCGGGCCAGGGACAGCGGCGAAGCCGCCGGGGTCACCGGCGTCGTGGTGGTGGCCCATGGTGGCAAGTCGGTCAGCTCCGAGCGCACGACCGCCTGGCAGCCTGCCGTATTGCGGATGGTGCCGCTGGCCCGGGCCATCCGGCACGCGCTGCGGGGAAGCGGCGCAGTTGTCG
>Ga0302326_10014838_pt1 | contig 16439 bp, 11 predicted proteins | sample Palsa_T0_3_FD_202264 | JGI IMG/M metagenome (GOLD analysis project Ga0302326, IMG submission 202264) | Peat permafrost microbial communities from Stordalen Mire near Abisko, Sweden - Palsa_T0_3 | ecosystem: Environmental > Terrestrial > Soil > Palsa > Peat permafrost | place: Sweden: Abisko...
TATAGGCGCCCTTTCACGGCGCGCCGGAGCTTCGCCCTACCTGCGCCGGGGCATCTTGCGTCAACCTGCACGTTATTAGGTAGGGCAAGTCCCAAGAATGCGTTTTTGAAAATCGAAGAATCTCCCGTGGGAGAAATTCCGCACATGCGTGCTGACCACAATATATAGTGCTGCGTCTTCCTATCGGTGTACGAGCTTCATCATCTCCGGTGCATAACGTTCCCCTGCAACATCGATTTGTTGGAAGCGAGCATCGATTTCTTCCAAATCGCTTTCGGTCAACTCTACCGCTAAGGCACCCATGTTGTCTTCCAAATAGCGAAGTCGCTTCGTGCCAGGAATCGGAATGACGTCGTTCCCCTGCGCTAACACCCAGGCCAAGGCGAATTGCGCCGGAGTGCAAGCCTTTTTGGCGGCCAGTTCTTTCACTGCCTGAGCCAGTTTCAAGTTGTTCTGCAACGCCTCCTCAGCGAAACGTGGATTGGTCCGCCTCCAATCGCTTGGATCGAGATCCGTCACCTTTTGGATTGCTCCCGTCAGAAAGCCCCGACCGAGCGGACTGTACGGCACGAAACCGATCCCGAGTTCGCGGCATGTCGCGAGGACTCCGTTTGTCCCGACCTCACGGGACCAAAGTGAATATTCGCTCTGCAAAGCGGCGATCGGATGGACTTTGGCCGCCTGTCGCAACGTTTCAGGGTTAGCCTCTGACAACCCGACGGCGCGTACCTTACCCGCAGTCACCAGTTCAGACATGGCGCCGACTGTCTCTTCAATCGGTACTTTGGGGTCGACACGATGCTGATAAAACAGGTCGATCACATCAATGCCGAGGCGGCCGAGAGACCCCTCGCATGCGCGCCGGACGTTTGCCGGTGAACCATCCACTGTCCGGATTTTGTTCTCATCGAGCCGGAATCCGAACTTCGTCGCCACAACCACGCTACTGCGTGGAACATTCCGGAGAAAACGCCCGAGCAATTCTTCGTTCGTATAGGGCCCGTAAATTTCTGCCGTATCAAGAAAGTTGCCGCCGAGCTCAAGGTAACGCCGAAGAACACGCAACGATTCGGCTTCATCGGTTGGGCCGTAGGCGAAAGACATCCCCATACAGCCCAGTCCAAGCGCTGAGACCACGATGCCGGAACGACCAAGAGGCCGGAGAGATATAGTTTGATCTGCCATAGCGCTATATCCGCAAGGTCGCCACAGCGAACAAGAAGTCTTTTTGCATAGCTGCCCGGAAACTTCCTGGCCTGCGGTCATGGCGACGCCACAGCATCGAAGCGCGTCGCCGACTCGTCTCCGCCAACGATTACGGTTTAATTGGGTGTTACCCTGGATTCCGCGGTGGATGTCGTCGAATCGACAAGGTCTTCGTTCGCCACCCAACCCACTTCCCCAGACTGCGTGGCGACCAGGCTGTAGCCAAACTCGCTCCGGATCACTCTGACCCACGTGTTCTTTTCAAGCGAGGCTTCCGGAAGGCCCATTTGCCCCGGACCTGATTCGTACAACGGTGCCTTGTCTCTCAACACAGACTTAAAATCCTGGCCGCTCGCCAGCGCCACTGCGGCAGTGGCGGCTGTCCGGGGGTCGACTTGCCCCGTCTTGCAGGCAGGCACCAGGGCCAAAACATAAAAAATTCCGATCGCCAGAAAATGAAGCGGGACTGTTTTCATAAGGACGGGTTAATTCGAGCACTGACGGAACCGCGGCCTTAATCATTCAGCGGATACTGTTTCAGCCCTGTAAGCTGAGCCAAAATCCGGAGGACAAACAATGGGTTATTGATGAGGTAACGCTTCCAAAGGCGTTTCGGCTCTTGCGTCAGGCGGAAAAACCATTCCAGACCGTTGCGCTGCATCCAGAGGGGTGCTTGCCGAACTCTCCCGGAATGCATGTCAAATGCCGCTCCCACCCCGAGCATCACTGTGGTCGGAAGTTTATCAAGGTAGGCCGCCATAAATCGCTCTTGCTTCGGCGTACTAAGTCCCACCCAGCAGATGTGAGGTTGGGCTTCTTGCAAGCGACGGAAAAGCTCCGCCTCTTCATCGGAATTCAGCGGACGAAAAGGAGGCGTATACGTTCCGCAGACCGCGATGCCTGGAAATCGCAGCGAGAGCGCAGCGCTCAGATCATCAGCCACCCCCGGTGCGCCCCCGTAAAAAAAGTGCCGAACGGAACCGTCCTGCGTTGCCTCGCAAAGACTGAGCATCAAATCCGGCCCGTACACGCGACCCATATCTTGAAATCCCTGCAACCGACCGACCCAGGACATTGGCATGCCGTCGGGCGTGTTGAGGAAGGCTGCGTTCAGGATCCGGCGAAATTCGGGATCCGATTGGGCTTCGCTCACGCCGTGGACACCGGTGACTGCGACGTAGCCTCTGCGCTTTTGTCGCACAGCCTCCAGTATCAGCGCAGTGGCTTGGGAAAGATTGATCGCACTAACACCGACGCCAAGAATATTAACTCGAGTCATAGATTTGAGAGACGCTTCTCGGCCAACCGGCCGTTGCTGCAGTCTACCTGTTTAAATCGACAATAGTGAGGAAGAGTGGCCGTTCCAAAGGTTAAAGCGACCGCCTCGAGTCAACTTTATTTACAGGTAAATACAGACAGAATAGTGAATCTGCTGGGTTCGGCACAACGACCTGACACTCCCCTCGGAAAGCTGCTCTTTGCTGGAGTTCCGACCAAATCGATGTTAAGAAATGCGGCTTGAGCGGACTTGTATCTCCGGGAGACCGGATGCTATGGTTTCGCGCAACTGACCACTTTAACCGGCGTTCAAGCACATGATTAGGGGACATTTGGAGACTGAAATATGACTGATTATACCACCGTAAACGCGCATTTTCTTGACTACTGGCATGTTATCAAAATTCGTCGGTGGTTGATCGTTCTCATTTTCGTGTTGGTGGTGAGTTCGGTCGGCATTGCCACTTATTTCGCTCCTCGCCAGTACAACTCGTTTGCAACCATCGATGTGCAGACGGACATGACGCCGGTTCACATGCTGGAGAATCAGACGGAACAGCGGCCGCTTGAAGATGATATCAAATTCAGCCAGACCCAAATCCAGATAATTCTGAGAAAAGGGGTGCTTTATCCCGTTATTGATCGACTGGGCCTGGAAGCCAGGTGGGCCAAGAACGGGAAACCGCTGCCTCACGAAGCCGCATACGATAAGCTGCGGACTATGATCAGCCTTGAAGGGGTCCGGAATACGAACCTCATTCAAATCAACGTCTACAGCCCTGATCCGCACGAAGCGGCATTGATTGCGAACACGATTGCCCAAGTCTACATGGAGCAGAGGATCGCCGAGCAGACAACCATTGTTTCCAAAAGTCTTGAGCAGTTGCGAGATGAGGTGAAGCAAAACGAAGAAGCCGTCAACCAGGCCTACACCGAAGCATCAAAGCTGCGCACCGAGGAAAACATTATCGATCCCAATCCGGACAGCCTTGATCCCAGCGGCAGGTATGGGGTGGAAGACTCCAGCGTGATTACGAATCAGGAAAAGGTCAACGAAGCAAAGTCACAGGTGGCAATGCTTCGCAGCAAAACCGAACAACTGGACCACGTGCAATGGGAGGATCTGATGCGCGCCTCCGGCCAACTCAACCTGAACGACCCGATTATTCAAGCCAAGCTGCCGGTGTATCAAGCTGCCTTGGTCGACAAGGAAAAACTGCTCAATTCGGGTCTCGGCCCCAACCATCCTGAGGTCAAGGCATTGGAGGCCCAAATCGAAACCATCGCGGCACAGTTGCGGCAACAGATGGATAGCCTTCGCAAAGGCATCCATACGGAGCTTACCATTGCCGAGAATTCGCTGAAGGCTATGGAGGCAAACCTCTCGGATAGCCAGACAGAGCAGCAGGCAATGAAAACGGTCAGCGCTCAATATCTGAACGCTAAATACAAATACATCGAAGAGCGCAAGATTTTGGAAATGGCGAAGACCCGACTCAGCACCGAGTCAATGGAGCGCCGGATGCCCCAGAGTGCGGCTTTTATCCGGGACTCTGCTGAACCGGCATTGTTCCCAAGCAAGCCCAGGGTTCTGACCAACATGTTGTTCGGCATCGCCGCCGGGCTCGTTCTTGGAATTTCGTTCGCATTTTTCCTCGAGCACATCGACACGACCGTTAAAACAATGGATGACGTCGGGAAGTTCCTTGAGGTTCCGGTCCTGGGGGTCATTCCGAAAGGAATCACGGGTCTCTCGAACAACGGCAAGAAGTCGCCGGATGCTGAAGCTTACCGGATCCTGAAGACTAACGTTGATCTGTATAGCAGGAAGAACGGGGCAACCTGCTTCAGTGTGACCAGCGGGGGCATGTCCGAAGGAAAGTCCACGACGGTTTGCAATTTGGCCACAGCCTGGACCGCCGGCGGTCGGCGGGTCCTGGTCATCGACGGTGACATGCATCGACCAACGCAACATCGCCTCTTTGGAGTCGAAAACAGGTTGGGCTTAAGCCACTGCCTTGAGGGCGCCGTCACCTTGGACGAGGTGATTTTGCCAACCACGGTTGATGATCTCTATCTTGTGACAGCAGGCTTGATTCCCAGAGGTCCGCGAGCCGGATCCCTGAACTCAGAATCAATGAAACAGCTGATCGACACAGCCCGAGCGCGTTTCGATATCGTTTTAATCGACTCTCCCCCTATCCTTGGGGTAAGCGATGCGTTGATTCTCTCCAGCTTAACGGATTATTCGATCGTGGTGATTCAACAACGGCGCTTCCCGCGATCGATGTTACTGCGAGTGAAAAACACGATCGAGAATATTGGCGGTCGCGTCCTAGGTGTCGTCCTTAATAAGGTCAACGTTACAGATGACGAGAATTACCACTACTCCACGAACTACGTTCACTATTACACGGGGCACAAGTCGTGAAGCGGACCCGGCAAGCGCTTTTTACATTCATGGAAAATAACACTAAGTTCAGGGTATTAAGGCTATTGCGAGTTGCTTGTTTGCTGCTCCCTTGGTTTTCAACCGTCCCCGTCGCGCTGGCAGATGCTAGCCTGCGCCCAGGTGACTCTATCGAGTTGAAGATCGGTGGTGTGCCATCGACGGAAGTGACTGCAGTGAGCGGTTTGTACACGCTGGACGGCGAGGGGAACGTCAATCTCCCTTACGTCGGCCGGATAAAGATTGCAGGGGCGGCTCCCGGGACGGCTCAGTCCACCATTGAGAGTGTCTATAAGTCTCGAGGGATCTACACAAATCCGAACATCGTCATAACGATGCAGGCCCTATCACGTTTTGTGAACGTCGGCGGACAGGTGAAAACACCCCAAAGGGTTCCGTTTACTCCCGATTTAACGGTCTTGGCCGCAATCAACGGAGCGGGCGGATTTTCCCCATACGCCGATGAACGGAAGGTCCGATTACTTCGTGGTAACGGGGCCGTGGTCATCGACGTCAAGAAAATCCGCGAAAATCCGTCGCTCGACGTGCAGATGCAGCCAGGAGATCAGATTGAAGTACCGCTTTCCATTTTTTAGCCAGAAAGCGGCTTAGCCTCCACGTTGCGTTCAAAACGAGTAGGATGCCCCGAGGAAAACCCTGTTTCGATAATACTCGTCGACCTCGAGACCAGAGAAAACACGGGTGAAATCATAACCCGCCTTGATGGCAAACCGACGAGTGAGCTGATAACTCGCGGTGACGGATGCATCCACGTCGTTTTCATTGGAAGGGGGCCCTTGGGCGAAGCTTTTGTAGGAGTAGTAGATGCCGCAACCGAGCATCAACTTCCCGCCGAACGAGTGCAGCACTCTCAGCCCGGTCTGGTAGATCTTTTCAGAACCGGCGATGTTGATGTCGGATTGCTGCAGACCAAAATGATTGTACCACTGGATGTAGGATTCGGGATGATACTGGTACGTGAGCGTGGACTCAAAATCTGGATAGATCTGGGTACCCCCGCCATTAAACAATTCGGTCCGGATCTCGGCGCCGGTCCGGAAGTTGAATTGGAATCGGGGGCTGAGCATGAAATCGGCGCCGAACAAAGCGAAATTTGAGTAGGAGTCTTGATTGGTCTGGAGGTACTGCTCGTAATTGAATCGATATTCGGCAACCGCGGTAACGGTTGGAAAAATAAGGTAACGAAGTTGCTGACCGAACACATGCTCCAAGCGATTCTGCGTTGTGGCTATCGAGCTGTTGTCGTAGTAAAGGACGTTCAACGTGTAACTGGTGGCAGTAGAGAATCGCGGCGTCCATTGATATCCCAGGGCGACGGAATTCGAAGAGAATAAATAATTCCCGACGTTGTTCACTTGACCCACGCCGAGAGCGAAGTCTGGCTGGGATTGATATGTTGTGAAGGAGGAAAACCCGAACACGAGGCGCGGCGTCAAGTTGTGCGAGAATGTCAGGTCGAATACGATGTCAGGATCAATTGCCCGTCCCGGGCTGTTCCAGTAGCCAATGACTCCCAGCTGAAGATCGCCGGTAAGTCGAGTGCGCTCAGCACCAATTCGCGAGGCGATTTCGACGCCGGCATAGTCGTAACCGCTGCCGACACGATTGTCGTGGGAGGTCAAAACATTGTCGTCATACCCGACCGTCGCCGAAACCGATGCCCGGAGCGGGAAATCGGCTGCGAAGCCCTGATACGCCCCAGTCAACGGCCTGAATAAGGTGAGTCTGCCCGGAAGGGCGGGCTCCAGTTCTTGCGCCTGCGACACTGCAGCACCGCAAATGAACGTGGTAACAATAGCGAATGGACGGAGAAACCTCATTTAACATAGCTGGTTACGAGGTTCTCGAGACAATGTCAAAATTTTGTGTGGGGGGCGCGTATCTTTAAAGTTGCTTGCTGACCGCCTACTGTTTTATGAAACCGCCAAGAGTAACAAAGTTCCCATTCTTGTCCGATGTCCCGTAGTGGCGGAACGGAGTGGTGGTTTTGTCAAGCACGATGCCGCTCTGATTGCGGTTTGTCTGCAATCCGAAGAGGCTGGTCGTGGAATTTTGTATTTCGACCAATTGCTTCGAGTTGAAATTCCAATTCCCTGCGACAACCCCATTGAGGTATATATTTTCCGAGTTCTTGATCGAGACGTAGGTGGGCGAGCTCTCAAACTCCACATTGAGCCCTACGACGTTCGCTGCGTTCTCGATCCGGAGCGCCATCACTGTATAATGTTCCTCCTGAACGGAGTAAAGCCATAAAGGATCCGAACTGTTGATCGTAAGGCCGTAGGCGCTGTTGCCGGGATTCCAGCAATTTTCAATGAATCCGCCGCCACTCCGGAAGAGCCAAGCGGGTTGGGTGTTGCCGGAACTTTGGTTGATGAACTCAGAGTCCATCACGATCGACGATGAATCTGCATCCCAGAGACAGCATTGGCCTCCGTCTGCAAAATTCCGAAACCAAAGACCCACGATCGACACCCCTGGACTGCCCGCTTCCACAGAAAGAAGCGGCGTCTGTTTTCCAGCCTCGAAGCCTCCGCGACCTCCCGTCAACTGAATGATGGAGCCCACACTCTGACCGAAGAGCTTTTGGCCGGCACGCACAGTCAGGGGTTGACTCACCAGATAGGTTCCCAAAGGGAAGAAGATCTCCGAGTACTTACCAAGCGCCAGTTGGATAGCTGCCGTATCATCGCTCGCCCCATCACCCTTCGCCCCGAGGTCCTTGATATTTACACAGATCGCGGACGGCCTCGGATAGTCAATGCCCGCTTTATAGGTGGGCTTATCTAACGACATCGCCCGGGAGCGATCGCGAGTCGCCATCGCGACACCATTCTTGATCACTTTTCCCGACATCCAGTTGCGAAGTAATCCAGTTGGATGGTTTGCAGCAGATCGGCTCACTTTTTCGCATTGGACATTCTCAAGGTGGAGGCAAGTTTTTTCGCTCGTGACGAGCGGCGTGCGGTTGGGAAACTCACTATCCAGTATGGTCACGGTCCCGGGGCTATTTCCAAGCGTCATCCCGCGCCCGGGGCTATTGAATTTTGTTGCCAGGAAAGTCCAGTTGCACAAATAATAATCCCCGATCGTGACGGGGGTGTTAAAGGTACAATTGCGGACCATCATTTCTGACCAGGCGCTGCCGAGGACCCCTTTAACGCTGTTGTTAACGGTTAAACCCTCCCAAACTCCGCCGCCACCGTCCAAACCTGCCTCCAGGGCGTAAGCGGCTTGTCCACCGTCGATGGAGACGTTTCGGATCCCGGTCTGCTGCGCGCAGGCCCAGTAAACAGCATGGTCGCAGCCGGGATTGTTAGCGCCGACCTTAACCTTCAAATCCTCCAGGAAAATGTAAAAGGTGTTGTTGGTCTTGCCGTTATACTGGTCGGTCCGGGTCTTCCAGTCCGTCGAGTAAGCGCGTACGTTATACCCTCCGGCCGTCACCAGGAAGGGCTTAGGATTTTTCGGATCCTGGAAATCGGGGGAATCGGGCGCCAAGACCAGGGTCGGGGGATTGGTCCATTCGCCGAAAAGGAGCGTTTGGCGCCACAGAATGAGCGTCTTCTTGATCAGGTAAGTGCCGGGAGGCACGTACACGGCAGTTGCCGTGAGGAAGTGAGGCTGACTGTCCCTGCCTTGATTCAGCGCATCCAGGAAGGCCTGGGTATCGTCGCTCACGCCGTCCCCTTTTGCGCCGTAGTCCTTTACGTTACGGGCGCCGGCGGCCATTATATTTTGCGCCTCCGTATTCAATGCCGCGCAAAGCAGTGCAACCAGGCCAAAAAGCACGGCCCGCATGGGAATACTATCGGGGAACAGGGTTCGCGTAGGGCGTTTAGCGTCGAAGCTCGTCAAGTTGCTCATTCGATACGGCCGGCAAGATACATTCGTCTTGTTTATTGGCAAGATTTGCCATGTTTTTGTCCTAAAAAATCGTTTTAGGTCCGGTTTTCCATTCGTTTTTCTCCGAGAAAGTCGTCGTAAATGGAGAGGACCCTGTCCGCATATTGCGATTTCGTCAGCGCCTCTCCTGAATTCGGCAATTCAAAACGGAACTGATGCCTTGCAAATCCCCGAATTTTGTCTGCGATATCGTGGGGATCAAATTCAAGCCACACCCCGTTCTCGCCTTCCCGAACGATCATCTCCGTCCCGGGATGACGGGTGACGAAGAGCGGTAACCCCATCGCCGCGGCTTCAATCTCCGCCAGGCAAAACGCCTCGAAATAGGATGGAAAAAGGAATGCATCCGCCGCAGCCAGATATTTCTCGACCTCCGATGTCGTGCCAACAAACAGAATCCAACGAGCGTACTCCGGAAACCTCGCCGCTAGTTCGCTTTTGAGGCGTGCCAACGTTGTTGGCGTGCCGCCGATTACCAGCAATCGCACATCCCGGGCTCCCTCTTGCGCAAGAATCTGGAAGGCCCGGACGATCAGCCAAAACCCTTTTCTTCGGTAGTGTCCGTAACTGCTGAAAGCGAAGACCGTTTCGTCGGCTGAAAATCCAAGCGCATTTCGCACGCTCGCTCGGTGCAACTGCCGGGTCGTCGGGTTAAAGCGGCTTTCGTCAAAGCAATTGGGCAGAACTTTCTGAACCGCGTGCGCACCGTAACATTGGCGCGCGACGTCTCCGATCGCCCGGGAGACCGGCAACAGTAGCTTTACGGAAGCAGACCGAAGTTGCCATTGTTCCAAGAGGGCGAAGAGGTGCGACATCTGGAGGGCGATCCAATCGCGAAACCATGGGCTCTTCGCTCTCCTGGCAATCTGAAGCCAGCGGCGATGACAAAAGTGGATCGCACACATGTCTGCTCGCAGGTCGGTGCCGCAAGTGGCGTGGATGATCCGGGCTGGGCGCTTGCGCAGGACTGCGCTCTGAATGAAACGGTAAATGTTGCAAGCAACGAAAAACTGTAGCGACTGCAAAAGGGCTGGTCCCGGCAATCTCGGAAGGCGAGTCGCCTCGATCGGAGGCTCGATCTTCTCTACGTCGTAGCAAAGCGCTCGAATATTCCAGCCGTGTGCGCGCAGACTCGGAACAATCTCGACCAAGCCTACCATCGACGGGCATCGGGTTGTCACAATTGGATCCACCCACAAAACCGACTTTTCTTCTTGATTCAACCTTTCGCGGAGTAGATCGGAAATTTCGTTCGGGCGATTCGAATCAACGGCCGCGATCCTTTGCGGGTCGATCCTGCATCGTTTGCCAAAAATGCGGTTTGCTGGGCCGATAAGGACAAGGTCGATCATTCTGAAACTCAGCCCCAGACGCAGCAGTTGGTTGGCCAAGAAGCTGCGCGACCGAAAAGGCTTGGTCAGGACAAGCGAGACAAGACTATCGGGCGAAATTTCCCTGACTACTTTCCAGCAACGCCAGCTCCTGAACGTCCAAAGGTCTTCAAACCAGAGTAAGAAATCGGGGCGAACCCGACGCAGTTCGCCGCTGAACGCAGCGGTCAGATCCGCCCTGCCGCCGCGTGTCAGGCGGTACGCAGATGTGGTGGTCAACGACGGTTTGACGGCCTGATCAATCAGGATCGAAAGGTTGGTTTCGCCTGCCAACCGGTCAAGTAGCGTCCAGTCTTCGGTGAGACTCGGCAAAACTGCTAAGACGCGGATCTTCGGCAGAGCGCGAGCGTTCAGAACCGTGCGTTCTGAATCCGATGCCTGAGCAGGATCGTTAAAAGTTCGCAAGTTCATAGTCCGATCAGGATCAAAAGGACCTAAGCGCGAGGTGGGGAAAAGTCGACGAACTCGGCTGTCGCCGATCCGTTCTGAGGCACACTTCCGCCGCGGTCCCGGACAGGTTTCCGCCGAAGCTCAAGCGGGGGCGGCGGCAGGTCAGGGGAGCGATGCCATGCGCCTGCCTTGTGACGCATGGCAAAGAGCAGCCCGCTGAACAGGCCCCGCATAATCGCCGACATACGGCGTAGTGGATACGATTTCGCACCCAGTGCTCGCAACGCTTCGTACAAACATTTACAAACGTAAAGCGCCGTGCGCCCAAATGAATAATAGTGCCAGCGAAAGTACAGGTTGTTTCTGTAATAGAATCTTCCCAAGTCGATGCTTATTGGATCTTTTTTTTCAAGAGACCTGAAACGGCCGACGTCGGGACTCAAATGCGTCACCTTGCTCTTGCCGACGAGATAAGCCGGAAGAACTTCGGTTGTCCGAAGAGTGAAATCGGTGTCTTCTCCATAAGAGACAAAGTCGGGATAAATGTCACCGACACGCATCAATGTGCTTCTTGGCACTAGTATCGAAACGAACGTCCCGCAGCGCACCTTGACGAGGCCCGAGCCGAGCCGATCCGCCCAGCTTGAGGCCTGACCCGGCGCAGCCCTTAGATCGACCTCCGGCAGTCCGTTCGGCCTGCCATCGGCCGAAACGACTACGCTCTTCAGAAAGCCAACTTCTTCCGGATGCGAAAAATTCTCGGCATAGGCATCCTTGAGCTCCTTCAGAGCGTCGGGATCGGCGATCGTGTCGTCATCCATGTACCAGATCCATTCGCTTCCGTGTTCATTACCAAGGCGGAAAAGCGAGTCCACGCCAGCAGATGGACCGGTGTTTTCCGGGCGGCGGTAAAGGACAATCCTCCCATCCTCAAGGAAACCTGATTCCTCAAGGTATTCGCATGTGTTGTCCGTCGAGCCATTGTCGAGGACGATAACCTCGTCCGCCGGCTCAACTTGTGCTAAGATAGCTTGCAAACACTGCAAAAGCAGCTCCTTCCGGTTATACGTCAACACTAAAGCGCTAATTTTTCCTATCCACGGCACCGTCTTTACACCTCCAGACCGCTAACTTCGACAGTTTGCGCAGTCAGTCAAGCACCTGCACGAAAATTGTTGTAATCGTTCAGATACGTAAAGTTTGCCACGCCGTTAGAGGGGCGTGGTTCTCCTTGGCAATCTGTTTGCTAGTTCATCCGGCGCGACCATGTCGATTTGAGACAGGCTTCCGCTGAAGCTTAAGCGTGGGGGGGTGCTGGTCAGCTGAAAGATGCAATGGACCCGCCTTGCGGCGCATAAGAACGATCAACCCACTCAAAAAGCTCCGCATGATCGCCTCCATACGGCGTAGCAGTTCGGATTCCGCACCCAACGCTCCCAGAGCTTCGTACAAACATTTGCAAACGTAAAGCACCGTGCGCCCGAACAAATAATAGTACCATCGAAAGTACAGGTTGTTTCTGTAATAATATTTCGCCATGTCCATGACGATTGGATCCCTTTTTAAAAGAGATTTCACACGGCCCACCTCTGGACCCAAATGAGTGACCTTGCTCCTGCCGACCAGATAAGTGGGAAGCAGTTCGGTTGACTGGAAAGTGAAATCTGTATCTTCTCCGTAAGATACAAAGTCGGGATAGATGTTACCGAGATGGATCAATGTGCTACGTGGCACTAATATCGAAACGAACGTTGCGCGGCGCACCTTGACCAGGCCCGACCCGAGCCGAGCCGCCCATGAAGCCTGCCCTGCCGCAGCTCTTAGATCGATCTCCGGCACTCCGTGAGGGGCGCCGTCGGCTGACACGACCAGACTCTTCAGAAAGCCGACTTCTTCCGGATGTGAAAAATTCTCAGAGTACGCAATCTTGAGCTCCTTCAAGGCGTCCGCATCCGCTATCGAGTCGTCTTCCAAGTACCATACCCAGTCGCTTCCGCGTTCCCTCGCGAGGCGGAAGAGCGTGTCCGCACCGGCAGCTGGACCGGTATTTCTCGGGCGCCGGTACAGCACAATGCCGCCATGGTCAAGCAAACCTGATTCCTCAACGTATTCGCAGGTGCCATCTGTCGAGCCGTTGTCAAGGACGATGATTTCGTCCGCCGGCTGAACCTGAGCCAAGATGGCTCTCAAGCACCGTAAAAGCATCTCTTTCCGGTTATACGTCAGCACCGAGGCGCTGATCTTTCCTGTCCATGGCACGGTTTTCCGTTCCGGCAAGCCTTGCGTCGTCAATTTTCTCTGGTCGCAGGCGCTTCGTTTTTCTTCAACACCATGACTTCTGTCTATTTCTAATTTACCTCTCTGTGATTCTGTCAGCGTTTCGCGTTACTCCTGCTCTGCCGTCGTCATCCGCGACAATGAGAGACGAACGTTCCTCCTTAGAACATCCGCCGAGCACGTCCGCGATGCCGTACACGGACAATTCCTCCTCTAGAAAAATTTAAGCACTGCAAAAACCATAGCCTACAAAGTGGCACGAGTCCAAGAGAAGATGACCAGGGTTGTGCTGGTCGGTTCCACAGCCGGTTCCAGCGCTAGCACCGACAAGCACTTTTCGGAACGCTTTGCGCAAGCGCAACGGCGCAGAGCACAGACTGCAGGGCGGATCGCGATCTTTAAAAATGAATTTCTCGGACGACCAATGCGCGCAGAGGGGTTTGCCAACCGGGCCTTGCAAGTGTCTTGGGTGTACTCACGCACGATTTGTGGGTGATCGCCGAGAAATTGCGGGAGCAGCGAAAGATCCGGGAGCAAAAACTTAGGCAAGCGGCCTAAGAAACCTGGCAAAATCAATGCTCAATGCCAGAGGTGTCTCTCGGCCTGGCGCCAAATCACGGGTTTTACACCCAAAACCAATAACAACATTAAAAGATCCCGTTTTAAGCCATAAATTCTTGCAACGCCTCGTCTTGCAGTGTGTGTTCTCGGAAAAAGCGGGTTTTCGGGACTGGCTCTAGTTAGCCTGTGGCCCAGCAGGCGTATAGCAGCTCTGCACAACGTCGGTGGCACGGCGACTCAGGAAGCCCGCAAGGCCGTCGATGCCTCACTGGTTGGCTGACTTGCGCAGCAGAAAGCGTTTATACCGAACAGAGTGCTTTGACCTACCGCAATACCTTAGGACCAAGCTCTTTGGAGGTAGCGATAGAAACAAGCCGGGTTTACCGTGAAAAAACATCGGCACGGCGAGTCTGGCAGTCATTTCCTTTTCGACAAGGCCGACTGAATGCATTCCTCCACTTTCTTGGCAAGAATTGATACGTTCTCTTCCGAAAAAATCGTGAAGTGAGTTCCGGGTACATAGTGAACGTCAACGCCACCCTGCGCCACAGCGCTCCAGCCTAGATCCTCATCCACTTCATACGCAGAATTTTGTTCGAGTGTGCGGAAAAGCGTGACTTTTCCACGATGCGGCAGCGGTCTGTAGGCAAGGAAAGCACGTACGTGAACCATCTGAACGTGTATATCCACAAGCTCAGCAGCCGGGTTTCCTCCGCGTTTCGCCGCACGGCCTACGGTCAGCCTATGAAGGGTTTCGTTCCATTTAGTCAAGGCATTGCCCAGCTTACCCCGAGTGCGGCCCACGAGGAATTCAAAGATACGGTCAGCGGTAATCCCGCGTCGAACCGCTTGGAAAACGACCTGCTTCCAGGATCGCACGCGCGCTGCCTGGGCCGGGTTTTCCGTCTCAAAAAGCATTAGCAGCGCAACCTCTTCATCCGCGGCAAGTAAGTGACGAGCGACCTCATAGGCCGCGAGACCGCCAAAGGAATAGCCTCCCAGCACGTAAGGGCCATGAGGCTGAACCTTGCGTATCTCTTCGAGGTAATAAGCCGCTATAGCTTCGACGGAAGTACGCGCAATCGGGCTACCGTCTAATCCCTGGGCTTGCAGGCCGTAAAAGGGTTGTTCTTTGCCCAGGAGTTGCGAGAATTTCCGAAAAAGAAGCACGTTGCCATCACGCCCGTGGATCCCAAAGAAGGGCGGGCGGGCGCCCTGCATTTGGATGGCCACTAACGGACCCCAATCCTCCGGCCGGGTTGCTTGACGCACTCTGGGGGCCAAGGTTTCCACCGTCGGCATTTCAAACAGGGCTGCTAATGGCAGCCGCTTGCCAAGCGTTCGTTCGATTTCTGCAAACGTCCGCACCGCCAGTAGCGAGTTACCGCCAATCTGGAAGAAGTCGTCGGTGATGCCAATCGGTTGTATCCCTAGCACTTTTTCCCAGATGGCCACCAACTGGGTTTCGAGGGCGTCTCTTGGTGGCACCAGTCCTTTTTCACCATGGACGAGGGCCGGCTCCGGCAGGGCACGCCGATCCAGCTTGCCGTTAGAGGTCAGCGGCATCTTGTCGAGGAACATAAACGCCGAAGGCACCATGTAGTCGGGCAGTAGCTTTTGGGCGTGCTGGCGCAGCTCCTGCAGGCTCACGCCGCTGGCTGCCACGTAAGCGACAAGCCGCTGGTGGGCCCCCCGCCTTTCCTCGCGCATCATAACGACGCAGTCGCGCACCGCCTCGTGCTTCTTGAGCACCGCCTCGATTTCCCCCAGCTCAATGCGCTGCCCGCGCAACTTTACCTGCTGGTCAACGCGCCCCAGGAATTCGATCGCTCCATCCTCACGATAGCGCGCCAGATCGCCCGTCTTGTAAAGCCTGCCCTCGCCAAAGGGGTTGGGCACGAAGGCCTTGGCCGTCAGCTCAGGCCTCGCCAAATAACCCCGCGCCACCTGCACACCTCCGATGTGCAGTTCACCAGCCGCCCCATTCGGCATGAGCTGCATGGCCCGGTCAAGGATGTAGATTTGCGTGTTTGCGACCGGCCGGCCAATCGGCACGACATGCCCACCTGATCCGCGCTTGCATGGCCAGTGGGTCACAGCGACTGCCGCCTCCGTCGGGCCGTACAGGTTGTGCAATTCAGCGTCTGGTAAAACTGCGAAAAGGCGCTCTTGTAATTCGACCGCAAGAGATTCTCCGCCACAAATCACCAGTCGCACAGAGGAACAGCGAGCGACATTCTGCTCTTCGAGGAACGCCGAAAGCGTCGAGGGCACGAAACCAATCGCAGTAATGCTCTTTTCGCAGATCGTTTTTGTCAGATAACGGCTGTCCCCATGCAAGCCGGGCAGTGCAACGATGAGTTGTGAGCCGGCGATCAACGACAAAAAAATCTCTCCGAGCGATGCGTCGAATGTAAAGGGTGTCTTATGCATCAGCCGGTCGGCCGCGGTGAGCCGGCAGGTCCCTTGTAACCAGAGCAGCCAATTGCAAATGCCGCGGTGCGTGCTCATGACCCCTTTTGGCCGTCCCGTCGAACCTGAGGTGTAGATCACGTATGCAAGATTCTCGGGGTGCGTAATGTGGACGGGATTCACTTCACTCTCCGCAACAAAATCGTCCTCGAGAATAACGACTTTCGCAACTTGCTCAGGTAGTAGCGAGCGGAGCCGGCTTTGCACCAGAACAACTGCTGGCTGCGCGTCGCCAAGTATGAACGCCAGCCGCTCGGCGGGATATTTTGGATCAAGCGGCAAATAGGCGCCCCCGGCCTTCAGCGAGGCCAGCAAGCCGCCGACCATCTCCAGCGATCGCTCGGCAAAAATGCCGACGATCGTATCGGGGCCCACACCGAGCTTGCGCAGGCGATGCGCGAGCTGGTTCGCCCGGCGGTTTACTTCGCGGTAGGTGAGCCGCTGGTCTTCGAAAACAACTGCCACTGCATCTGGACTTCGCTCCACCT
>Ga0302326_10014839_pt1 | contig 16438 bp, 14 predicted proteins | sample Palsa_T0_3_FD_202264 | JGI IMG/M metagenome (GOLD analysis project Ga0302326, IMG submission 202264) | Peat permafrost microbial communities from Stordalen Mire near Abisko, Sweden - Palsa_T0_3 | ecosystem: Environmental > Terrestrial > Soil > Palsa > Peat permafrost | place: Sweden: Abisko...
CGAAAGGCCTGCAGGATACTAACCGCATAGATGGGAACCCCGCCTTCCTGGATAGCCTTACGGGCCTTGTCGAATGTAAGTTTACTAAAGGTATCGCGCCCGGTTGCAATCAGCAGGATGGCTTTGCGTCCTTCGATATTGCTCATGCGTTGCACGGTGTCCACCACAGCATCGAACATATTCGATTCCGAAAATCCTGGAATACGCATGCGCTGCATGGCTTCCTGAGTCTTCATGCGGTCCATGGTGAAGTCCGAAAGAATCTCGGGGTGCATGTCGAACGCCACCACCGCCACGTAATCCTCGGGCTTAAGAGTCTGGACGAATCCATAGGTGGCCGTCAGCGTTTCATACCAACCCCGGCTCGCGTATCGCTGGAACAGGTTGCTGAATTCAATCACCATGGCGATTGTCATGGGTGCATCGGCGTTGGTGCTGAAGGTGCTCACCTGCTGCGGGACATTGTCTTCCAGGATTCGGAACTTTTCGCGCGGAATGCTGGGGATGAAATGGCCCTTGTTGTCGAGCACGGAAACTTCCACCTGCACCGCGGTGACGTCGCTGTGGAACGTCGGTAGACTGCTGGGAAGTTCCTTGTCTTTCTTATACTGGGTAGGAATTTTAGGCTGGTCCGCGTCAGTGGTGTCGGTTGTGTCGGCCGGCACATCCTTCTTTTTCGGCTTGGCCACGGTCTCCGACGACTGGGGTTGGGGACCCTGCTGGGCCGTTGCCAGCGGAAGGCGAATCCCGGTCAGCAACAAGACCAGCGTTAGCAGCACGGCGGCTTTTAAATATTTCATAAAGACCTTGTGGGAACTATATCAACATTATGACGTTCCAGCGGCAACGCCAGTTTCCCACGCGCCTATACAATTATTCTAACCTGCAACAGGACGCCGGGCCGCTTCTTATTAACGCTCCGTTCGCGATTGCGGCTCAGCCCGCATGTTAAACTTGTGGGTTCCACATCACAAGGAAACCTTCAATGAACTATTTAGCAACCAGTATTTTGTTTTCTGTAATCCTGTATGGCCAGACGCCGCCACCCTCTGTAGCTCCCGGCACGCCTGCCCCCGCCGTGCAAGCCGCGCCGCCGGAAACGCCGCCCCCCGCTCCCGTTACCCCGGACAGCGTCGTCGCCGAGGTCGGCGGCAAGAAAATAACCGCCGGAGAAGTGGATCAACTATTCCAGGGCTTACCGCCCCAGTATCAGCAAAGCGCCCGCATGAACCCCGCCAGAATTCTGATGCAGATTCTCATGTTCCGGTACCTGGCCGATGAAGCCGAGAAGGCGAATCTGGATAAGCGGCCCGAATTGAAGGCAACGCTCGATTTCCAACGCATGGCCATTCTCTATCAGGCCGAGATCAACGACTATAAAGACAAAATCCCGGTATCCAGAGAAGACCAGGACAAGGTGTACCAGGAGAATCCGGATCGGTTCAAACAAGTGAAGGTCAAAGTGATTCACATCTCTTTCAGCGCCACTCCGGATAAGCCTGGTCCTGAGGGAAAGAAAATGTTCAGCGAAGCGGAGGCCAAGGCCAAAGCCGACGAGTTACGCAAACAGATCCTGGCCGGCGAGGATTTCGGCAAGCTGGCGCGCGAAAATTCGGATGACAAAAGTTCGTCGGCCAAGGATGGTGACTTTGGTACCATCAGCCACAACAGCCCCTACCCGGAGCCCGTAAAGAAGGCGGTGTTTGCTCTGAAGGAAGGCGAAGTGAGCGAGCCGGTAAAACAAGCCAACGGATTTTATCTCATTCGGGCAGATTCGATCGTGGTACAGCCCTTCGGCGAAGTTCGTCCGCAGATTATCGAGGAACTGAAGCAGACGCGCTTCACGGATTGGATGAAAGGCCTGGAAACACGTTTCGCGGTGAAAGTTGACAACCCGGCTTACTTTGCTCCTAAGCGTCCCCCACAGCTCCAGACGGTACGTTGAGGCGCTGCGCAAGCGGCTGCCGGATTTGGACGGGCGCGCAATTCGAATTCGTTTCCTGCCCGCCTTGAGCGCGGGCAGCCGTCGGCTCTATTCCAGGCGTGAGCACGGCCGGCCCGTCTATGCCGGAACTTTTATCCGCAAACGCCGAATGGTGCTGGACCTGGAACTCGCCGGAAAACCGAAGGAGTTGGTCCGCATTCTTGCGCACGAACTCTTCCATTTCGTCTGGACGCGGTTAGGGAACCAGCGAAGGCGCTCCTACGAAGAGCTGTTGCAACGGGAAAGGGGCCAGCACGCGCGAGGCGAACTAGGGTGGTCGGCCGAATCGCGAAAATCGATTCTTACCCACCACCCACCTCCCACCTCCCACAACCCTCTCTACCGCGACTACGTGTGTGAAAGTTTCTGCGATACCGCCGCCTGGCTGTATTCCGGCATCGCCCGGCATCCCGAGTTTACGCTCGCTCAGCGGCATCGAAAGCGCCGGGCGGAATGGTTTCGGGCCAACTTTCAAGGCCGTCGAATCCCGATATAATCGAGGTAAGGAGATGGGCTTGCTCAAACTGATTCGAGCTGCGGGATGCTGCGTCGCAGTGGGAGGCTTCCTGCTAGGGACCGCCTGCTCGAACATTCCCGAAGCCGGCTTCGGACCCCGATCCGTTAAAGCGGCCGTCAAGCCGGACAAAGATCGCAAGACCGCTCCCGAGTTTGCCCTTAAAGATTCCAACGGGCAAACCGTCCGTCTTACGGACTACGTAGGCAAGGTTGTGTTACTGGATTTTTGGGCCACCTGGTGCGGCCCTTGTAAGGTCGAGATTCCCTGGTTCATCGAATTCGAGCAGCAGTTTAAGGATCGTGGCTTCGCCGTATTGGGCGTGTCCATGGATGAAGACGGCTGGGATGCCGTCAAACCTTACATTGAGGACCACAAGATCAACTATCGGGTGATGCTCGGGAACGAACAGATCAGCGACATTTACGGCGGCCTGGACTCGCTGCCAACCACCCTTCTGATTGACCGTCAGGGGAAAATTGCGTCCGTCCACATCGGTCTGTCCAGAGGAAAAGAGGAATTCCGGGATGACATCGATCGCCTGCTGGGTGCGTCGAGCGCTTCTAATAGCCACTCTGTCGCCGTGCTTGCTGCCGCAAAGTAAAGGTGTCCTGACCGTAAGTCCGGTCGAGAAACTGACCATTCAGCGCGGCGCCTCGGGCGAAATTAAGATAATGGCTCAGTTGCAGCCCGGTTATCATGTGAACAGCAATACTCCCTCGGAAGAGTACCTCATTCCGTTGAAGTTGAGCTGGGCCAAAGAGCCGCTGCAGGCCGAACAGGTGATCTATCCGAAACCACAATCGGAAAAGTACGATTTCTCGCCCACGCCGCTATCCGTGTTCAGCGGAAACTTCGAGATTGTGACCCGCTTTAAGGCGCCCCCCGATGCCCGCAACGGCCCCGCGATTATGAACGGCAAACTCCGCTATCAAGCCTGCAACAACAAAGAGTGCCTGCCGCCGCGTATCCTCGAGATTCCCGTGACGCTGGATATTCAGTAAGAAAACCCCACTTGAGAGCACTCACCGCGTTCCTGTCTCACCTTGCATAAACGAACCCAACGCGAGCGAGAGAATCTCCTGTAATTGGCTCAGATCGAACTTCGCCGGAAATCCCAGCCGGTCCGACAGAAAGCGATCCCGCAGCATCCCCTCGAGCATTCCCATCAGCGCGGAGCGCAAAGCTTGCGGGTTGAGATTCGCGCGCAACATATGAGCGTCCGTCATCTCCTGCAGTACCCCGTCCACCAGTTTCACGAAGCTCATGAAACCTTCCGTGAGCGCCACCATCTGCCCTTCTTTGCGGATCCTGCGACCCTCCAACAAAAGCAGAAGCTTCAGTTCCGAATCGCGTTCCAGGCTTTCTAGCACGCAGCGCGTGATGGCCTGCAGCCGGTCCGTGGGCGAGTTCAACCCTTCAATGGTGGTGCGTGCTTCTTCGGTGATCTCGATCCAACCTTCGATGAAGATCGCTTCCAGCAGACCGGCCTTGCTTCCGAAATGTTTCATCAGTTGCGACTCGCTGGTGCCCGCCTGGCGCGAGATCGCAGATGTGCTGGTATGCTCGTAGCCCCGGTTCGCAAACAAAGTTTTAGCTACGCGCAGGATGCGCTCGTGGGTGGAAGACCCCGGTGCTTTCGATGGTTCCGAAGACTTGCGGGGGACCACAGAGGTGATTATACACCCGGTACCGTGCGCGGCTCGGCATTCCGCATCAATTCCGCCTGCTGCTCGGCGCGCGTGTCGTTCAAGAATGTGCCGCATCCGCTCTCCACCGCGGCCAGATATTTCAATTTCGTGGGACTTCGCTGGATCGGCAGGAAATCAATGTGGAAGTGAAAATAGCCGTGGGTCCCTTGGGCGGGCGCCTGCCGCACCAGCATCATCAGCGGCATGGCAAATCCATAAAGGTTGTCGAACTTCTGGCGAACGATTTTGAGGATAGACGCTAGCCGGCCTCGCTCGCGAAGGTTCAGATCGGCGAGGTTCTGAACATGGCGGCGCGAATAAATTTGCAGCTCAGTGGGGAATCGGCCGAAGAATGGCAGCAACGCCACAAACGAATCGTTGGATTCCACTAACCGGCGTCCATCCTCAATCTCTGAGTCGAGAATGCGGCAGTACAAGCACCGGGCGCGTTCGTGATAATAGGCAGCCGCCGAATCCAACTCCGTCTGCACCAGCGGCGGAACGAAAGGGAACGCGTAGATCTGTCCGTGCGGGTGGGGCATAGTAACCCCGATCGCCAGCCCGGCGTTTTCAAAGATCGACACATATTGCACGTCGGTACGCGAGAATAACTCAACGCTGCGCTTGGTCCACAGCCCGATTACCTTTTCCCATTGGTCACTGGTCAGCTCAGAGGGAAGCCTGCGATGGTCGGATGAATACAACACCACATCCGAAGCGCCGCGCGCGCCCGTGGCCTGAAACAACTCGCCGCCTTCGGGCGAGAACGCTGGATTCTCGAAGCGGAACGCCGGGAAATCGTTTGCATAAAGATGCACATCGTAATGCTCGGGGACTTGCCCGGAGCCGGGACAGAACGGACACCAGTCCTCTGGAAGTTGCGGGCGTCCTTGGCGCGCGGCGGCCACACCCACCCACTGGCGTAGCAACGGATGCCAGCGAAGCTCCCCCGACGATTCGGAATCATGCATCACAGCCAGAATACAATGAGTCAAATGAAGATTCGCAAAGAGGATGTGCTGGAGTATCACGCGTCTGCTCCGGCCGGGAAGATTTCGGTCACGCCCACCAAGCCCTGCGCCACGCAGCGCGATTTGAGCCTGGCTTATACGCCTGGAGTCGCGATTCCTTGCCTTGAAATCGAGAAGCAACCGAATCTGGCGTACAAATACACGGCCAAGGGAAATCTGGTGGCTGTGGTGACGAATGGGACCGCCGTGCTGGGCCTGGGCAACATCGGGGCACTGGCGGGCAAGCCCGTGATGGAAGGTAAAGGCGTGCTCTTCAAGCGCTTCGCCGACATTGACGTCTTCGATCTGGAGCTGGACGCCAGCGATCCTCAGGACGTCATCCGCGCCTGCCAGATGTTGGAGCCCACCTTTGGCGGCATCAATCTGGAAGATATCAAAGCGCCGGATTGTTTCGTGATTGAAGAGGAACTGCGGCGCACCATGCGCATTCCGGTTTTTCACGACGATCAACACGGAACCGCCATCATTTCGGGCGCTGCACTGATCAATGCACTGATCTTGGTCAAGAAAAATATCGGCGACGTGATAGCAGTTTTCAACGGCGCCGGCGCGAGCGCACTGGCCTGCGCCGAGCACGCCATTCAGCTCGGCATGAAGCGCGAGAACATTTTCATGTGCGACTTGTACGGGGTGATCTATGAAGGCCGCACGGAAGGAATGAACCCCTACAAAGCGCGCTTTATTTTAAAAACGGAAAAGCGAACTTTGCTTGAAGCGATGACTGGCGCTGACGTCTTCTTCGGCCTTTCGGTGGCCAACTGCGTGACACCTGAAATGCTGCTCGCCATGGCCGAGCGGCCCATTGTGTTCGCGCTGGCGAATCCGGATCCGGAGATTCCCTATGAGGTCGCGGTGAAAACCAGGCCGGATGCCGTGGTTGCCACCGGGCGCTCGGATTACCCGAACCAGGTGAACAACGTCTTGGGCTTTCCCTTCATTTTTCGAGGCGCGTTGGATGTCCGGGCCACCACCATCAACGACGCGATGAAGCTGGCGGCTACGCATGCGCTCGCCGAACTGGCGCGAGAGGAAGTGCCCGATTTCGTCAGCCGTACTTACGGCGTGGAACGTCTGGAGTTCGGCCCCGAATATATCATCCCGAAGCCGTTCGATCCGCGCGTTCTGCTGCGCGAGGCGGCCGCGGTGGCCAAAGCTGCCATGGATTCGGGCGTGGCGCAGGAGCCGGTGGATCTTCTCGAATATCGCGAGCAACTGGAACGGCGTTTGGGCAAGGTGCAAGGCGTAATGCGCATTATGATTCACAAAGCCCAGCAAGCGCCCAAGCGCATTGTGTTTCCCGAAGGCGAACAACACAAAATATTGCGGGCGGCGCAGATTCTGATCGATGAGAAAATCGCCACGCCAATACTGCTGGGCAATGAGTCGGCCATTCGCGATGGGCTGGCTTATCTGCATCTCACGCTTGATTCGGTGACTATAGTAGACCCCACAAACTCATCGCACCTGACGCGCTATGCCGAAGAATTGTACCGTCTGCGCCAACGCAAAGGAGTGACGCGAACCGAGGCTGACGCGCTGATCCGGAACCGCAACTATTTCGCCTCCGTGATGCTTTCGATGGGCGATGCCGACGCGTTGGTCGCGGGGTTGACGCAGCACTATCCCGATACCATACGGCCGGGCCTGGAAGTGATCCCAGTGCGCGAGGGGCTGCGCCGCGTGTGCGGAATCTACCTGATGATCACCCAGCGCGGGCTCTATTTTTTCGCCGACGCCACGGTGAACATTGAGCCAACTGCCGAGGATCTGGCGGAGATCGCGATTTCGGCCGCCGAAACCGCCGAACGATTCAACGTAAAGCCGCGGGTGGCGCTACTGTCGTTCTCCAATTTCGGGAGCACTCGCCATCCGTTGGCGGACAAAGTCCGCAAAGCCGTGGAGCTGGTGAAGAAGCGTGCGCCGGAACTGATGGTGGATGGCGAAATGCAAGCCGATACCGCGGTTATACCCGACATCATCGAGCATGATTATGCGTTCAGCCCGCTGCGCGGCGGGGCGAACGTCTTGATCTTTCCCAATCTCGAAGCCGGCAACGTAGCTTACAAATTGCTTTCCAGATTAGGCGGCGCCGAAGCCATCGGGCCGATTCTCAATGGACTTTCGAAACCAGTGCATGTGCTGCAGCGCGGCGCGGAGGTAAATGAGATTGTCAACGTAGCGGCCATCGCAGTGGTGGATGCGCAAGAAGCCGAGCGCCGGACGGCCCCGCGGTAGCTACGGATCCACACAGCCGCGGGAGCGGGTCTTCGGACAAAATCCAACCAGACCTTTGCAAATTTGCCTGAGGGCAGCCAACCCGCGCAAAGCTCATCTTTCTTCGCATCGGCCGCCGATGATGCGATGCGCGCCGATTTGACATTGAACACGGCTTGTTTCCATTCGTCGCGTACATCGGAGAACTCCGGCGTGATGTATGCGAAGGAGCCGGCGCTACGTTCTGGCATGCTTCGGTGAAGCACGGCGCGCAGCCACTCCAGAATTAGCGTTTCAGCATTCTGCAGACAACAATGAGGCGTTCGATTCTGCACCGCAAACGTCCATGGCGCACCTTGGAGGAAGTACTTCTTAAAGTAGCCGTAGGGCCGATCTGTCCCATTCACTTTGTCGGCGCCGTTCGCAATAATGAGTTGCGGAGCCCGCATGGCCTCGGGCGGCAACGCGATGGTGTCCATTCCGAGTGGTTCGTATTGGCCCGGCGCATAGGCGATCCCAGCCAGGTATCGATCGGGACGATAGCCTGCCATTCGACCGGCCAACGATCCGGCGCCTGAAAAACCAAGCAGGATGATCGGCGCCTTTCGAAGCTCGGAATGTTGTTCCTGTTCCGCAAACTGATCCAATGCGGTGAACAGCGCTCGTCCGATGCCACGGGAAGGTTCCACATTCATGTCCTCGCGTTCTTTCGAACGGCAATGCATCGCCAGGACGAGCGCCAGATTGAACTCGCGCGCGAATCCGCGAACTCTGCTGTCGTGATACCAGTTCAGAGAATCCCGCCCTCGGTCAAAAATTACCCAAGCCGCTCGAACGGGCCGGCTGGGTTTGGCTACAAAAATCCGGTATTCACAAGGCTGAAGAATATCCTCGCCGGATAAAGGCGTAACCAGCGTTCTGGGTTCGTCGGGAGTCTGTGCGAGACATGCCATCGTCAGGCCAAGCGCCGTGCATGCCAGAACATGCAGCACACATCGGTATGGGCGCATCAGCCTTCGGGAGCGGCAGCGTGCTTTTTGCGCAGCGGAATATCTCGCAGCAGCAGATTAGCTGCCACCGTGACCATCATTAAAATCGCACCGGACAGAAAGATGTAATGCAGCCCGTCCAATAGTGCCCCGCGCACGTTGGCTATCAGCTTGGCTAGCAGTTCGGGTTGCCGGCTGTAGATTGCTTCAAGGTGCGGACGCATCCGCATCAACATCAGCGGCTCTTTGAATGGTTCCAGGGCGTTTGCGGGGAGACCCTGTGGGATGCCCCTTTCAAACCGGTCGTGATAGCGCGTCAGAAGGATCGAACCGAAAATCGCGACGCCAACGGTAGCGCCGATCGAACGGAAGAACTGCGTGGATGCGGTGGCGGCGCCCATCTGTGCCGGCGGCGCAACGTTCTGCACCACCAGCGTGTAGATCGGCTGCATGAGTCCGATCCCTAAGCCCGCGACGATCATATTGCGGACCACCTCCCAACGCGTAGTGCTACCATTCATCGCGGCCATCAAAAACATTCCTAGGGTTGCGAGAACCGAGCCGCACACCGCCAGCATTCGATATCGCCCCGTCCGGCTGATGATATTCCCGGACGCGATGGCAGCTACAACGGCGCCGACTAACAAGGGCGTCAGCAGCGATCCGGACCCAGTTGCCGAGGCCCCCAACACGACCTGCATGAAGAGCGGAACATAGAGAATCACGCCGAACATTCCAAAACCTAGCAGAAACACGGCCACGGAGGAGACGGCAATCGTGCGGTCGAGAAACAGCCGAAGCGGTAGCAGCGGTTCCTCGGCGCGATGCTCGGCGATCAGGAACGCCGCCAGCATGATCGCGGATACAATCAGTAACCCCACCACCCGCTGGGAGCTCCACCCGTAGTTCGTCACCCAGGTGAGTGCCAGCAACAGCGGGACCAGGCAAGAGGTTAGCGTGAAAACACCCCACCAATCGATCTGCCGCCGCACGCCGTGCGGCCGGAAGTACGGAAACTCCACCAGAATCGCGGCTAAAGCCAGCACACCCACCGGAAGGTTTACCCAGAAAGTCCAGCGCCAGGAAAACTGATCGGTAATCCAGCCGCCCAGGGTGGGGCCGACGATCGATGCGAGTCCCCACACGCCTGCAAACAATCCCTGGAACTTAGCGCGCTCGGCTGGAGCGAAAATGTCGCCGATGATGGTGAACAGCAATCCGACGATCATGCCGGCGCCCAAGCCCTGTACGCCGCGAAACACGATCAGTTGCGTCATGCCGTCGCCCGGTATCCAGGTAAACTGGCCCGCTCCGCCGCAAAAGGCCGATGCGATGACGAACAGTAGCGTGCCCGAAAGGAAAAACCATTTTCGCCCATAGATGTCGGAAAGCTTGGCGAAGATGGGAACCGCGATGGTGGAGGTGAGCAGGTACGCCGTGGTCACCCACGGATAGCGGTCGAATCCATTCAGTTGCGCTATGATGCGCGGCATCGCGGTGCCTACGATGGTCTGGTCGAGCGCAGCCAGCAACAATGTGAGCAGCAGGCCGGTGAGAGTTCCGGCCAATTGACGCCGGCTCAGGTTATGCAGACCGGGGCGGTTGGCTTCCGCGCTGTTTATGGTCACTTAATAATTGTAAGGCTTAGGCTCGGTAATTCTCTTTCCGAACCGCGACCGCAAGGGAGCGTTACTGTCTGCAATGCAATTTTCAGACACCACCCTTTGGCCGCGAATGCACTTGCGGATAAGTGCTACATTGGGACGCGTCGTGAAGCACATTCTGGCGATCCTAATCCTGCTGGCGCTGCTGCTGCTCACAATGACTCGAAACGTTGCGCCGGATCCTTATGTTTACGACGAAGCGGATTACATGTACGCGGCCTCGCTCGGATTTGCTGCCAATTTCACCGACACCCCGACACTTCCAAGCGCGGACTTTCTTCGAATCGGCCTGGCGCGCGGAACCGATGCCGCTCAACGCCAGGCGCTTTCCCAGCAAATCCGTGCCCGCGATGACGTGGTTTTCTATCGTCATTGGCACGGTCCGCTTTATCTCTACGCGCTGATTCCTGTTTCGCGGCTGGGACTGACTGAGCGACAGACGCGCATGGCGATGCTCGCGATCCCGGCCCTCACCCTGGCCGTAATTTACTGTGGCTGCCTGTGGCTGATCCCCGGGCGCTCTGGAACATTCGCGGCGCTCGCCGCGGGAGTACTGTTTCTTTCGAGCAACGCAGTAGTTGCATCCACTGAGTTGGCTCCCCATCAACTGTTTGCGCTCTGGTCTGTTGGCTTCCTTTTTCTCCTTTCCAAGTTTGTCGTCACCGGGCGAAGTGCTTGCTGGTATGGGGCCGTGGTAGCGGCGGGTCTGGCGTTTTGCACGCTCGAAGTTGCTTTCGTTTTGCTTGGCACGCTGGTAATCTGCGGCTACCTGGAGCGCGGCCGTCCGCGGGCCGGCTGGCGCATGGCCGGTAGATCGCTCGCCCTGTTTGTCGCCGTCGTCGTGGTGGTGTGGCCGGCGGCTCTCTTCAAGCTGTCCTTCGTAAAAGGCTATCTGTTCATGGCGTACCTGGGGCTTTTTAGAAAAGCTGCGTGGGGAAACGAGGGGATTTGGGAGGTCTGGGGCCGCCGCGTACTGGATTCACCATTGGAGTGGGTCGCGATTGCGGCAAGCCTGTTCTTATGTTTTCGATGGCGCGGAAACAGTGGGCATCGCGCGTATCCGATGTTGGTTTACGCAGCCTTGATGCTGGCCGCTACGGCGCGCGTTGTTTCCAGTGCCACCCGATACTCACTCTTGTTCGTGCCGGCGCTGGATATCTTCGCGGCGTTGACGCTAGGGCCGGTACTGGCGCTATCCAGAGCATGGTACGGTGTGGCCGCGCTGTTCTGCGGGTTTCTCGGGGCCGACGAATACCGGGAATTCATTCGCAACCGCAGCCCCGATCCGCGCCCGCCCGCGGTCTTGAACTATATTCGCGAAAATCGGTTGGAAGAATCCACTCTGCTGGTTCCGCAGGAGGATCTTCCGATGATCCACTACTATTTTCCGCGAGCGCATCTGCGCGGTTACTACGATTTGAAGCCGGAGCCCACCGGGAACACTCGAATTTTGAATCGGGGTTACCCGCTGCGCATCGAGTCTCAGCGCTAACGGAGCCCGATGGGACTGGGCTTGTATTCGCCCACCAGATCCACATTGCTCCCGGCCGATATTTGCTTTTCCATTCCCATGGCCCAATAGCAGGCGTTCACTAGCAATCGGCGGAAGCCCTCATTGTTGAAATCCATCACATGACCCAGGGTGGTCATGAACACCCGATTGGTTTTTCCAGCCGCGCCGGTGTATGTTTTGATCCACGCAATCGGCATCAGCTTCTTGCCGGGATCGGGAAGCGATGCCGTGTCCATGCCCAGCAACACCTGCCCCAGTACCAGTGCCCGGCTGTCTCCCGATAGCGCAGTGATCTCATACACGTCCGATTCGCCCCAGATATCGTGCACGCCCCTCAAAATGGGATGATCGTGCTGCTCCGCCACCAACACGCCGCGCGTGCTTTCCTTCTGGTGCGCTCCATAATGCGCGATCCAGGTTTCACCCAGCACCTGCCGGCCGTAGCCGCCGTTTTTATTTTGCGCGCCATATTTTGCGTAGGGGCTGTCCAGGTGCTTCACGTAGTTGAAAGCATGTGTTGCGGTCCGCAGCCCCACAATCGGCCGTCCGGAATTTGTGTAGTCGATAATCTCCTTCATCTGGTCGTCCGGCAATTCCAAATAGCGCGTGAACAAGATCATCAGATCCGCATTACGCAACGCTTCCAGACCAGGCACATTGTCCATCGCCGATGGATTGATCGAACGAAGCACTGTGCAATGGAAGCCGTGCCTGGTTTCGAGAATCCTGGCCAGCGCCGGCATGGATTCCTCGGAGCGGTATTCCTGATCGCCGGCGATCAGGACGATGTGCTTGGCGTGGCACGCCAGGCTCATCAGCGCGGTAATTAGGAAGGTCCTGGACAATCGCATGGAAATCGGGGAATGAGTATCCTGTCACCCTATTTCCGCCGTCGGGCGGAATCCCGGACGGCGGCGGGCCTTGGTGGCTTGTTCGAAGCTGTAGGCTAGCTTCAAGAGCACCGGCTCGCTATAAGCTGTTCCAAAAAATGATATGCCGGCGGGCAGGCCGCGTATGAAGCCCGCCGGCACCGTGATGTGCGGATAACCGGCCACCGCCGCCGGTGTGGTGCAAGCCGGCAAGCTTGGATCCCCCAATACGAAATCGTTCAACGGCGCGGGTGCGCACGTTGGCGCCACGATGGCCTGCACTTTATATTTCGCGATGACCGCATCGATACCCTCGGCGCGAGAGAGGCGCACACATTTTGCGCGTGCGTCGATATAGGCTTTCTCGGTCAGCGGCCCCTTTTTCTCGGCACGCTCCATGATTTCCTGCTCGAAGTAAGGCATTTCTTCATGCGCGTGCTCGCGATTGAACTGGATGACATCGGCCAGCGAGTGAACGCGGGAGGCCGGACCTAGCGCGCCCAGGTACTTGTTTAAATCAGCCTTGAATTCATACAGCAGCACTTCCATTTCTTCTTCGTCATACTTGCCGTGTGAAGGTAGATTGGCCGGGTCCACCAACACCGCGCCCTGGCGCTTCATCTCCACCAGACACTCCTCCATCAGCCGGTCCATCTCGGCATTGGCGCCGAAGAATTTCCGCTCCACGCCCAGGCGCGCGCCCTTCAGTCCCTGCGGGTCCAGAAACTTCACGTAGTCTTGGCCCGGCTCAGCCATGGCACCCAGCAAAATCGCCGCGTCCCGCACCGTGCGCGCCAGCGGCCCTGCCGTGTCCTGGCTATGCGAAATGGGGATGATGCCGGATCCCCCAATCAGTCCCACGGTCGGCTTAATGCCAACCACGCCGTTCACCGATGCCGGCGCGGTGACTGATCCGTCGGTTTCGGTTCCTACGGCCAGCGCGCAAAAGCTGGCCGATACCGCCGCGCCCGAACCCGAGCTGGACCCGCTGGGGTTTCGGTCGAGCGCATACGGATTCAGTGTCTGGCGCCCCCGTCCACTCCATCCACTGATGGAATGCGCGGACCGGAAATTGGCCCACTCGCTCAGGTTGGTTTTACCCAGGATCACCGCGCCTGCCGCGCGTAATCTTGCCGCCACCGCCGAATCGCGAGCGGCCCTGCAGCCTGCGAGCGCCAGCGAACCTGCGGTGGTCTGCATGCGGTCCGCAGTATCGATATTATCTTTGATCAGCACCGGTACTCCGTGCAGTGGACCGCGCGCGCCTTTCGTGCCGCGTTCGCGATCCAGCGCATCGGCAATCGACAACACGTCAGGATTCAGCTCGATCACCGCATTTATTTTCGGCCCTGTTCTGTCCAGCAAATCGACGCGAGCCAAATACCATTCGGCGACCGATCGCACCGTGTATTTTTGCGTGGCGAATCCCTGCTCCAAGTCAGCCAGCGTGGCCTCTTCCAGATCGAAGGATTGGGCGGAAGCGGCGCGCGCAGCCGCGAGCAGCACGCTCTGGTACAAGAAGTCACGGCGATCCATGTCAGAGATTATCGCGCGCGGCGTGCCCAGCCCGTTGAACCAGTTTCGGCGCTACACTTCGTTGCGCTTGAATCTGTCGATCAAATGGTCGCACGCGCGAACCGTGATCGCCATCATGGTCAACGTCGGGTTTTGACAGCCGGACGAAACGAAGCACGCGCCGTCCATCGCGAACACGTTCGGAACATCGTGCAACTGGCACCAGGCGTCGGTGACAGATGTCTTCGGATCGCTGCCCATGCGCGCGATCCCCAGCTCATGGATCGCCATGCCGGGCTGCGCCACCCGTGAACTGATTTGAATATTTCTGGCGCCGCATGCCTCCAACATCTCAGCCGACGCCACCGCTGCATCTTCCTGCATGGCTTTCTCGTTCTCGCGATGGGTCATGCTGATGTGCAGCGCCGGAATACCCCAGGCATCTTTCAAATTCGGATCGATCGCCACAAAATTGTCCGGATACGCCAGCGATTCGCCGAACGCGCCCATCGAAATTCCGTAGCTGCCGCGCACCACCGCCTGTTTGTAGCCCGCGCCAAATCCGGCAGCGCCGAAATCGAACTGCGGCCCGGCTCCGCCCTGGTATCCATAACCACGGATGAAACGCTGCTGCTGCGGCCCGGTAAGCAAATTCCGAAAACGGATTACATAGATGCCGTTGGAACGGTGCGGCCCATTCATCGATGGCTTCACTTCGAAACCAGGCAGTTCGCCCGTGGCGCCCCCGCCGGTGGAGTGATCCATCAGGCCGCGTCCCAGCAGCCCGCTCGAATTGCCCAAACCCGCGCTGCCTTCCCGCGTGGTGGAATTCAACAGAATGCGCGTCGACTCCAGCGCCTGCGCGCACAGGATCACCGTCTTGGCTTTTACTTCCTTGGTCTGATGCGTGAGCCGATCGACGTAAGTCACCCCGGCCGCGCGATTCTCGCTTTTCTCGCGATTGATGTGCGCCACCACTGCGTTGGTAACCAGCGTGCACTTGCCCGTCTTCAGCGCATCTTTCACCGTCGTAAATGGACTGCTGAAATACGAATTCGTGACGCAACCGCGCTCGCAGGGGCCGCAATAGTGACAGGCCGCCCGCCCATTGTGGCTTTGCGTGAGCATGGCAACGCGTCCGATGGTAATGGTGTGGCCCAAGGTTTTCTTCACCTGGTCACGCATGTACTCTTCGCCGCAGGTCATGGCCATGGGCGGCAAAAAATGTCCATCGGGTAGCGCCGGGTTGTTCTCCTTCGATCCACTGATTCCGACGTAATCTTCCGCGATGTCGTAGTAAGGCGAGAGATCGGCGTAAGAGATCGGCCAGTCCTGCCCGTAGCCATCGTGACTGTAGGCTTTGAAATCGAGGTCGCTCAGGCGGTAACTCTGCCGGCCCCAGACCATTGTCCTGCCGCCTACGATGCGCAGCCGCTGCCAGGTGAACGGCTTGTCCTTGGGCGTGCTGTACGGATTTTCCAGATCGTTGACGAACCAATCGTAGTTGTACTCCATGCACGCGTAGCACTGCTTTTGCACCGGCCGCGTCTTTACAATCTCGGGCGACATATCGCGGAAGTGCAGCTTGTAGGCGGGCATGTGCTCGGTGAATTCGGAGGGTGAAATATTGCGGCCTGCTTCCAGCAGCGCCACCGTCAAGCCGGCTTCCGAAAGCCGCTTGGCGGCCCACCCGCCGGTTGCGCCCGAGCCGACCACAATCGCGTCGAAAGTCTGAGAGAGATCTGTATCCGCCATGCTGTCCTGTTTCAAAAAGCCCGGCTGGGCGCCTTCTTCTCGTTCGGATCGCAGCCGCCTAACGCCCCGTGCGGCGGTTCTCCATTCCATCCCAGCGCTTTCATTCCAGCTTCCGAGCTATAGAAGATGCGCGCCACCCAGTCCTTGATGTTCTGAAAGTGATTGTGGCCGGACTGATCGCCGGTCTGTCCCTCACCCCAGGTCTCTAGCGAATTCGGATAAGCGAAAAACTCCAGCAGCTCCACCTGCGTTTCGCGGGGAAGATAAATCAACGCGTTTCCATAGCGGCTACGCGCCTCGCCGTCCAGGTAGGCCAGGCTGTTCAGGAATCCCTGCTGCGTGTCGTGTGTTTCGGCCGCCAGCAGCAAATCCAGAAATCGATTGACCAGAGCGGTCTTAGCCCCCGGAGTATCGGTTTCAGGAATGATCAGGTCGCTGAGTACGACCACGGTCTGGCTCTGATGGTCGCTAAAAAAAGCAGGCCTCCAATCCACCCGCGCCAATTCTTTGGACTCGTCATAGTTCGCCGGGAATTCGCGAGCACCCGCCGCGCTTGCGCCGACGGCTCCAAAAAGCGAGGTACGCAAGAGCTGGCGGCGATTCACGTTTCGCATGCATCTACTATATCTGCTCGACTGCGCGTTTTGAGTTAGGCTCCGTTGAACACCGTTGTTCGGAAAAGATCCGAGCGTTCACACG
>Ga0302326_10014841_pt1 | contig 16436 bp, 22 predicted proteins | sample Palsa_T0_3_FD_202264 | JGI IMG/M metagenome (GOLD analysis project Ga0302326, IMG submission 202264) | Peat permafrost microbial communities from Stordalen Mire near Abisko, Sweden - Palsa_T0_3 | ecosystem: Environmental > Terrestrial > Soil > Palsa > Peat permafrost | place: Sweden: Abisko...
CCAAGTGGTCCTGGAGTAATCGGCGACGCTGCCCAGTCAATGAGCGTAGGGTCGCCAAGGTTTCGTGCTACGGGAAAGCCGGGTATTCGAGTGGTTCTCGTCGCATTAATCGGACAGGCTCCTAGGGCAGTTCGCTTCCGTGGCGTATCGAACTGTGGCATCTATCGACAACCTCAAGGTACAGATCGCCGCGCGCGAAAAGGCGGAAGCAGAGTTGCGGGAACGGGCCACAGGGCTCGAAGCCAAGGTCCGGCGTCTGATCGACGCAAATCTCATGGGGATGTTCACCTGGAATCTTGAGGGCGGGATTGTCGAGGCCAATGAAACATTTCTCAAGATGGTGCAGTGGGGCCGCGAAGACATCGCCTCGGCCGGTATGCGTTGGACGGATCTGACACCCGAGGAATGGCGCGCCCGCGACGAACTGGCGGTGGCGGACCTCAAGGCGACTGGGACCATGCAACCGTACCAGAAGGAATATTTCCGCAAAGACGGCAGTCGCGTGCCGGTGCTGGTCGGTGCGGCGCTGTTCGAAGAGGGTGGGAACGACGGCGTCGCCTTCGCGCTCGATTTAAGCGAACAAAAACGCGCCGAGGAGACCCTTCAAAGAGTTGAGCAGCAAGCTCGGTCGATTGTCGATTCCGCGCTAGACGCCGTCGTCGCCATGGATGCGGACGGAATTATCGCGGACTGGAACAGGCAGTCGGAAGAGATTTTTGGGTGGACCCGGTCGGAAGCCCTGGGCCGCCGGATGTCCGAAACAATCATTCCGATGCGTTATCGTCTGTCGCATCAAAGTGGTCTGCGGCAGTTTTTCAATACTGGTCAAGGCGCGGTTCTGAACCGACGAATCGAAATCACCGCTCTCCGTCGCGATGGCACGGAATTTCCGGTCGAGCTGACTATCACGCCCTTGAAAACTGGTGATACCTGGACTTTTAGCGCCTTCGTCCGCGACATTTCCGAGCGCAAACGGGCTGAGGAGAAACTGCGGGAGAGCGAACTCAACCTGCGCAACACGCAGGCTGAACTGGCACACATGGCTCGGGTGATGACGATGGGCGAGCTGACGGCATCGATCGCTCACGAAGTGAACCAGCCTCTCTCCGCGATCGTCGCCAGTGGTGACAGTTGTTCGGCGTGGTTGTCGAATGATCCGCCGAACCTGGACAAGGCTCGCGCCGCTGCAAGCCGGATGATTCAAGCCGCTACACAAGCTAGCGAGATCGTGCAGCGTCTACGTGCCCTATTCAAGAAGACGATTTCCATGACTGCGTCGGTCGACATGAATGCCGTAATCGAAGAAACGATTTCTCTAGTCCACCATGAGACGGAACGGAACAAGATTTTCTTGCGTACCGAACTTCACCCCGGCGTCCCTTCCGTAAGCGGAGACCGCGTTCAATTGCAGCAAGTCATTCTGAACTTAGCGATGAACGGCATTGAATCCATTGCTGGTCTAGATCATGAGCCCAAGCGGCTCATGATTCGATCCACGCTTTCGAATACAGGTGAACTTCTCGTGTCCGTTGAAGATACCGGGCTGGGAATCGAAGCAGAACATGCGGATCGGCTGTTTGCTCCTTTTTTCACCACCAAGCCACAGGGGATCGGCATGGGATTGCCGATCTGTCGATCGATAATAGAGGCGCACGGCGGCCGGCTGTGGGCCGCGAAGAACGAGCCCCGTGGCGCCGTGTTCCATTTCGCCTTGCCTGTCACAGCGCCAAGTGAATGAGCGATCCAAACTGCATCGTGTTCATGGTAGACGACGATCCATTGGTTCGTGATTCGGTTGCAGATCTGCTCGACTCTGCCGGGTTCGAGGTGCGAACGTTTGCATCGGCGACCGAGTTCGTTCAGAGCAAACGTCCGGATCTTTCGGCTTGCTTGATTCTCGACGTGGAATTGCCTGGTCTGAGCGGTCTCGACCTGCAGGCCGAGCTGGCAAACTCAGGCGTCGAGATGCCCATCATCTTTCTCACCGGACACGGCAATATCCCAATGAGTGTGCGGGCAATGAAGCGGGGCGCCGTGGAGTTTTTGACGAAGCCATTCCACAAACAGGAACTACTCGACGCTGTCCAGGAGGCTCTGCGGCGCGATAGCGAGGGTCGCCTGCAAAGATCCGAGACCTCGGAGCTCAGAAAGCGCCTTCGAGCCCTCACTCCACGCGAGCAACAGGTCCTCGCGCTCGTTGTTACTGGCCTCCTAAACAAACAGATCGCAGGCGAGCTTGGGACCACCGAGGAGACGATCAAAGTGCATCGCGGCCGCGTAATGAGCAAAATGGGTGCCGGCTCACTGGCCGATCTGGTCCGGATGGCCGAGAAGCTTAAAACCTCGGCTGAACCGGGCGTTCTACCAAAGTAGAATAGACCTCGATCCGCAAGGCTGCTACTATCCCAATAGTTGAGAGCGCAACTCTCAGCGGGGAAAGCAAGCCGCCTCGACAAGTGAGAAAAGATTTGAACGGCAACATCGTGATCGTCGACGATGACGTGTTAGTGCGTCACGCGTTAGGAGACTGTATGGAATCGGCGGGATATGCCGTTGAAAGTTTCGCTTCGGCCGAGCAGTTCTTAGTGTCGGCATCCGCGCAGAACGCCGCCTGCTTGATTCTCGATATACAGCTGCCAGGCATTAACGGCCTGGAAGTTCAGGACAAACTGATCGGAGCGAGATAATCGTGTGCCGATCGTATTTGTCACGGCGCAAGGAACTCAGGCAAATCGTGACAAAGCGATGAGACGGGGTGCATCAGGTTTTCTCTCCAAGCCCTTCCGGCGGGAAGACCTGTTGAAGATTGTAGGAGCGGCGATCGAGCATTAAATCGAATCGCCCCAGCGCCCAACCAGCGGCCTCCCACGTTGCCGGGCCGACCTATTTTGCCGGCGCCACACTTGACGGCGCCTTGAACACAAGCGACTTAGTAGCAAGTAAATCGTGATTCGCCAGTTGAATCCAAGGCGGAAGTTTGCCCGCGGGTCTAGAGCACAAGTGCAGTTCTGAGGAAGTGCTTCGTCATTATCGTTCTCAGAGGAGATTATTGTAATGTTGCAGGTTAACGAGCTGATGTGAAACATCTCGATGCGCGCGTCGAACAAAGAGCACATTGCGGTTGGAAACGCTCATCGGCGCGCAAGGGAAAGTCCGCCGCATCATTCTCGACCTCAAGGATATGACTTTGACCGGTCAGGATGGCATCGCTCTTCTCGCTTAGTGCGAAGCGGCAGGCAAGGCGAATTGCAGATTCATACGTCCGCCAGTGGATCACGAGACAAAACAATGGAGGCTAGCGCATGCTGGCTTGATCAGAGGAAAAACGCAGAAGAGATGTCACATTCATAAAGGAGTAACGGTATGACTACTTTAGATTTGATCGGGTCCAGTCCGAAATTCCGGGCTGTGCTCAACCAGATAAACATGGTTGCACCAGCGGACTGCGCTGTGTTGATCCAGGGAGAAACGGGCACCGGAAAAGAAGTGATTGCGAGAGCCATTCATGAGGCTAGTCCTCGCCGCAACCACCGTTTTGTGGCCCTTAACTGCGCAGCGATTCCGAGTGCTTTGTTGGAGAGCGAACTGTTCGGCCACGAAAGAGGCGCCTTCACGGGCGCGTGCACACAAACCAAGGGGCGATTTCAGATGGCGGATGGGGGCACGCTCTTTCTGGACGAGATTGGCGACATGCCGTTGGAACTTCAGCCCAAGCTCTTACGCGTCCTGCAAGAGCGGGAGTTCGAGCGTTTGGGTAGCGCCAAGGCCGTCCAAGTCAACGTGCGGGTGGTGGCGGCGACAAACCAGGATCTCGAACAACTCGTGAGCGAGAAGCTGTTTCGTCTAGACCTGTTCTACCGGTTGAACGTAATTCCAATCTGGCTGCCTCCGTTGCGTGAACGCGTTCAGGACATCCTGCCCCTGACCGAGTTCTTCGTAGCAAAATTTGCTGCCCGCCTCAACAAGCCCATCGATGTGATTCCCGATGAAGTGGTGGAGGTCCTCAAAGCGCACGTCTGGCCGGGAAATATTCGTGAACTACAGAATTTCGTCGAGCGCGCGGTGCTCTTTTCGCCCGGGTCGGCGCTGCGTCTGCCGCTGGACTTGAAGCAGACGGTGAAGCAGCGCTCGGAGAGCACTTCACGCACGCTGGCCGACGCCGATCGGGAGCATATCCTGGAAACATTGAAGCAAACCGACTGGTTGATCGGAGGGCAGGACGGAGCGGCCAATCGGCTTGGATTGCCGCGTACTACGCTGATTTATAAGATGCGAAAGCTTGGAATTGAAATACGCCGATCCCCAAGGGCGCGCGCCATTCGGCAGTATGAACAGTGCCGTGCCGCCGCGAGCTGTTGAGAAGTCGCCGCGTATCCGGGCGTGTTGCTTGATACGAGCTACTAACAAGGTGTCATGATGATCGACTCTGCTGTTTTTCGGACGCAAAGGATGCCGCTCAACCACGGTGCCGGCCATATTCCCGTACTCGGCTTTGGCACCCTGATTCCCGATGCGGCCGCGACGATAAGTGCTACCAGAGACGCGCTGGAAGCTGGATTTCGACACTTCGATTGCGCGGAACGATATCGGAATGAGCGTGAAGTGGGCGAAGCGTTGCAGGCAGGACTTGCCGCTGGAGGGATTGCGCGTGAAGACATCTTCGTGACTACAAAGTTGTGGAACACCAACCATCGGCCCGAGCGCGTCGAACCGGCTTTCGAGGCCAGCCTGGACAGATTAGGGATCAGTTATCTGGATCTCTATCTCATTCACACTCCATTCGCGTTTCAACCGGGGGACGACCAGGATCCGCGGGATCAAAACGGCAGTATCCTTTACGACCACGGCGTGACTTTGCTCGAGACCTGGCGGGCGATGGAGAGTCTCGTGGACCGCGGCAGATGCCGGGCCATCGGACTGTCTGACATCAGCTTGAACGGACTGTTGCCCATATACGAATCGGCGAGAATCAAGCCGGCCGTGGTCCAGGTGGAAGCACATCCGTATCTGCCGGAAACGGAGCTTCTGGAATTCTGCAAGAAGAACGAGATCGTGTTTTTGGCTTTTGCGCCTTTGGGTCACGGAATAAAGCCGGGGCCGCTCGAAGATCCAGTCATTTCGGCAATTGCCGCACGAGTTGGCAAGGCGCCGGCACAGGTGCTGCTGGCTTGGGCAGTACAGCGTGGCACGGCTTTGCTTACCACGCCCAGAACCGCGGCCCGCGCGCGGGAGAACTTCAACATCTCGGCTCTTCCGGATGACGCGCTTGATGAAATCAATCGAATTCAGACTAGACAAAGGTTCAATGAAGTGGTGAAGACCGGCAGCCCGGGTTTTATTCCACAAGGGAGATGATCGTGCAAGACAGCGGATCGCGTGACGCCGCATTTGAGGCGGGATTGAAGGTCCGCGGCAACTCGTCCAGAGCTATAATCCCTTTGCATCTGTGGAAGGAATCCAATCATGCGCAATGATCTCGTGCCCGGAGCCGTTTTCCCCGACTATCAGTTGCCCGATCACACGGACACACCGCGCAGACTCAGCGAGCTCCAGGGCGATGATCCCCTGATCCTTACGCTTGCGCGCGGCCATTACTGCCCGAAGGAACACCAGCAGCATCTGGAACTTGCCGCGTTTTATCCGAAAATCGCTGTGGCATACACCCAGATTGCCACCATCTCCACCGATGACCACCACACTCTCCAGGAGTTCCGCGCGTCGGTGGGCGCCCAGTGGACCTTCCTCTCCGACCCCGAAAGAATGGTCCAAAAGGACCTCGACATCGCGGAGTATACCGACCCGGAGCATAATCCGATGATCCCGCATACACTCGTGCTGAAGCCGGGACTCATCATCCACAGCATCTATAACGGCTATTGGTTCTGGGGCCGGCCCTCTGTCGTCGACCTCTGGCACGACCTGCGGGTCGTGACGCGCGAGATCCGCCCCGACTGGGATTTGAGCGCCCCCGGACTCCGCGAGGCTTGGAACGCCGGTGCCTTATCGGCCTTCCATGGATGGAACAAAGGTGTAAAAGAGGCTTAGCACTGAAGGCCCGCGAGCGTGAGCGCATACCACTGTCGCGGATCTGTCCACGTCTGCTCGATCGCAAAGCCCGCATCATCCAACAAGGCGCAGAGCGTATTCTGGTTGAATTTGTAGCTGTTCTCGGTATGGATGGTTTCAAAGGCCGCGAATTGAAGGCTAAGTTGCGCGGCCGGGATATTTACACACTGATCGCGCGTGCTCTCCAGGTGCATCTCGATGCGTGACTTCACGCGATTCCAGCGCGCCCGATGCCGGAAGCAGCCCGTATCGAAGTCCGCGCCGAGTTCTCGATTGAGGCGATGCAGAACGTTCAAATTGAACGCCGCGGTGACGCCAGCTTTATCGTCATACGCCCGCACGAGAGTCGCCTCGTCTTTTACCATATCCGTGCCTAACAGCAGAGCATCGCCGGCACTGAGCTGAGACCTCAGATTGCCAAGAATGGTGCGAGCCTCCTGCGGCGAGAAGTTACCGATGCTCGAACCGATGTACATCGCGAGCGTGGTCCCTTTGAACCGTTCCAGCTTCGGCGGGTGAGTGACGTAGTTCGCCACCATCGGCTGTAGCTGCACATCCGGCAACAGGCAACCGATGCTGTCGCACGCCGCATCGAGTGCATCTGACGAGACATCAACCGGCAAGTAAGTTACGTCGTTTCGCAAGCGCGTTGCGGCTTCCAGCAGAATGCCGGTCTTGGCGGCTGTCCCCGCTCCCAACTCCAGCAGGCGCAAGGGCCGAGAGTAGTCAGACCCAGTCGCTCGGATAATCGCTTCGGCATAGCTCGCCAAAATGTCGCGCTCCATTCGCGTGGGATAGTATTCCGGCAGGGTTGTGATGCACTCAAAAAGACGTGAACCCTCGGAATCGTAGAGCATCCACGGAACCAGGGATCGTGGACGTTTGAGCAGGCCGCGCCAAACCTCATCGATCAGCGCCTCGCGCGTGTCCCATTTCCACGGGAGGGGGGCGAGGCTTTCCGCTTCGAATGTCCGAAAATCAGTCGTGATATTCATATTTGAGAGTCCTTAAGAGGCCAGATGTATTCCCGTGAATTGCCACCGCGTCGCCGGCGGAAAGAAATTACGGTAGGTTGCGCGTAAGTGGCTTGCGGGCGTGACGCAGGATCCTCCACGCAGAATCATTTGGCCGGACATAAATTTGCCGTTATATTCGCCCAGGGCGCCGGAAAGGGGCTTGTAGCCCGGATAGCCGGTGTAAGGGCTTGCTGTCCATTCCCAGCAGTCCCCGAAGAACTGCTCGCGACCATCGCCGGACGCGATTGCGGGATGTAGCCTTCCGATGTCGAGCAGGCCGGTGCCGAGCAAGTTCCCGTGAATCGAACTTCCATTCGCGGCAAGTTCCCATTCCGCTTCTGTCGGAAGGCGGCAGCCTCTCCAGCGGGCGAACGCATCGGCCTCAAGAAAGCTCACGTGGCACACGGGCGTATCAAGCAACGCGGAAAGCGGATGCCAGCCTCGAAGAGTGAAGATGCGCCAGCCAGTGCTGTCCGTGGCATCAAGTTCCCAATAGAGCGGCGCCCGCCACCCCTGTTTCCTGACCGCTTCCCAGCCGTCGGAAAGCCAAAGCTCGGGGCGCGCGTATGCGTCATCGGACATAAACTCCAGATACTCACGACACGTGACGCTGCGGTTTGCGATCCCAAAGGCTTCCAGGTACACCTTATGGCGCGGAGTTTCGTTGTCGAAGCAAAAGTCGAGGCAGTTCGTCGAATCTATTGGATAACCAATTTCAGTCACACCGCTATGGAAGCGATGCCACATGAACTCGGATGGTGAAACTTTGCGTGCTCCCGCCAAAGGGGTAGAGTCGTACGCCGGGCGCAGTGGATTCGAAAAGAAGGCATGCTTGATATCGGTCAGCATTAATTCCTGGTGTTGCTGTTCGTGGTTCAGGCCCAACAAGATGCGTCGCGCTGCGTCGTCATGAATGTGACCTGCGAAGAGCTTTTTCCATCGCTTCGTCCACATGTGCGCGAAACGCGAGCACCTCGTCGAGCGACGGACGCGAAAGCGCGCAGGTGCTTCTCCGGGGCCTCCTCGCCGAGAGAGTTGTAATAACTGTTGAATAGCCAGCGAAACTCCTCGCGAAAGGGCTTGTAATCCGGAAGAAAAGGACGCAGCGCGAACGTCTCGAAAAACCAGGTCGTATGCGCCTGGTGCCATTTCATCGGACTAGCCTCCGGGCAGGATTGCACCATCTGATCCTCAGCGGAGGTCCGTGCCGCGACAGAGCGGGTCACGGACCGCACGGCTCTATATCTGACGCTAAGACAGCCATTTGCTTGGAGTGATGTGGTTCGCGAAGTCACAACGTCGTGGTATGCATTTCAAGAACCAGCACGCACTCATCGTGCGGGAGAAGGCGATGTCCCCGAAATCAATGCGTTAACCGTCTGTCGAGGGGCTGACCCATCGCGCGGCGCGCCGCGAAAGCCATCCGCCTGACACCGACTGCCGACTCTTGACAGAGCTGCGCAGCCGAATGTGTTCACGGCCGTAATCTCGACCGTGAAGCAATGAGTGCAGTCGCGGAACCGTGGGTGCATCAGTTCACCCACGACAGCTAGGTATTTACCAGCCTTTCGGACGCTGCTTTTCAACGACAATATAACGATGGCGGGTGGCGTGCTCATGTAACAAAGCAAGGAGAACGAATTGCGCGCGCTGAATGCTGCGGGCGTTCCTGGACAGAGCCCGCGTCGGATTACTGGAGTTTACTTATGACGATAACCGAACCGGAAAGGCTTTCCCTGGAGAAGCTACGCGGTCTTGCGTCGGCTGCTCCACCATGTATCTCGATCGTTCTTCTTGAACGCGAGGCTCGCGATGCGCGAATTGCCTTCAAAGACGCGCTTGCTCAGGTTCGCGCCAAGCTGGCAGCCAGCGCATCCAAGCATGACATCACCTCCCTTCTCGATCCCCTGGAGCTTGCGGCTACGAATGTGATCGATTCCTCGAAGGAGCCGGCGACGTTCATTTTTCTGCGCTCGCCGGACGTGTGCGAGTCACTCCGCACACGATATGTCGTTGGCCAACCCGTCACCGCCGTTGGTGAGTGCTTCCAGCTTCGCCCGCTGCTGGCGCTTGCGAGCAAATACCTCGAGTTCCACATTCTCGCCTTAAAGCTGAATGATACGCGCATCTTCAAATGCACGGATCAATTTTGTGAGGCCGCGAGATTTCCGAAAAACGCGGGTACCCAGGCCGCCGGCTTCGTTCCTGGCGCATCCCAATCCTCGCTTCGCGCGGAGCCAGTGCATGATCGCGATCACCCTGAAGACCATCTTGGCCGTTTTTATCGTGAGATCGATCGCGACGTAAACGCTCTCCTGAAGGATGGACATCCACCCCTGGTTGTTGTAGGCGTAGAACATGAAGTCGCGCTCTTCCATCGTTTGACGACCTATCCTGCGTGCGTGGAACCGGGAATACGCGGATTACCCGGACATCTTGGCCAGAACGAAATGTATCAGCAATCCTTGGAGCTGGTTCGGTCGGTGACCACCGGGCCGGCGCGTCGCGCCCTGGAGAGGTTCGACAAGCAGATCGGAACAGGCCACGCTTCGGCAGATGTACAGGAGATTGTGCGTGCCGCTTCCGTAGGCAGAGTCGAAAATCTATTCCTGCTCGAGAACGGGGCCGTTCCGGGCGTGGTCGACGGCGGGGCCGACCTCCTGGACACAGCCGCCGTGCAAACGCTTCGCCACGGCGGCGACGTTCAAACCCTACTGGAGACCAGCATGCCTTCCGGGGGCCCTATTTGCGCGATCTTCCGCTATGCGTAAGAGGGTTCCTAATAAACGCGTGGGCAAAACAATTCCCCTTTGTCGTTTTCGGCGTCTCCGACGAACGGAACTCCCGATGGATACTGTGGAATTGGCGCGCTACCTGATTGGCAAAGTAGCGGTCCATGATACCGATGATGGCAGGCTCAGCGGGCGCATCGTCGAGACGGAGGCTTATCCGGTCGGTGATTCCGCAGGGCACGCATTTCGGGGGGAGACGCGGTGCAATGCCTCACTATTTCTTGGACACGGACATGCTTACGTATATTTCACCTACGGTTCGTCGTTCATGCTGAACGTGACGAGCGAGGCGGTCGGAGTCGGGGCGGGGGTCCTCTTGCGTGCCCTCGAACCGCTCGAGGGAATCGATCGGATGCAACGCTTCCGCGGCGGGGCAGTCCTGCTCGATTTAGCCCGGGGGCCAGGCCGGCTAGCCCAGGCGATGCAGATTGATTTCAGGCAAGATGGTCTGGATCTGTGCGCCGCCGGTCCGCTCTGGCTCGCGATGAGCCGGCGGAAAACGGGCGCCATCGGAAAAAGTGTACGCATCGGTTTGACGCGCAACGTGGATCGCAAACTGCGCTTCTACGAGCGAGGCAATCCGTACGTGAGTGGTCCAAAGAGGTTACGCGAGTAGTTTCGTTTACGGAAATGAAGGAGTCGATGCCCCGACCTTCAGATGCACAGCACGAACAAATTGAGAAGCTGGCGTACCAACTATGGGAGGAGCGAGGCCGTCCTTTGGGATCGCCCGGCGACGACTGGTTCCGCGCTGAGCAGGAATTTATACAGCGCTCGGATTCGCCGTCGCGCCTCCCATTCTCGTCGCTAAAGTTGGAGCCCGTCGAGTATTGAACCCAGGGATGACGAGACTTCGACCTGGCGAAAGAAAATGTCGCCAGTTAGCCTTACATTTACAGATCAACTTCGACGTCGCCAGATGGTCTCGAACAACAGATCAACACATTCCCGGCGGCTGGCGGCTCCAGTGGATCAGGCTGATACTGGACAGTTCCTCCGATCAATGCGCATTCGCATGTATGGCAGACCCCTGTACGGCACGACCACTGAACGGGAACGTCGCACGCTTCTGCAAGTTCCAGTAAACTGGAAAACCGTGAATCCCACGGAACCGTGAGCCCGCTTCGTGTAAATGAAATCTGTGGTCCGATGCCGGGTTCTCCCGCGGGAGCGTGAACCGGCGGGTGGGAGGATGGCGCAATTCCTGGCGTGATCGGCGTTTCCGGGCCAAACACCTCCGTGTGAATTCGTGTGGAATCGGCGCCCCATGTCTTCAAGCCCGCAGTCAGGTCGCGAAGGAATGATGGTGGACCGCAAAGGTAGAAATCCCCATCGCGAGTTACACCCAGCCGATCGAGCAGCGGCGTGTCCACATGCCCAACCGAGTCGTAATCGACACCGGGTTTATCCCCTGAATCGGGCTTGCTGTAGACAATGTGGCTTCGGCCGTTCACGAGGGTTTGCAAGAGCCCACGTGACTCTTTTGCAAACGGGTGCTCGGCTCGGTTGCGCGCGCCGTAGATCCACCAGATCTCACGACGCGAATCGGCCGAAGCCAGCGAGTGCAACATAGCAAGTAGGGGCGTAGCCCCGATGCCGGCGCTGAGCAAGACGACTGGAGCATCGCCGGATCTCAGAATAAAACCGCCCCGAGGCGCGCTCACCTCCAAAATATCGCCCGCCTGTACGTGATCGTAAAGATACGAGCTGACAACCCCGTTCGTCTCTCGTTTGACGCTCACCCGATAAGTGCTGGCGCCGGGCATGCCTGACATCGAGTAATTCCGGAGCAGCATTGGGCCGTTGGGCGTTGTGCGCAACCGCAACACGAGAAACTGTCCGGGTAGCGCCGCAGGCAGAGGCGCCCCGTCCGTTTGTTCGATGGACAACGAGACCACATTGACTGCTTCTCGATCTAATCTGGCGACGGGTAAGGGCCGAAAACCTGGCCAGGCTGGTGGCGGGCCGCTTGAGGCCTTGAGCCCGGGATTCCCTTCCTCCGAAGTCTTCTGCACTGCAATTGCCTCTAAAGACGTTTTCCATCCCTGGCTGAGCGCCGGCACTCGCAGCGAGCGTTCAAGTTGTTCGCGCGAGGGGTTTGGCAAATACAGGAGCGCATCAATGTCCGCCACAGTAATGCGTTCGGGGCCGTCCGCCACTTTCGTGATTTCGTCGCCAGCGCCGACTTCACCCTCTTCCAGCACGCGAAAGTAGAATCCGGGCCGGTGGTGTGACACGAGCAAAGCAGGCATTGCCGGCTCAGCCATTCTGATACCCACGCGATAGCATGTGACGCGCGGCTGAGTGACCTCGAAGAGCGCGCTTCCAATGCGGTATCGATCGCCGATGCAAACCTCATCATCGGGCAGGCCGGCTACTGTGAAGTTCTCACCAAACTGTCCGAATGAAAAATCGTTGCGGCCAAGCTGAGCCTCCCAGTAGCGATAAGCGTCCATTTGATACACCATCACCGCGCGGTGCTCGCCTCCATGTCCGGCGAGATCCCCCTGTCCATCGCCTTCCACATTCAGGCGACGGACCGCAATCCTGCCCTGCACCGGCTGCTTCCAAATCGCGGTGTGGACTTTCTCGCCCCTCCATGCCACGTCACGAGGAAGCCCCACATTGATTGATAGAAGCTGTCCCATCCGATGGCTGATTGGCAAATCCGACTCCACCCTCTGCGCGTTTAGTATCTCAAAGATGCGCGGAATATAACCGCGTGGCGTCGACCCGCTGAGTCGGTCCGCGAACAATAGTGTGCGACGGTCTCTACATTCCTTCTTTCGTTTCGGTAGGTTCGTCGTGGTGCGCGACTTGCGCACGCTCAGTTGACTGTAATACCAAAACGAAGGAGAACGAACGTGAAAATACTGATGGTGCTGACGTCGCACGATCAATTGGCAAACCGGCCGCAAAACCGGCATTTGGCTCGAGGAATTCGCGGCCCCGTATTTTGTCTTCCGGGACGCGGGCGTCGAACTGACGCTGGCTTCTCCAAAAGGAGGACGGCCCCCGATCGATCCAAAGAGATGCCAGTGATGGCGGCCCGCGTCCTGATTGGCATCTTTTTCTGCATTTCCGGAGGGACCAAGCTGTTTGTACGAGCCCGGTTCCCCGTAGTTGAGCAGACCATGGTCGAATCACGCATCCCGTTCCCGCACGCGAGTGCGGTCTTCGTCTCCATGGTCGAATTCGCGTGCAGGGCGGGCCTGACGCTAGGACTGATCACGCCGCTGTGCGCCGCAATGCTCATGGGAGACACGATCGTCGCGATCGGCACCAATCGGATCCACAGCATCCAGGCGAGAGGTGTCCTGGCCTGGCTCGACGACTTCTTGTACCTCCCCGAGGTGCTATACACGTTGACCCTCGTTTGCCTGATCTTCTCGGGGCCGGGTCGATACAGCGTCGACGGCCTCATCGCGTCGAGAGTCGGCCTCTTCGGCGTCGAGCGCTAGCGTCCCGGAGCAACACCACTGAATGAACTCGTCAATCGCGTGAGCATCAGTCGCACAGGGCAACGTAGACACCGTCGAACTACCGACTCACATGACGGACATGTGAGTATCGACCGGCGCGTGGGACTGCGGTTTTCAGTGATTTAGAGGTGACCACTCCATTGCCTCTGTTGCAGTGCAAGCAGCTCTGCCGGGACGATAGGGAATCGCCGAAGACAATGCAGACAAAACGCAAGACCATGATCGTGACCGGTGCGGGCAAAGGAATTGGTGCTGGCGTAGCGATCACGCTCAACCTCGCCATGGAGCACGCGAAGGAAGGCATACGATTCAACGCCGTCGCTTACGCAAGGGCCGACGCGCCCGCCCTCTAGCCAAAACTTAAGGGAAGGATAGCAAAGACATGCCGGAAGCAACTTGGAAACCTCACGAAAAACACGGACGACTCACGATGCAGAGCGACCTGCCAGACAGTGTCTACGCGTTTCCGAAGCAGCGTAAAGAACCACTGACCGACGCACAACATGTGCGTAACGCGGTCGCGCGGTTCGATCAAGTCATCGACGTCTCCGAAGCCGACCGTGCTTTGGCGTTCGCGAACATCGAGAAAGCTGCGAGCTACTACGGCGTCAACCTCGCGGAAACGTCATGGCGCGACCTCGGCGTTCATCCTCAAAAGAGCAGAAGACAGGCGCCACCAAAGGCACTGGAGAGGAGACAGAATAGGAGATGAAATATGAAAGCAATTGTTGTCCACCAATATGGCGGTCCGGAAGTACTGAAGTTTGAGGACTATCCTGATCCGGTGCCGGGTCCGGGCCAGGTGCTCGTGCGGGTCGCCGCCACGAGCGTGAATCCGATCGACTACAAACGGCGTGCCGGGTTGACGAAGGATTTTTATCCCCTCCATTTCCCGGGTCTCATAGGAGTCGATATGGCGGGGACTGTGCTCAAGATTGGGCCGGGGGTGGAAGGCTTTTCCGTCGGCGACCAGGTGTTCGCTATGGCGGACAATACTTACGCCGAACTTTGCGTCGTAATGCAGCGGTCTTGGCGAAGATTCCCAAGGGGCTCGATTTGATCCGGGCGGCGGCGCTGCCGCTGGTGACGACGACCGGCAACCAGCTCATTTCAGCTACGGGAATCAAAGCGGGCCAGACGGTCATGGTCGTAGGTGCTGTAGGAAATGTCGGGCGTTCGGCGGTCTTCACTGCGAAGGAACGCGGGGCGGCTGTAATCGCGGGGGTTTTGAAGAGGCAGATGGATGAGGCGAAGACTGTGGGCGCCGATCAGGCGGTCGCAACCGACGACGACACCGCGATTGCGAATCTTCCGCCGCTCGATGCAGTTGCGGATACGGTCGGCGGAAGAACCGCGGAGAAGCTGATCGCCAAGGTCAAGCCGGGAGGAGTGTTTGCTTCGGTTGAAGGGGCGCCGCAGAACGCCGCGCAGTACCCATCTGTAAACGTAGCGCCAGTATTCTCGAAATTCGACAGGAAAACGCTCGAGTTCGTGGCCGAAGCGGTGCGGGATGGCAAGCTGGTAATCCCGATTAGCCAGACCCTGCCACTCAGTGAAGCGGCCGAGGCTCAAGCAGCGGCAGAAAAGGGTGGCATCGGGAAGATCTTGCTGGTGCCTTAATGAAGAAAGCTCAGCGCGGAGTTAATCCCGGTTCGAAACCAAGCGGCGACGGATGTGTGGAATACCTGGCGTCACCGAAAGGTTGGCAGTTGCATCTCCGTCGGTGTGCGGAGTGTGGGCACATCGGTTGCTGTCACAGTTCTCCGAGTCAGCATGCATCAAAGCATGCGGCGGCGACAGGGCATCCGATCATAACCAGCTTTGAGCCGGATGAGGACTGGTTTTTCGACTACGAGAAAGGCGGCATGATCGAAGGTGTGGAATTGCTTCCGCCCCTCGCGCATCCAAAAAGTCAGCCCGTACCTGGACCCGCGGTTAGAGTGCCAAGCAATTGGGAATCGCTTCTGAACTGACTGCCCATTTTTAGCTCACCAGCAGTTGAAAGATGGTGTGGAGAAATCAGCCGTGAAGGCAGCAAGAATCCATAGCTTCGGGCCGCCCGACGTCGTAGTGGTCGAGGATGTGCCGGTTCCGTCACCGGGCTACGGCGAAGTTCTGGTGCGCGTGATGGCCGCCGGAGTCGCTCCCTGGGACGCGATCATCCGAGAGGGCAAGAGCAAGGTGAGCCCGCAACCTCCCCTGACCCTCGGTTCTGACCTCTCCGGTGTCGTCGAAAAGATCGGCCCCGGCGTTATAGACTTCGCGCTGGGCGACGAAGTCTATGGCGTCACCAACCCGCAGTTCTGTGGCGCCCAAGCCGAGTTCGCCGTGGCCACGGCCGGGATGGTCGCCCGCAAGCCTCGGTTGCTCAGTCACGTCGACGCCGCGTCGACGCCTGTGATCGCCGTGACTGCCTGGCAAATGCTCTTCGAGTATGCCCAGGCGATGCGCGGACAAACGGCAATGGTCATTGGTGCCGCCGGGAACGTCGGAGCCTACGCCGTACAGATGGCCGTAGACGCCGGGATCCACGCCGTCGCCATCGCTCACCTCGCCGACGAAACCCTGCTTCGCTCCTTGGGCGTGAAATCCATCATCGACTCCAGTAAGCCCGCGTTCGAGCAGGACCTCCCGCGGGTAGATGTCATCCTCGACACGGTTGGGGGCAACACATTTCAGCGCTGCGTCCCCGCGTTGAAACCCGGAGGCAAACTCGTCACCTCTGTCTCCACGCAGCCGAGGCCGGTCGGGGCCATCTTCTTCTACGCCGAGGTGACCACCGCGCGACTGCAGACGCTCACGCCATTGTTTGACACGGGCAGAATCACAACGCGTGTGGGATCAATCCTGCCGCTTTCAGAGGCGCGCCAGGCTCAGGGTATGCTTGCGGGCGCACCTCACAAGCCCGGCAAGATCGTCCTCGAGATCGGGCGCCCGCGGCAGTAACGTCCGGTGCTAGTGTAGTGTCCAACAAATAACTAGACAGAACGTGCCGTGACGCGTTATCCTGAGGCATGGGAACGTTGTGTCAGATTTCCGAGGTGGAGCAGCAGAAACTCCAGCTCTGGACTTCGGCACAT